>Ga0172378_10005219_pt1 | contig 12137 bp, 10 predicted proteins | sample GrowelOW332metaG_FD_119755 | JGI IMG/M metagenome (GOLD analysis project Ga0172378, IMG submission 119755) | Groundwater microbial communities from an aquifer near a municipal landfill in Southern Ontario, Canada - Pumphouse #3_1 metaG | ecosystem: Environmental > Aquatic > Deep subsurface >...
CCCGGTCAGATGACCGGATGGAGATTGCCCGGGTAATGGTAGCCGGTGAACGCCTCAAACTGCAGTTTGCCTTGCTCAAACAGCATGAGCGCACCACTGACCGTCCGGCACCCGGCTTCCTTCGCCCGGCGGAGGAAGACCGTTTCCCGTGGTTTGTACACCAGATCGAACGCAATTTCCTTGCCACTGAACAGATACCCCTTCGCCGCGTCATCCTGGCTGTGGGGTTCCATGCCGACGCTGGTGGTCTGCACCACCAGATCCACGGTACCACTGTAGGCGCCCAGGTGATCCACGCTGTCAAAGGCGCTCATCGTTTCCATGGCAAGCGCCTGGGCATGCTCCACCGTCCGGTTGACGATCGTCACCTTGACGTCATGGTTGCGCAGCGCCCATACCACCGCCCTGCTCGCCCCTCCGGCTCCAATGACCAGCGCGCTTTTGATCGACCCGTCGGAAATCCAGGTCATAATCGGTTCCAGGAAGCCATAGTAATCGGTATTGATCCCCTTCCACATGTTCTGGATGTGGACGACGGTGTTGCAGGAACCGATCTGCTTCACCTCCCGGGTGATCCTCCCCAAGTAGGGAAGCACATTCCGCTTATGGGGGATGGTGACGGAAAAACCGTAGATGGGGAGCAGTTCCGCCAACTTGAAGAACGCGCGGACGCTGTCCACCTGGAACGGGACGTAAATGGCGTTGTAATGGATGGCGTGGAACCCTGGGTTATGGATCTCCGGGCTCTTCGTCTGCAGGACGGGATTGCCGATGACACCGTACACATGGGTCTGGTCGGTGACGGCGTCGGCCCGATACAGTTCCTTCATCTTTTGGGCTGAGAGTTGTCCCGGCGCCGCTTCGTTGTCCGAGCAGAACGAAAGCATCGAGCCGCACCGTTTGTACAGGATCCGTGTGCAGACACCCCACGGCCCCATCCCGATGATGATTTTCTCCTTGATTTCCCTGAGCTCGTCATGGATGCGGAAGATGGTGATCACATCCAGCATGGACTGCGGCGTGACGGCGACTTTGGGAATGTCCCCACGGGCGGCCATTTTGGAGATCCTTCCGAACAGATCGGCAGGAACCCCTTCAAAATCATGCAACGACCGGATGATGCGGATACCCCTCGCCTTCAGGCTGGCCTCCAAGTCGATCGTCCGGTCCTCCCGCTTGATCTTCAGATCCCGTTTCTTGACGTCCTCTTCGATATCCACGTAGGAGAACGGACCTTCGGAAACAGCAGCGAGGATGTCCATCCGCGCCTTGTCCGTCAAGGAGCATTTTCCGCCATCACTGGTGCGCCGGAAGGTGAGGATCACCGGCAGGCCGGCTTTCTTGGGAAAACCGGACGCATCCTTGATCTCTTCCGGCAGAAGGCAGTCAAGCCTCAGTTCGGCCAGCGATACATACCGCCTGTTGCGCTCAAGTACCTCAAGGTCTTTCGCGATGGTTGGTTCAGTCAACGTCAGACAAAGCATGCGGTGTATCTCCTGTTGTCAGATGGAAAGGATTTATGCTACGCTCATCATACCGTTATTTGGCCGAGTGGGCAACAGGAGAGAAACAGGGAATGGCGACGCTTCAGGTGCGGGACGTACGTCTCGCCTTTGGTGACAGGGATATCCTGGACGGCGTGTCATTCACCCTCACCAGCCAGTCACGTACCGCCCTGTGCGGCGCCAACGGTTCCGGCAAAAGCACACTCTTGAAGGTGATCAGCGGCGAGATCAAGCCGGATTCCATCGACATCACCAAGACCCGCGGCATGACGATCGCCTATCTCCCCCAAAGCGACATAGTCCTTGGCTCCGACACGGCATATCGGGAAGTGGAGAAAGGATTCAGCCGCTCCGAGGAACTGATTGAAGAAAAGGACGCCATCGGGGAAAAACTCCAACATACATCGGAAGGAGACCGGACGGAAGGAATGCTGGAACGCATCCGTCAGATCGAAGAGGAACTGCTCTCTTCCGGATACTACAACCGCACCATGAAGATCGGGCAGGTGATGGCGGGCCTGGGATTCGAACCGTCGGACGCCGACCGTCCCTGCGCAGAGTTCTCCGGCGGCTGGCAGATGCGCATCGCCTTGGCGCGCACGCTGGTGGAGCACGCCGATCTGATGCTTCTGGACGAGCCGACCAACTACCTGGACATCGAAGCGCTCACCTGGCTGAAGAACTACCTGAAGGTTTACAAAGGAGGACTCCTGCTCGTCAGCCATGACCAGGGGTTCCTGGATGATACGGTCAACGAGGTGTTCGAGCTGTTTGCGGGAAAACTGAAACGGTACGCCGGCAACTACACCCAGTACAAAGCCCAGCGGGAGATGGAGATCAAGGAACTGGAGGCCAAAGCCAAAGCGCAGGCGGAGCTGGTGGGCAAGACGGAACAGTTCATCGAACGGTTCCGCTACAAGGCGACCAAATCCAAACAGGTCCAATCCCGGATCAAACAGCTGGACAAGCTGGAAGAGATCCAGGTTCCGGGACATCTGAAACAGCTTGAGTTCTCCTTCCCTCCCGCCCCGCATTCAGGAAACGATGTGATGAAGGTGGACCACCTGACCAAACATTACGGGGACATCGACGTCTTTGATGACCTGTCGTTCTTCATCCACAAAGGGGATCGCCTTGCCGTCACCGGCCGCAACGGAGCAGGGAAAAGCACGTTGCTGCGCATGCTGGTCGGCAAAGAGACGGAGTACCAGGGGACGATCACCCTCGGTGCCGGCGTGGTGATCGGCTACTACGCCCAGGAGGCGGAGACGACGCTGGATCCCAAGAACACCGTGCTGGAAGAGCTTTCCACCGTGGCGACGACCTCCGACCTTCCCAAGCTCCGCACCTACCTTGGCTCGTTCCTGTTCCAAGGAGACGATGTGTTCAAGTCCGTCTCCGTCCTCTCCGGCGGAGAGCGGAGCCGGTTGGCCCTTCTGAAGATCCTGCTCCATCCGGTCAACCTGCTGGTGCTGGACGAGCCGACCAACCACTTGGACATCAACGCCAAGCAGATGCTGATGGAAGCGTTGAAGCAGTATGACGGCACGATGGTGTTCGTCAGCCACGACACCTATTTCATCAGCCATGTGGCAAACCGGATCCTGTACCTGAACCACGGACAGGCGCCCCAGTTCTTTGAAGGGGACTGGGAGTATTTCTCCTACAAGCTCAACGAAAAGGAGAAGTACGAGGAACTGCAGGATTCCGGAAAACCGGAGAAAGAGGAAAAAGCGGGGGCGCTCTCCTACAAGGAAGCGAACAAGCTGCGCAACCGGATCATTTCGCTGCAACGCCAGTGTCAGGACAAACAGGACGAGGCTGCCCGTCTGGAGGAGACGATCAAGGCGCTGGAAGCGGAGATGGAGAAGCCTGCCGTCTATTCCGATCCCAAACGGATCACCGAGGTGATGCGTTCCAAAACGAAGGCGGAAGCGGACAAAGAGGCGGCGGAAGATGCGTGGTTCTCCCTGCAGGAAGAACTGGAAGGGCTGAAAGCCCAGGCAGGCGCATGAAAACCCTCGCCACCCGCTTTCCCCGCCTGATCCTCGCCTCCCAATCCCCAGCCCGGAGGGAAATCCTCTGCAAGGAAGGGATTGACGTGACCGTCATGCCCACCGGAGCGGATGAATCCACCACCATCACCGAACCAAAGGAACGGGTCCGGCTCCTTGCGTTGAAAAAACTCTCCACGTTCCTCTCCGTCCACCCCAATCCCCCTCTTCCCGTCCTTGCCTGCGATACGTTGGTCTCGCTGGACGGCGCGTTCATCGGAAAGGCGAAGGATCGGGACGAGGCATACCAACAGCTGTTCCGGTTCTCGGCAAAGCGGCAGATGGTGGAAAGCGGTTGGGCGTTGTACGAAGATGGACACACCTTCTCAGGAGCGGATGCGGCGTTCGTTACGTTCCGTACGCTGGACAAGGAAACGATCGAGGGCTATCTGGATACCGGGGAATGGCGGGGAGCCGCGGGTTCCTATCGGATCCAGGGAAAAGGAGACGCGTTGATCGCCTCCGTTGAAGGAGATGTCAACACGGTGGTAGGACTTCCGCTCCTGGCGCTTCGCGCGGCGTTCCTGTAAGCGTCACCTCTTGCTTCTTTCATGGGTTTCTGGCATACTGCTTTGTACTGTGTCCGTGGATGACACAGAATTTCCACCCCTGCGGGGGCGAGTAACAGCAGTAGGGTGACGCAACACCGCAGGGTGTCCGTCAGACAGGAGGAACAATGTCCGTAGTTACCATGAAGAGCCTGCTCGAGTCAGGCGTGCATTTCGGTCACCAGACAAAGCGCTGGAATCCGAAAATGGCCCGTTACATCTATAGTCAGAGAAACGGGATTCATATCATCGATTTGCAGAAAACATCCGCGTGCCTTGTCGTGGCGTATGACGCCATCCGGCAGGTTGTCAAATCGGGAAAAACCGTGCTGTTCGTCGGCACCAAGAAGCAGGCCCAACAGGCCATCGAGGAGCAGGCCAAACGATGCGGAATGCCGTACGTCAACACCCGCTGGCTGGGTGGTATGTTGACCAACTTCGCCACCATCAAGAAATCCATCGCCAATCTGAAGAAGATCGAGAAGATGGAGAGTGACGGAACCTTTGACTCCCTGACCAAGAAGGAAGTCGCCTTGCTGACCAAAGAGAAGAACAAGTTGCAGAAGAACCTCGGTGGCATCAAAGACATGAAGGACCTGCCTGGCGCCCTGTTCATCATCGACACCAAGAAGGAAGCGATCGCCGTCGCTGAAGCCAAACGGCTTGGCATCCCGGTGGTCGCCGTCGTCGACACCAACTGCGACCCCACCGACATCACCTACCCCATTCCGGGCAATGATGATGCCATCAGGGCGATCAGCCTGTTCGTGGAAATCATCGCCAACGCAGTGATCGACGCGGACAACGAGACGGGCATCCAGATCGTCGAATCCCTGGATGACGTTCCGGAGCCCCAGGGCACGGAAGCGGCGGGCGAGCCGCAGGAAGCGCTTGACAAGGAAAATGAAGGCATCGTGTTCTCCAGCGATGAGAAGACCGACTACTCCAAGTTTGAGGAGAAGGACGACAAGAAGGATGATGCCGAGGATGACGTTGATTCCAAGAAAGACGGGATCGAGGTCGACGAAGAGAAACTGTACAAGGAGTGAGCCATGCAGATCAGTGCTGCCCAAGTAAAACAACTGCGCGACGCCACGGGCGCCGGCATGATGGATTGCAAGAACGCTTTGGTAAAGGCAAACGGCAATTTCGATGAAGCTGACAAGATCCTCAAGGAGATGGGCCTGGCTGCCGTCGCCAAACGGCAGGACCGCGCCACGGACAACGGCCGCGTGTTCATCAAGAACAACGGCAAGGCCGTCGTCATGCTGATGGTCACCTGTGAGACGGATTTCGTCGCTTCCAATGACAAGTTCATCGCGTTGGGTGAAGAACTGTGCGACATGGTGCTGGAGAAAGGCTATACGGAGATCAACGACGAGCTGTCCGCAAAGGTGAACAGCCTGATCGCCATCATCAAGGAGAACATGAAGCTGGAGAAGCTGTATGTTCTCCCGCTGAAAGCCGGTCACTACGCCGCCACCTACATCCATGGCGCGGGCCAGATGGGTGTCGTCGTGGAGTTCGCTTCCGACAAACCGGAAGTGTTCGACAATCCGACGGTGAAGGAATTCACCAATGACTGCGCCCTGCACGTAGCCGCCTTTACTCCCAGTCATCTGACGCTGAAGGAAGTCCCCCAGAGCTATATCGATGAGCAGATGGAGATCTTCCGCGTTCAGGTGAAGGATCTGGACAAGCCGGAGAATGTCAAGGAAGGGATCATCCGTGGGAAGCTGAACAAGCACCTTGGTGAGATCTGCTTGATGAACCAGCCGTTCGTAAAGGACGAGACGATGAGTGTCGAGAAGAAACTCGCCGCCGTATCCAAGGAAGTTGGTGCGAACATTTCATTGGTAAGCTACAAATATTTTGTTGCTGGCTTGAAGTAAGATTTGGAACAAAGGACCACTCCAGAAGGGGGTGGCCTTTTGTTTTTTGGAGAGGATCATATGGCTGAAGTATTGCAGAATTGTGAAGAGAAGATGAAGAAGAGCGTGGAGAGTCTGAAAAACGACTATGACGGACTGAGAACGGGAAGAGCGTCCGCGTCCGTCCTGGAGAAGATCCGGGTCGATTACTATGGCGTCCCCACTCCGATCAACCAGGTGGCGTCGATCAGCGTACCGGAAGCCCGTTCCATCGTGATCCAACCGTGGGACAAGAGTGTGCTTCCCGCCTTGGAGCGCGCCATCCAGACAAGTGATCTGGGGCTCCCGCCGAACAATGACGGCAAGTTGATCCGTCTGGTATTCCCGCCGCTCACCGAAGACCGCCGCAAGCAGTTGGCGAAAAACGCCAAAGCAATGGCGGAGAACTCCCGAATTTCCATCCGGAACATCCGACGGGAAGGCATGGATGAGCTGAAGAAGCTTGCCAAGGGTGGAGAGATCAGCGAGGATGAGCAGAAGGATCTGGAGAACAAACTGCAGAAAATGACCGATTCGTACATTCTGAAAATCGGTGAAGTGGCGGACTCCAAGGAAAAAGAGATCATGGAGGTATGACGGTGGGAACCAATCCCGTCCCTACCCATCTGGGCATCATCATGGATGGCAACGGCAGATGGGCGAAGGCACGCAATCTTCCCCGGACCGCTGGTCATCTGGAAGGGTTGAAGGCGGTCAAACGGGTCGTGGTTGCCTGCAGGGACCAGGGAATCCCCTACGTCACCTTGTACGTATTCTCCACGGAGAACTGGAAGCGGAGTGATCAGGAAGTCGGGTATCTGATGAGCCTGCTTGCTTCCAAGCTCCATGGGGAGCTTTTGTTTTTTCTCCAGCAGGGCATCCGGATTCTGGTTCGAGGGGATGTGGAAGGACTTCCCGCCGCGGTGCAGGATTCCATCCGGGATACCGAGGAACGCACCAAGGATCTGACGCGGATAACCTGCTCGTTGGCCATCAATTACGGCGGACGGGACGAAATTGTCCGCTCCGTCAATCGGGTGCTTGCACAAGGGGTCTGCGCCATTACCGCGGAACAAATCACCCAACATTTGGACTTGCCCTCCATCCCTCCGGTGGATATGATAGTAAGAAGTGCTGGGGAGAAGCGGATCAGCAACTTTCTGTTGTGGGACAGCGCATACGCCGAACTGGCATCATACGACAAACTTTGGCCCGATTGGGATGCGGCGGATATCAGACAGGTCTGTGAGGAGTACGCAAAACGGGTCAGGAAATTCGGAGGGGTGGTATGAACTCTTTGTTGAAACGTTGCCTGACCGCGGTCATCGCGATCCCCGCCATTTTTGTCCTGATCTACGTGCTTCCCCAATACAACCACCTCGCATTCGCCCTGTTGGCGTTTTTCGCGTCCCTGCTGGGGACGTATGAGATGCGTGATCTGGTCACCAAAGCAACCGGTCAGGCTCCGTATCTGGGATTTTGGGTTCCTCCCCTTTTGATCTTCGCCGCGTGGGCGGAAACCTTTTTCGAGCCGCTTCCCATCACCGATTTCGTACTGCTGTTTCTGGCACTCCTGGCCTTTTCCATGGAGATCATCCAAGGAGAGAAGGATGCGTTCAAAGGCTCGATGAACCGAGTGGCGTCTTCCGCGCTCCTGTTACTCTATCCGAGCTTTTTCTTTACGTTCCTGATCAAAGTCAGTGAGCTGGAATGGGAGGGCAACCCCAATTACAGCACGTTCCTGCTCCTCCTGTATTTCCTGCTGGTGTTTGGAAACGACACGTTCGCCTACATCTTCGGGATGGCGTTCGGGAAACATAACCGCGGTGTGCTGAAGGTCAGCCCCAACAAGAGCATCGCAGGCTTCGTCGGTGGAGGCGTCGTCTCCATGATGCTTTCCGTCGTGTACTGCCGGTACATTGCCCTTGGGGTGAACTGGTGGGAAAGCCTGATCCTCGGGCTGGTGATCAGCTTCAGCTCCAATGTCGGGGATCTGGTGGAAAGCGCGTTCAAGCGTTCCGCAGGAGTGAAGGACAGCAGCAATATCGTCCCGGGTCGGGGAGGCTTCCTTGATTCGATCGATTCCCTTCTTGCCAGCGCTCCGGTCTTCTGGGTGCTGTTCGTCATCTTCAAGGCATGAAGGACGTCATCATCCTGGGAGCGACCGGTTCGATCGGCACGACGGCGCTCAACGCCATCCGAACCCATCACCTCCCCCTTCATGTCGTTGGACTCTCCTGCCACACCCAGAAGGACAGACTGCAGGATCTGGGGCCAGAGTTTCCTGACGCGAAACGTTGTCTGACTGGTGGCAAATGGACGGAAGGGTATTCCGGTTTTCCCGGTTTGAGGCAAATGCTCCAGGAAACCAAAGCGGATATCGTTCTCAATGGCATCAGTGGGTTTGACGGGCTTCCCGCCTCAGTCTATGCCCTTGAGGCAGGCAAAGACCTGGCGTTAGCCAACAAGGAAAGCGTTGTCTGCGGCTGGAGTTTTCTGTTTGACCTTGCCAAGAAACACCACTGCGCCATCATCCCGGTGGACAGCGAACACAGCGCCATCTACCAGTTGCTCAACGGACAGCATCCCGAAGAAGTGGATACGCTGGTCATCACGGCAAGCGGTGGTCCGTTCCGAACGTGGAGTGAGGAACAGATGCACCATGTGACCGTCCAGGACGCGCTCAACCACCCCACGTGGAAGATGGGGAAAAAGATCACTATTGATTCGGCGACGCTGGCCAACAAAGGGATGGAGGTAATCGAAGCGAGCAAGCTGTTCGGATTTCCACCCCAGAAGATTGAAGTGGTGGTTCATCCCCAGTCCATCGTCCATTCGATGATCCGCATGAAGAGCGGCGCCGTATACGCCCAGCTTGGGATGCCGGACATGAGCCTGCCCATCATCAGCGCGCTCCTTCCCGGCACCACGGCACCGTTGGTTTCCCCATTGGATTTCTCCCACCTCTCCCTCACCTTTGAAGCACCAGATTTCAAGCGGTTTCCGCTTCTGGAACTGACCTACCATGTGCTGGAACAAGGAGGGGCGGCTTCCCTTGCGTTCAATGCCGCCGATGAGGTGGCGGTCTCGGCGTTCCTTTCCGGCAAAATCGCCTTTTCCGATATCACCGACATTGTGGAGACGACCGTCGCCCATGCGGACGCTCAGGCTCCCCGCGACCTTTCCGAAGCGGTCTCCCTGAACAAACGCTATCGTTCCTTCGCCGGAGGTTTCCCGTGCGCATGCTTCTCCTGAAGTATCTGATCGGGTATGTCGGCATCGGTGTCGTGGTGATCTTCCACGAACTGGGCCATTTGATCGTCGCGCGGCTCTGTGGCATTTCCGTGGAAATCTTCAGTTTCGGATTCGGTCCGAAACTCTGGGGCACCAAGGCGGGGAAGACAGAATTCCGGCTCTCGTTGATCCCCTTCGGCGGGTACTGCAGGATGAAAGGGAGCGATGACCTGCAACGAGCCTTGGAAACCAAGTCCAAGACGTTCGGACGCTCTGAAGCAGGATCGCTGTTTTCCGTGGAACCGTACAAACGGCTGTTCACCTATGCGGCAGGACCACTCATCAACCTGTTCCTCGCCGCCATCATCTATGCCGTTCTTGCAAGCGTCCCCGTCAACGTGCTCAGCACTCCGGCGGCCATCGTCACGGTAAACGACTACCCCACCCTGTTCCAGAACGCGGACAGCCCCGCGTACGCAAGCGGACTGAGAAGTGGAGACCTCGTCCTGGCCTTTGATGACATCCCCGTCCGTGATTACCAGCAACTTGAGGAACTCCTTGCGTCAGCGACGCGGGAAAGCCATCGGTTCACCATTCTGCGCCAGAATGTCACGATGACGCTTCGAGGGAAAAGTGATGAAACCGGCCGCTGGGGGATCGCCAATCTGGTGGAGCCGATCGTCGGTCATGTCCGGTCGGAAAGCCCGGAAGAACGAGCAGGACTCAAGGCTGGTGACAAGATCATCGCCTGCAACGGACAGCGGATCGCCAACAACTATGATCTCCTTGTCGCGTTGGGGAACCGGCGGGAAACCGTCCTGACCATCCAACGAGAGGGGACGGAACGAACTATTTCGTTCACCGCGGCCAGCAAGGAAGACGGCTCCGGTTCCTTCCAGTTCAGTCTGCAGGAACGCACGCGAATCCAAGCGGGAGCTTCATTCTCCCTGCTGCGTGGGACCTCTACGGCGCTTCGTCTGCTTCGGCAAACCACGGCGACCCTTTGGGCGGTGCTCCGTGGCTCCACCACCGATGTACGGCAGGAGTTGACGGGAACCGGCAGGGCGGCGCTTATGATCGGGGATATCGCGACACTGGGATTGGAGAGCAATACGGAAAGCGGATTCCGTTCCCTGTGGTATCTCCTCGGGATCGTCAGCGTTTCCATCGCAGTGGGCAATCTGATTCCCCTTCCGGCGTTCGATGGCGGCCAGATGGTGATCGCCATCGCCGAGATGCTCACACGAAAACGCCTCTCCCCCCGAACCTACTGGGTACTCCAGTTGGTCGGTATGGTTTCCGTGGTTCTGATCTTCCTTCTGATGAGTTATGTGGACTTCAAGCACCTGTACTTGGTGAAACTCAAGCCGATGCTCCACAAATGACTGTTACGCGTTGTTGCTGTTGCCGGGAGCGTAACTGCGTCCTTGGTCCAGCATGACGAATTTGACGACGTTCCCTCGGAATCCCATGGTGAACGTTCCTGTCTCGCCGTTCCGGTTCTTCGCCATGATCAACTTGGTTTCCTGGACGGCGTTCCGGTCTTCCCTGTTTTCTTTCATCTTGTCACGATGGAGCAGAATCACCTGGTCGGCGTCTTGTTCGATGGATCCGCTGTCCCGCAAATCGGACAATTTGGGCTCTATCCCCTCAGCCTGCCGGTTCACCTGGCACAGGCAGATGATCGGAATGTCCAATTCCCGCGCCAGCTGTTTCAAGCTCCGGGAAATCTGGGAGACCTGGTTGAACCGTTCCAACGACTGGTCCTCGTACTCGATCAAGCCGATGTAGTCGATGAAGATGATCTGCACGTCGTTCTTCAGCTTCATCCGTCTTGCCTGGGCCCGAAGGTCCATCAACTTCATGTTCGGCGTATCCTGGATGTACAGCTGTTTCTCATACAACGTCCCGGCCGCCTTCATGATGGCGTCCATCATGGCTCCGGTGTTGACCAAGCGCTTGCGGATCAACGCGAAATCCACGTTGGACAACTGGGAGATCAACCGTTGCCCCAGGCTGGTGGCGGTCATCTCCAAGGAGAAGAAACCGACACGAATGTCCTTCATCACCATGTTCAGCGCCATGGAAAGGGCGAATGCCGTCTTTCCTACCGAAGGACGGGCGCCAATGATGGTCAATTCCTGTCTGCGGAATCCACCGGTCAGGTCATCCAACAGTTCAAACCCGCTGGAAATCCCCTCGCTCTCCCCTTTCTTCAACGGTTTGAGATTGTTGGTGACGGAGGAAAGGACCTGCTTGAGGTCCTTGTAATCAGCACCTGCGCCACCTTCTGAGTTCAGGTCGGAGAGCGTCTGCTCCCCATGGTCGATTACCCCTTGGATGTCCTCGGAGATGTCGAACGCCTGCTCATGCAGCGACGCGGTGAAGTCGATCAGCTTCCTTCGCCGGGAAAGGCTTCGGATCGTCTGGGCGTAATAGACGGCGTTGGTCGCGAATCCGATCTTCTCTGAATTGGTCAGTTCGACCAGATAGGACAACCCGCCGCATTCATCGAGCTTCCCTTCGTTGGTCAGAAATACGGCAAACGAACGGAAGTCCAATGTCTCCTTCAGATTCTTCTGCTTGAAGGAAAGCAGTTGCGCGTAGATGGAAACATGGCTCTTCTGGTAAAAGTCATCCGGACGCAGCATCGTCTGAATCTCATCGATCAGCTTGCTGTTCTGGATGAGCAACCCCAGAAGGGCCTTTTCCGCCTCAACATCATTGGGAGGGACACGTCCCATCAACGCGCTCAAAGCGTTCTCACTCCGCGGTCGGTTGGGCTTCTTCAGCCTTCGGTTCCTCGGCAGCCGGCGCTGCTTCCGCGGCAGGAGCTTCTTCAGCAGGAGCAGCCTCGGCAGCAGGTGCGGCTTCAGCGGCCTTCGC
>Ga0172378_10005220_pt1 | contig 12134 bp, 13 predicted proteins | sample GrowelOW332metaG_FD_119755 | JGI IMG/M metagenome (GOLD analysis project Ga0172378, IMG submission 119755) | Groundwater microbial communities from an aquifer near a municipal landfill in Southern Ontario, Canada - Pumphouse #3_1 metaG | ecosystem: Environmental > Aquatic > Deep subsurface >...
ATCCTTTCTTACCGCTATACCAAGTCGATCCTTCTACAGCAAAGATCAACGCCGGTATGGAGCGTATTAAAGGTACGGATAAAGAAGACGTTCGTCGCGCAATGCGAAAGCGTAAAGGCATCAAGTGGAATGTTAACTTGGAAGAGTTAGATGAACACAGTGTCGACGCTTGCGCAATCGGATTGTATTGCGCAGAACACATCACACCTAAGGTAATGCCTGCTGAACCCATTCGCAAGATTAAATCTAAAACCAAGAAAGAGCGAAAGAAGCGGAGGCGAGGTAAGAAACGATGATGTTACTGAAAGGTTTACAATGGTTCGAGTGGTTACTAATCGGCGTGGTGGTTGCCGTACTGGGAGTCGCTTGGATCGTGTGGGATAAATATGACGAGCAGCTAGTTGAGAATGGTGGCATCAAAGCCACTAATACTACACTCGTTGAAACAGTTAAACATAAAGACGCATCTGCCGCCATCACAGATGTAGTCGTAGCTGATTTTATTCTAGAAAAAGAAGATGTGCGGCTAGAGCAGGACATATCACGTGAAGGAGTGATTAATGACTACATCAACATGGCAGGGGGACCAACCGTCAACGTTCAACAAGTTGCCACCAACCCTAAGACGCCTGTTCCACAATCGACGCCCCCTAAAGTTCGGCCCACCGAACCCAAACCTAATAGCGCTAGTGATTCTGCTCGTCTTGGCGTGTTGGTTGACCGGATGCACGAGCACTACTGTGCAGCTGCCCCCAGTCGTGGCAACGGCTGTGCTACCAACAGCGTTAACCAGTGAGTGTTATGTTTCACCTCCCCCAACCAAAGATGACTTGATCAACGCAAAACAGCGTTATCGTGTAGCTGGCGAAATGACCGATTGGGAAGCTCGCTTTCTACTGATGTCGGATCACTGGCTTATGCAAACCGATGCCCTCGGTTTATGTAATCGTCAGATTGGTAAATCACGTGAGTGGGTAAACAAACATCGTGATTTGGAGATACACCATGAGAATCTCGGACATCCTGAGTGAGGTCGACCGTAAGCCGATTTCGTCCCACCCAACTGCAGCTATGCTTATTGGTTATCTGAATAACGAGCTATCGTTAAGCGGTATAGCACTCATCACCAGTGAATCCCCCGGCACGGAAGCTATCGCAGCTATCTACCGGTTACCAAGAGAGAAGCAAGACGAGGTCTTCCAAAAGGACTTCACCTCTCTGCGTAAGAAAGACAGTTACAAGTTCACCGTATTAGCTTTGGCTGTACTGGCGGTAACTGCTGGTCTGGGGTTTGCAGGGAGCGTAGCTAAGTTGGAAGGAGAGACGGCTGCTGGAGTAACGGACGTATTCAAAGTCCTTATTACCGGTCTTCTGGAAGTGGCAAAACTGTTCATAAACGGTTAAAAAAATATACTGTCCGCTCCATTATGGGGCGGACTTTATTATGCTATGTGGGTTAATCAACTTTGTAACCACAGGACTGAGGTTTTAAACATGATCACTAACGATCGTTTTCCGTATAACAAACCGTCTCGCGAAGCACTCGTGATTCAGTTAAATGAAGACTTGCGTCGGAATTACAAACCGAACCAAGTTAGTTTTGAAGACCTGTTTTTTGCTCCATTGCCAGCTATCCCTGGACGTACGTTTATTGAGATGACTGACCGCCTGTCTGGCCGTAAGGAATTCTTCGTTTATCGTCGCCTGGACTTGGCTCACCCGAAGGCTTTGGGTATGGGTACAAAGATCACTATCTTTGGTCTCCCTACTCCGGCCAAGATTGCTAATGAAATTAACCGTAGCCGTAAAATGACATTTGGGCCAGATGATCTATCATTCTCAACCGTAGTCATTACCGTTAAAGAAGATACCTTCGTCTATCGGTTAAAAGCAATGGCTGGTAGCTACGCATACTTCGGCGAGACAGATATTCTGGTAGAAGTAATCCAAGAGAACCCCCATTCCCGATTCCTGGAAGATGGTGATCCTCGTTTAATGGAAACCGGTGAATACCGAGAACTCGAACATACGTGAGGTACTACACATGGCCACACTAAGAAAGGGTGACACAGGAGACGAAGTACTCCAACTGCAAAATGCCTTGGTTAAGAAAGGTTACAAACTCACGCCAGATGGTAAGTTCGGTAAAGGTACTTACGACGCTGTGGTGGCTTTCCAAGAGTCAGTAGGTTTAGTAGGTGACGGTATTGCAGGCAAAGATACGCAGGGTGCACTGAATGTTACCCCTACGAAATCTATCCTCGATAGTATTCCAATGCCTAAGGCTAACCGATCACGTGCTGCAGCCATGCCGACATTAGTGGCCGTAGGTAAGATCACATCGCTAGATCCAGAACTGTTGGCAACCTTCGCTTCTATTGAATCCAACTTTGACTATCTGGTTAAAGCATCAACATCCAGTGCCACAGGTTGGTTCCAACATTTGGATAAGACCTGGACAGACATCTTAGCACTGACGTACGCCAAGTATGGATTGAAAGATAACGTCTCACGTAGTCTTCGCTTAGATGCACGAGCGAATGCTTTGATGGGAGCAGAGTTGTTGAAAGACAACGCACGTATCCTTCGGTCAGCACTAGGTCGTGAACCAACAGATACAGAACTGTACGCAGCCCACTTCTTTGGTGCCGGTGTAGCTAAGCAGTTCATCCTGGCTAAACGTAATGCTATTGACGCTACACTGTTCCCTAAACAGGCAGCAGCAAACGTCGGTATATTCTACGCCAAGGATAAGAAGACGCCACTCACCATCGCTGAGATCATGGCTGTCTTCGAAAAGAAAGTTGCAGCACACCGTCATTGACAACAACTTGCAACAAAGGTAAACACCATGCAAACTGCTATTGAAATTGATGTAAACAAAAATATGCTTTCCGGTATGGAGCCACTGCTTTCTCTGAGCGGCGACGAATTCGTGGAAGTGGTACGCCGTCTGCCAGATGGCTCTTACAAGAACTACCGTACCCTAGTAACTAAATTGCGTACCGGTAAGTCTGTATTCGACCTGGCTGTTGAGAACGGCTTCGCTGGTACACAGGACGAGTTCTTGGTTACGTTGATAGGTGAGTCAGCCTATCAGGCCGCAGTTCGCTTAGGTGAGTTCACAGGCACCCAGGAAGAATGGGTACAGTCCATGGAAGCGTTGTTTGTTAATGACATCGCCAATGCTGGCTTTGTCTTGACTGCTGACGAACGTGGCGTTGCTATGTGGGCTAAACCAACAGCTGCATCGGTTGGCCTGGATCAAGTAGACAACACCTCTGACGAAGAGAAGCCTTTGTCGAAAGCTGCCCGTTTGGAATTCCAATCGTACCTGCAGCGTTCACGCGTAACTACTGAAGTTATGAAATCTCTATTGTCCATCACTGGTGTTCGTCAAACCGAAGATAAGCAAGACATTATCTTTGACGAAGGCCGGGTAACTCCAGTTTAAGGATAACATCATGATCATCCAAATCAAACGTGGTACCTCCGCAGAAGCAGCTGTACATCTTGGCTTAGAGGGTACCCTCTTCGTCGACCTGGATGCCAAGCTTCTTTATCTGCACGATGGCGTTAAAGCTGGTGGCTTTGCCGTAGCTGGCTTGACCGCTGCACAGGTAAACCAACTGATCGCTGCCTCTCTTGCATCATTTGAGATCGAAAGTTCTAAAGTGATCGGTCTGACAGATGCCTTGAATGGCATGGTTAAAACTGCTGACATCGGGGCAAGTATTGCTAGCCTGGTTGACGGTAATGTTCCGATGGACCAAATGCCAATCGATGAGCTTGCTGCTCTGTTGGGTTTCACCCAGGTTGGTGGCGTATGGGTTCTTGCTAAAGACCGTGTAGCCGCGTAACAAAAAACACATTGGTCCCGAAAGGGGCCATTATGTTGTCTCAGTGTTTTTTAACCTACTGTATGAGTCTTATCTAAGTTTTAGTAAGACGACCGGTTGATTTTACTAAGGCTCTTTTAAAGGAACATCACGATGGCAGAGTCAAAAAAGTTAGGAATGATTTCGGGGATGCCTTCACTGCTGTCTATTGGCGGTGAAGAGTTTCTGGAAGTAATTCGTTTGGAAGCCGACGGTACGTATAAGAACTACCGTTTGATGGTCTCCAAAATCCGCAACAACGCCGGGCTGTCGGCTTACGAAATTGCCGTACAAAACGGTTACGTAGGCACCGCTGAAATGTGGCTTAAGTCACTTGAAGGCAAGTCCGCATATCAACTCGCAGTCGAACTTGGTTTCGTCGGTGATGAAACCGCATTCCTGGAGTCCCTTGTTGGTCCTAAAGGGAAAGACGGTGATGTAGGCAAATCGATTTTCGATATTGCTGTAGAGGAAGGATTCCTCGGTACAGAAGCAGAATTCCTGGCTTCGCTGAAAGGTAAGTCCGCTTACCAAAGCTGGCTGGACGTTGGTAATACTGGTACCGAAACAGACTTCCTACAAGCTATCCAAGGCCCACCTGGTATTGACGGTGAACAAGGCAAAGACGGTAAGGATGGTATTGCTGGTGAAGATGGCGAGTCTGCCTATGAAGGCGCAGTTCGTTACGGTTACGTAGGCACCGAAGAAGAATTCTACGAAAGCCTGAAGAAAGGCAAAGGCGGTGGCGCGGTATTCATTATCGACGTTACTCCACAATCCCCAACTGAAAACGTTGGTGCTAAGGTTTATGAAGTTGACGACACGTCTCTTAAGACTTGCTTGTCCACCACAACTGCCGTCGTGGTTAAAGTTCTGGCTATCACTGGTCACACTAAGTACCGTCCATCGATCACAGTTAACGGTAACCCAGTTACCATCGCAGCTAAGCCTGATGCTCCGTTGTTCGAAGGTAGCATTCTGGTTACTCTGGATGCAGATGGTGTTATTCATGCTGAGCACGAAGATGGCGCAGAATGGACTACGGTTGTTACTTTGGATGCTCCGCCGGTTATCACTTCGGCTACGTTCAAAACCGCATACCCAGCTGGTCAAACTGAAGCCAAAGCAGACGACGTGTTCAAAGTCGGCTTTGTTGTGGATTCTCCAGTAGTAGCGTACGAAATTGAAAACTTCGGTGCACTGAAAGCAAGTGCTGGTACATTCGCATCTACTTCGGCTGCTACCATCTCTGCTGACCAATCCGTAGCTGATCGTGGTAATACAACTACCGCTCACGGTTTCCGTATCCGTGTACGTAAAGCCACTGGTGCCTGGTCTGCTTGGTTTGCCTCGACGTCCACTGGCACAGCTGATCTGGTTAACACCATCAAGCTGAACAACACCTATCCAACCATCACGTTTGGCAGTGTTCTTTATCCAGTCGGTCAAACTGCACTGAAAGGTTCTGAAGCTGCAACTGTTAACCACACTGTTACCAGTTACGATACCGTTTCCTACGCATCGACTGAACTGGCGATCAATGCTCCGACTGTGTATGCTCCTGCTAAAGGTGTTACACGTCAATCTGGTTCGTACAACATCGCCACCGATAACTTCGCTGTTACCGCTAAGCGTAATGCCAACGGCGCGTCTACCGTAAAAGGTACCGTAGTTGCTATTGCTGACGGTACACCAGTTATCTCCGTATCTACCCCTGCAGCCCGTCTGCGTTCGGGTGGTAATAACGGTACTGCTGTTCAACAGCACACAATCACCATTACCTCGACACAAGCTCTGAGTGAAGCTCCTACCATGAACGCCCCTGAAGGCACATGGACAGATGCTGCATTTACATCCAACGCAGCTAAAACTGTATGGACTCGTCGTCTTCAGGTACATGACACCAACGTTAAAGGTTCGTACAACTGGAACAGCCTCTCGGCTAAGTCTATGTCCGGCCGCACCATCACCGCAATCACTGCTGGGGGTACTTACGTGTTGGGTGGTTTCGTATTCCGTACACTTGCAGTATCGGCCTACCCTAATCGGGAAGCTGTAATCGGCACAACCGTATCCGATACATCCAAACTGCGTTGCACTAACTTGTCTAAAGGTAGCACTGGTACGTTGAACTTCACCTACCAAGCATCCCTGGCAAGCGCTGCTGATCGTTACTCGATCACTGGCCCAACTGGTGTAGCAAACAACAAGGGTAATCTGTGGTACAACGCCGACGCCGCGAACGCAACCTCTAACACAGGTGGCACAATGCAAATCGAGCTTGAGGAAGTGGTATAATGGCATCTCAATTTGAGGTTTTTGTTAACACGGAGATCCCTAAGCGGATCTCCACGGAGGACGATGCACTGGTCATGACCGAGGGTAAAATCCCGGTCTCCACTGGTGTCGGTCTGCAGGTTGTCTTTAAAGAAGCCGCAGATATTGTCCTCGAAGGTAAGTCAGCGTACGACGTCTGGTTGACTCTCCCAGGTAATGCTGGTAAGTCAGAAGCCGAATTCTTCATTGCCATTAAAGGCGACCGTGGTGCTGATGGCATCCAGGGTGAAGACGGTCAAGGCGTTAACGTACTAGCTAACATCTCCGAAGAAGAACTTCAGGAGATTGTTGACGCTGGCGAATCCACAGTTGGCGATGCGTACATTGTTGGTTCCTACCTGCATGTATTCAACGGCGACACATGGGTTAAGTCTAACTCCATGCAAGGTCCTAAAGGTCAGGGTTTGAACTACCTGGGTGAATGGCCTAATGCGGTTGCGTTGCCACTCGATTCTAACTTCGTAGCTGGTGACACTTACGTTTGGAAAAACTCGCTGTGGACTCTGGTTGAAGAACCAACCCGTAAGTGGGTAGACATCGGCGTACCTGGTCCTACCGGTCGTTCCGCATACCAAGTTTGGTTGGATGCTGGCAACTCTGGTTCTGAAGCAGCATTCTTGCTGTCTCTGAAAGGCGTTAAGGGTGACCAAGGGGTTGATGGTCGTTCGGCTTATCAGATCTGGATCTCCAATGGTGGCCAGGGTTCTGAAGGTACTTTCCTAGCTTCGCTGAACGGCACTAACGGTAAAGATGGTAAGTCCGCTTATCAGCTCTGGTTGGATGCTGGCAACGTAGGCTCCAATGCACAGTTCCTGGCTTCGCTGAAAGGCGAACAAGGTGAGCGTGGTTTTAAAGGTGATCCAGCCGTAGCATTCGTCATCAAAGGTCGTGTTACCGATGTGGCACAATTGCCAACGGTGGGTATCGCTACAGAAGCATACTACGTTAAACGTGAACTCTATGTTTGGGTAGAAGGCGTCTGGGAAAACTTCGGTGAACTCAATGGTGCATCTGCTTACGAACTGTGGACCGATCAACCTGGTAACGAAGGGAAGACTGTAACGGAATTCCTGGCATCGCTGAAAGGGCGTGATGGTACCAACGGTACTAATGGCCGTGATGGTATTGACGGGACCAATGGTACCAACGGTAAGAACCTGCAAGTGAAAGGTCGTCGTGCTGACCTGTCGGTGATCCAAGCGATTGCTAACCCAGCTGATCAAGATGCTTACACTGCTGATGATACCGGTCACTTGCATATCTTCGTAACTCCTTCGTGGATTGACGCTGGTAAGTTCCGTGGCGTTGATGGTACTAACGGTAAGAATAACTTCGAGATCTGGGAAGCCATTCCTGCTAACACCGGTAAAACGTTGGATGACTATTTCCTGTCGCTGAAAGGCAAAGACGGAACTAATGGTACCAATGGCACTGACGGTGAAGACGGGGCTGATGGTAAATCTGCTTATCAAAGCTGGCTTGATCAGCCTGGTAATGCCGGTAAACCGGAAGCTGAGTTTGTTGCTTCCATGGAAGGTAAGTCAGCTTACTTTACGTGGCTGGAGATTCCTGGTAATGAAGGGAAATCCAAGCAAGAGTTCATCGACACCCTGAACGGCACTGATGGGATTGACGGTACTAACGGTCTGTCCGCATATCAGGTGTGGGAAGCACAGCCTGCTAACACTGGTAAAACAGTACAGCAGTTCCTGACTTCTCTCGAAGGTAAGTCTGCATACCAAGTTTGGTTGGGTCAAGCCGGTAACGCTGGTAAGACCGAAGTTCAGTTCATTGCATCCATCAAGGGTGATCGTGGTACTGACGGCACCAACGGTAAAGATGGTCGTAACGTTGCTATCAAAGGCTCCGTTGCTAACCAAGCAGCACTGCCTGCCGGTGCTGCTGAGCAAGATGCCTACACCGTTCTGGATACACTCCATCTCTACATGCGAATCTCTGGTGCTTGGGTAGACCTCGGTTCGTTCAAAGGCGAGAAGGGTGATACTGGTGACGAAGGTCTGCAAGGCGCCACTGGTACCAGCATCGTTATTAAAGGCGAAGTTGAAACCGACGCAGAACTTCCAGATCCGGCTACTCAGGAACCTGGTGATGCATGGTACTCCGTTGAGTCTAAGAAACTGTTCCAAGTTAACGAGGCCAACGTATACAGTCCTGGTATCAGCATCACTGGTCCACAAGGTGAAGTTGGTGAACAAGGCGTTAAGGGTGATCCAGGTACGTCCATCGCTATTACTGGCTCGTTCCCATCTGAGGCTGCTCTGTTAGCTGCTGATCCACCAGCAACAGCTAACTCCGGTTATCTGGTTGTTGACGATCTGTACCTGCCTGCTCCAGAAGGTACCAGTCCTAAGTGGTACAACGCCGGTAAGATCCGTGGTCCAATTGGTCCTCAGGGTCCAATCGGTAAGACTGGTCTGAAAGGTGGTATTGGTCCAACTGGTGAGCGTGGTTCGTTGTGGCTGACTCTCCCAGGTCTGGTTGAAGAACCTACCACCGACTACGGTCGTGATGGTGACTGGGCTGTAAACCACCTGTTCGATACCTACTACCGTGCTCCTGGTACTGGTTGGACATTGATCGGTCGTCTGGTAGCTGGTGATGTTAACTCACCTCTCAGCGCGCTGGGTAAAGTTGTACGCCTCGGTAAGAACTGGGTTCCGCTTCCAGTAGACGAAGTTCCAAACCTGGCAACAGGCGAAGTTTACGCCCGTCAATTGAAAGCTGGTGGCGATGGTACTCAAGGTGAGTGGGTTAAAATCACCTTCCCTGAGAACTTCCCTGAAACTCCAGCAGACGCTTTGGAGTACACCCGTAGTCGTGCAGTTGGTGCTGCTAAAGGTACTTGGAAGCCGGCAATCAAAGACCTCGTGGCTAAGGACAGCAAGCAATACGTCCGTACCTTCGAAACGGCTGACTCGGCACCTAAGTGGAAGGAAGTAACTATTCCTGCTGCTGGTATCCCAGAAGCTCCTACTAGTGCTGGTAAAACATTCGTTCGTTCGGGTGAAACCACTGCGTGGGTTGAATACACTGGTATCTCTGCTCCGGCTGATGCTAAGAAATACATGCGTACTAAAGACGCATGGGTGGCATTTAACACATACGACGTTGCTAACTTGACTTCGGCCATGACTGCATCGGGTAACTGGGATGCAGCTGTAGTACAGACCATCGAGATTACAAACACTGCGGCTACGGCCAAAGCGATTGCAATCGTGAACCCGCCTGCTACTGGGCGGACCATGGTACTGGTGGCTGTTGTCCGTGGTAACGCGGGTGCGGTAACCTTCACTGTTGGTGGTCAAGCTGTTAAGTGGAACGGCGGTGCAGATCCTGTCTACACTGCAGGTTTCAACATCGTAACCATCTACGTGATCGGTGGGTCTACTCCGGTAGCCCTTGGTGGCGTAGGTATGCAGAACGATTCCTTGACGTAACGGCATAAACGCCTCTCCTTCGGGAGAGGCTTATGTTTGTCTCATTCGGCAACCGGCCCTGATTCAGCAGCAAGCTTCTTTATATCAAGCATACTGAAGTAACTACTATCGATGTAGTTGATATCGAAGTTGTGTTGTGTAATCAACCGGAAACCAACCATAGCTTGTTTCCGCTCTTCTATAGATAGTTCAGTTGGATCTGCATCAAACAACTTAGGGTGGATGATGTTGAAGTCAGACATCAATGTAGTGGTGATTGCTTCGTGGTGATATTTAAACCATTCAGCAAATTCGTAGATGATCATTGCACCGAATTCATCAGCCAATCTTTCTACGGTAAGTTCATCAACACGGTAGTTAACAATCTTAACGTTTAGCTCATGACCGTACTTAGCCTGGACGATATTGATAAGCCCGGCACGTTCCTCAATACCCATGGTGTAAGGATACACGTTGATGGCTAAGCCAATCTCTGACCCATCTGGTGTCATGCCATCGATAACGTTTACATCTGCCTCAGACAACAGCTGATAAAGGAATGGCGCAATACCTGTCTCAAAGCTTGCATTAAGGGTAGCGTTGGTATTAGCCCCACCACGATTGGCATAAGCTTCATCGAACTGGTCCTTAGTTACTAGCCCACCTGTTAGGGTAAACCAGTCATCGTAATCACGATCAAAATAATCACGGTTAAGAACCAGGTGTGTAGCAGCTGCTGGATTGATATTGGCCATAACTCCTAGACGTGTATCCAGTAACACGTCCATAGACATCAAGATACGTCGGATCATTTGGTCGGTCCTTTAATACCAGCCAAGCGCGTCACTGTGAGCCGCTCCTGGGTAGATGCGAAGCAAAGCATAAAGAGCCATGGGTTATCGGCTAAGATTGCCCCTAGTGCCCCTACAGGGGCTTTACGGGATAGAGTATTGTTGTCAACGACGTTGGACTTCTCTGTGTATGGCATTGCACGATAGCAGAAGTAATCCAAAGCAGCAACTGGCTCAGCTAGCTCCGACATGAATGTAGTGGTCATCGACATAACCAAGATGTGTAGATCTTGGATGTTACGGATATCACCGTAGATGTGACGGACAAACAGTTCGTTCTTAGCTTCAATGATTAACTGGGAGTCACGGATCTTTTTGATAACGGTAACAAGGTTAGACAACATGGACTTGGGACCGTCAGGGTTTAGTGCAACAAATTCATCAACGGCTGCCATCCAAGCAGCCTGTAGTTGTTCGATCATAGGTTCGGTCATACCAAGTTATTCCGTAGCATCATTGACGATAGATATACCGACAACGTTTTGTTGGATTTAACGATACTTGGAGAGTCAGCCATAATTGAGGAAAGCGATGCTTCCCCAGTCTCCAGGATCTGCCTGTTCATTTGGTTGTATGCTTCAGCGTCACCACCACGGAACTTCACGAGTTCCAATACAGAGAGCTTCAAGCCTTTAGATACGTTAACCTGAATCTCAGGACCAGACAACCGGCTACCTTTAGAGTCACCGGAAGCTTGACCAGAACGTTCATCGACCACATGGTTAGAACCAGGGATAGACATCTTCTTGGCGAGCATCTGTACTTGTCGGCGGAGCGGTAACATACCGATCAAGTGTTTGTTTGGTGTTAGGTAAACCTGACCTGTGGATTGGTCAGTCAATTTCAATTGCTGAAATAGTTCGAAGCCTAAGGCCTCGGCGATTTCATAGTTGCGTGCAATACTTAGCGTTTGTGCGGCTAAGTTAGGGGCGAACAAAGTAACGTATTCGGTTTCGTTCTCCAGGTTATCAATCCACTTGGCGAACTCTTCATCGTCCATGCGCTTAAAGCTATCAGCCAGGAGTTGCCGGTTAGGGCTACCTGGCAGGAACATGTCAATGAAATGTAATGCTTCTTTCTCGGTTTGTTTGCGACTCATTGTATCTCTCCATTCGTATGGTAACTATACCATTAGAGAGGATACACAGCACGTGCACCAGCACACACTGGCGGTAAGCGGTTAGCGCGCAGGAATGGTAGAATCTGCGTACGGTAAGTAACGCACCAAGCTTCGATGGTGTACTGGCAATCTTTAATAAACCAGTACCTTGCCCAGTCTGGTGGGTACTGACTTAAAATGTCATTAAAGAATGCAGACATCTCTAATGTAGTAGTCAACGGTTGTAGCATGCGACGATTCAGATCTTCAGCGAGTTCTGGATCTATAGCGCGAGTCATTTCAAAGATAAATTGATTATACGAGTTCATGGATTGTTCCTGATTAATTAAAGCTCACCGCTGTAATTAACCTCTGTAATTTGTGAAAGAAATTTGACGATAAGATGACGATGGCAAAACACTCCGGCTACACAATAGCAGCCGAATGCAATTTGTTCATGGCTTATCAGCCAGTCGAAGAATTCTGGGAAGGTACTGTAACGCCATTCCAGCATGGACATGTATTGAGCTTC
>Ga0172378_10005222_pt1 | contig 12134 bp, 8 predicted proteins | sample GrowelOW332metaG_FD_119755 | JGI IMG/M metagenome (GOLD analysis project Ga0172378, IMG submission 119755) | Groundwater microbial communities from an aquifer near a municipal landfill in Southern Ontario, Canada - Pumphouse #3_1 metaG | ecosystem: Environmental > Aquatic > Deep subsurface >...
AAAAATTTGAGACACTTTCATAGCATCGATTTTAATATTTTTGTCTTATAGCATATTTTTAAATACTCTCTTCAAACATTACCGTTTTGTATGCCGGTTATAAACACATTGTTCATACTTGGTCTTTTAAATCACATAAACGATCATTTATTATTAGCGGTAATTTTATATCTTAATTAATTTGTTGGAATTAAAAGCCTAATGCTTTCATTAGTGTATCAAGTTCTCGCCATTTTTTTCCCCTGCTAAAATTTGATGCGATTTTAGGCTCGTAATCTAATTTAAGTAATTGATGCATACCTAATCTCTTTATTCTTTTCTTTAATATTGCAGATTGTTTATTTTCTTCTGCAATCATTCCCGCATAAATAACAGCAAACCATTGCTCAATTAAAAATTTATCCTCATCACTATAAGTTTCTACGATTTCATCAATCAAATCTAAAATTGGCTTGTCAATGATTGTAGTAGTTCCATTGTAAATTGCTACAAAATCATTATAAACTTTATCTTCTTCATATTTAGCTGCAATTGATTTTAAATCTGTAAAATACTCAGTATCAAAAGGGGCTTTTTTCGTACCATTTTCCTCAACTACATAAACACACCAATTATCAAATTTCCCACTATCAAAAATTACTTGTCTATTATTTTTTAACAATTTTATTAATCTGCTCATTTTTTTTATTGTTTTTACAAACAACGATAAAATAATCGGATAGTTAAAGGTATATTCAGCCAAAGCCTCTCAAAGAACCATTGCTATCTCCTCATTCTTTCATATACTTTGTTATCATTTTGCTTTTTAACCAACAGGTATATTGGTAACAATTAATGAAATAAAAATTACTCTAAAAGCGTTTTGCATAAATGTTATAGATTAAGTTATTAATCATTTTATTTAGGAAAAGTAATAATGAATTCGCTGCCTTTTCCTACTTCACTTTTAACTGAAATGTTTCCGCCATTTTTGTTAATAAATTCTTTGCAAAGTATGAGACCCAATCCTGTACCCTTTTCATTATTAGTTCCTTTAGTTGATATACCTTTTTCTATCCTGAATAATTTTCCAATAACTTCTGAAGTCATACCAACACCTGTATCAAGAATATGAATTTCAATACTATCTCCATTTTCGTGATAGCTGATTGTAATAGTCCCCCCCTCAGGAGTAAACTTGATAGCATTATTGGTCAGGTTTCCAATAATTCTCATTGATGTATTTCGATCTACCGAAATATTGGCGTCAGGAAGAATATTTATTACTATTTCAATCTTTTTTTGGGAAGCACTGTACTTATAGGGAGCGATACTGGTTTCAACCAATTCTTTTAAGTTGAACGCTTTTTTATTAATTTCTATTTCTCCTCTTTGTGTTTTAGCCCAGGTAAGTAGATTTTCCAACAATTTATATGTAGACTGGGCTGTTTTATTCAGCGAATTTATAATCTTTTTTTTCTGAGTCTCATCAAAATTATTATAATCCTCAACTAATAAATTAGTGAATCCTAAAATACTATTGAAAGGACTCTTAAGATCATGAGAAATGATGGCAAAAAACTTATCTTTTGTAGAATTTAATATATTAAGTTTGTCATTGCTTGCTTTTAATTCTTCTGCCTGAATCTGTAACTTTTCTTTTTGTTTTGATATGTTGGCAGTACGTTCTTTTACAGTTTGTTTTAGTAATTCGTTTTGACGTTTCAGCCGTACTGAGTTTATACGTATTAGTAACCATGCAAAAACTATTGCTAAAATTCCATATATTGTATAAGCCAACCATGTTCGGTGCCATGGCGGACGAATAGTAAATTGAAAAACATCTTCGTCGCTAATTTTTCCATAAATATTTTTAGACTGAACATGAAATTTATACTCACCTTCTTTTAGATTTAAATAGTCAATCTTCGTATCATTAGACCATTCCGACCAATCTTTATCAAATCCTTCAAGCCAGGTATGATATTGTGTCAAATCTTCACTAACAAAAAATGGTGATGCAAACTGAAATGATATGAGGTTTAGGTTATAATCAATGATTGGATCGTTTTGTTCAAAATTACTCTTCGCATAGGAATTCTCTCCAAAATATATTAAACTATCTTTTTTAAGTAAAACTTTTCTTATATAACAGGGATAAGATTCCGGTCCTTTAGGAATTTCACCCTTAAATTTGTATAAACCCTCCGGGCTACCAAACCAGATTGTACTATCAGGTTCAACATAAAGTAAATCCATGTCTGCACTATTCATTATCTCAAAAGGTACGTTAGAAACGGTATAGGAATTTTTAGAATTTGGTATAGCAACGCTAAAATAGGATTTCCCTTTTTCTTCTCCTTTTATCCATACACGGTTCACTGAATCAACTCTTAACGAATTTATTGATCGACTCCCGTCACAATAAGCTTTTCCAAACAGAGAATCAGGAATAAACCTATTTTGTTTTTCATAAAAGTGCATAAGACCTTTATTTGTAGCAAAAAATAATTTCTCTTTCAAATTGAATATAAAGTTATTTTTAAGAGAAGGTAAATTATTTTTAAGTCCGTATTGTGTTATTTTATATGAAGTCATGCCCTTTTTTGTAGGTTCCATTTTAAAGACACCTTTTAAATAGCTACCTAACCAAAGGGTGCCATTTTTATCTTCAAAAAGACTTCGAATGTTTGCATCAATACCAGCAATTTTTCCCAATGAATGCCATTTAGAATTCTTAAATTCTATTATATATAAGCCATCCCTTGCACCAACATAGACTATGGACGGTTTGATTTTAGACTGCATCATTTTCCAGGCCTTGATATTAAACAGTTTGATTTTTTTATCTTTGTCGATCTCAATAATTCCTTCATCTATCGTGCTAATTAACCATTTTGGCAGAAATGGGTTTTCCGGATTTTTGAAATTGAGAAAAATCACACATTTATTGCTAATAAGATCTGACTTAATAACCTGATTGTTTGTTAAATATTGTAAGCCACTAAAAGAGGCAATAAAAAGAGTGTTCTTTATACGTATTAGATCAAGAGGGCAACTGCTAATACCATGTATTATACTCCAATAATAAAGCTTTGAATTGACACTTACTCTACTGATACCATTATCTGTAGAAAGCCATAAAATACCTGATCTATCCTGATAAAGATTCCAGATAATATCGCCTAACAAACCGAATTTTGAATTTAACTTTTGTATAAGCTTTCCACTTTCGCTAATATGATAAAAGCCGGAATAAGATGCAAAACCAAATGATCCATCATCAAATACAGTATAATTATTTACTTCTAAATCTTTGAGTTGCTTACTAATTTCATAGTAGGACTGATGTATAAAGTCTGCTGCAGATGAAATATTTTTAATGGATAGATCTATTGTATAAAAATTATTGTTTTCATCCATTCCAACAATTTTATGATCCTTAGTTTTTATAAAGGCCCAGATATTCTTATCCTTAAAATAATCTCCGAATGGAATATTCAGGATTGAATCATTATGAATTTTCTTCAATCCCTTTCCCTTTGCCTGATAATACATTTCATGGTTGTATGAAAAAATCCCAAAAATATTGTCATCAGTTTCTATTAACGTAACATGATTATTTTCTAATTTAAATAGATACTTAGCAGAAAAAAAATAAACATTTTCATCAAGAATTTTAATTTTCCATATATCATTAAATAACCCCATGGTTTTTGGAGTCTTGTCCAATAAGGAAACATATACTAATTCTCCTTTATTATTTTCTGACAAATAACCGAATTCATTAAGTCCGCCCACATAAATAGTTCCTCTAATATCCTTTGCCAATGAACGTACAACTGACTGATTAGGCAATTCTATCAGCCTCCAGCTAACTCCGTCATATTCCAAAACGCCATCGTTATTAGCCAAATATAGAATCCCATTGTTACCTTCTATCACATCCCAATTCTGTTCTCTTGCATTATAGTCTTTATATCCATAATTACGGAAATAGGACGTCCTATTTTCCTGTGCAAAAGATAAATAGAAAGAACATGTTAATGTTAATAATAAGAATAATGTTTTTTCGAATTTCAGAAATTTGATGAAATGATGCATATGTTCTTTATTACTTTTTTTTGTGCCTTCGTCCTTTTTATTCAGGTTTTGCTCAATACCCATCTATAGACATAAACCCAATATAAGCTACTACTTTCTCTTTCCCTAACATTTCAGTGTTGTATTCAATTATCAGGAGTGTTTAAATTTGGTAAAAAAAACTAGCCATCTATATTCTATATAATATAATGTTTTTTAGTATGCAACTTAGTTCTATCTCAAGTAGTCATATGCATTAAAAATTATTGGTTATCCTTTAATAAGACTCTTAAAAACCAGAAACATCGAATACACGATATACCGGCTATTAACCATAATGCATTTAATGCAAAATCTTTTTTTTATTCTTTATAATAATTAATCATATTTTTTTCTTAAAACTTCATTGCATAATGTAGGTTTAATTAATTCCTGCCATTCGTTAGTCTGCCATGTCTTAAGATTTTCATGGGTAATAAAATATTTTTGTGGAATAGGATGGGTTCCAACAATAACTTTTATACTGTATTTGTCTTCTATAAATTTCTTAAAATAAGAGATGTAAGGACAGGGTGGATAGCCAACAACAAGTCCTGTTGCAAAATGAATAGCTTCTACTCCATTCTTAATCATTTCTTCTGGTGTATATTCAATATTTCCGCCAGGACATCCTCCACAACTGGTATATCCAACTATTTCTAAAGGTTCATCTTTGCTGTAAATATCAAAAGCGCCTTCTCTGTTTTGCATGGCTCTAAAACATTTTCCACTTGCGCAATTTTTATATCTGTCACAGATTATTATCCCTATTTTCATGTGATGAAACTATTTTAATTAGATTTGTATAACATTCGGTCTAATGATTATTACCAAAGTACTAAATGTTATACTTCGGTTCTAGTCTAGAGCTAAATTAATAAAATAATTTTTGGTTTAAAGAAAAGATCAGGTATTAATTTTATCTATTTTCTGATAGTGATTTTTTCAATCATTCATCTCACAATTTATTTGTTATTTCCATTTTTTTACTATTATGCTTTGTAGTATACATCCTGATTAATACAAAGAGAATAAAACATGGATAAAGATAATTTATTAAACGAATTATTATCAGCATGGGGTGATTGAAATAGTACCCCTATCATATTCACGCACTCTAATCCCTTTCTTCTTTGCCTGTCGGTACTATAAAAGGTTTCCCCAGATATTTTGGAATAAGCTGAACAAGAACAAGAGAGGTTATAGCAAAAACAACTCCCATCAAAAAAGGCAGACGAAAGCTTATCATCCACAAGGCTCCACCTATAACCGGGAATATTACTGCCGATATATGATTAATTGTAAATCCCATAGCCATAGAAGGCGCGATATCTTTTTTATCTCCTATCTTCTGAAAGAAGGTATTTATTCCCATGGCGCAACTAAAAAAGATATTGTCTACAATATAAAGTCCGGTAACAACGTTCACATTATCCACAAAGGTGTATCCCAAAAATACGATGATCATAAACAGATATTCTGTAGTAAGTACGGCATGTTCTCCATATTTATTAATTGCTTTTCCAATCAGGGGGGCTGTAAAATATGATACAATATTGTTGATTATAAACAATATTGTGATGCCAATTACCGAGAAATGAAATCTTTCTACCAGCATAAAAACTGCAAAAACCACAAAGATTTGGCGACGGGCTCCACTTAAAAGATTGAGTGTATAAAACAGCCAGTATTTTTTATGAAAAATAATACCCTTATTTTGTATTGGCATATCCTTGTTTGCCGGTTTCCAAAAAAGAGAATAAACGCCAATTGCAATAACCAGAAGACCAAGGATTAGAAAGTTGATTTTAATTGTAACAAAATTAGCAGTAACAAGAATAAAAGTACCAATTCCAATATTTGTTATTGCTTTCCAGCTTTGCTGATTGGCCAGAACTCTTGGAGAATCCTTAGTTGAAAAATATTGTAAAGTCAGAGATTTGTTGGTTGTTTCGAAATAATGATAACCTAAAGAAAAAATAAATGTAGTAAAAACAAGTCCCCAAAATGACGGGAAAAATCCGGTGAATGCAATCCCAAGTCCAACAACGAGAATAGATATTGCCGAAAGTCGGTATTCTTTTACAAATAACAGAAGATAGACAATTAACAAAGACAAGAATCCCGGAATTTCTCTTACCGACTGAATACCACCTACCTGTAAGCCTGATATACCTACCTGATCTACAGCGAAATTGTTAAAAAGAGTTCTCCATCCCTGCAAGCCAAGTGTCCCCGCAACGACAAGTAAAACAAGATAGCGGTACATAACACTTTTCTTTAAATCTGCCGGCATTAATGGATTTTGCATAATAATTTTGATTTCCGGCAAAAATAACTAAAGAAAATAGAAGTGAAGTTTTATATGTTTGAATTACGTTTATCTTTTGTATTTATTAATACTGAATCCTTTATTTTTTTAAAATCAGAAAAGTATCTGATAAAAAACATCGCTTATAAATTATATTTAACTGCGGATTTGTCCATCTCCCTGAATAATCCATTTATATGTAGTTAGTTCCTCTAAGCCCATTGGACCTCTGGCGTGCAATTTTTGTGTACTTATGCCTATTTCTGCACCAAGGCCGAACTGTGCTCCATCTGTAAAGGCTGTTGATACATTATGATATACACATGCAGCATCTACCCTCTTTAGATAATTATCGGCACGATTCTGATTCTCTGTAATTATACATTCGCTGTGTCCTGAACTGTTAATGCGAATATGACTTAGTGCTTCTTCAAAACTATCAACAGTTTTTATGGCCATTTTATAATCGAGAAATTCCGTGCCGAATGTTTCATCTGTAGAATGTTTCAAAAGAGGTTCCGGATATTTTTTATCCAATGCAGCATATGCTTTTTCATCAGCATATATTATAACATCGCTTTTCTTTAGTTCGCTGCATATTACGGGCAGATCTGACAATCTTTTTTCATGAATAATCAGACAGTCTAATGCATTACATACACTTACACGACGGGTTTTAGCATTATTAACAATGTCTGTTCCTTTTTTTGTATCTCCGAATTCATCAAAATAAGTATGGCAGATACCTGCACCTGTTTCTATTACCGGAATTTTAGCGTTTTCTCTGACAAAATTAATTAATCCTTTACTTCCTCTTGGAATTAGCAGATCTACATATCCTCTTGCCTCAAGCAGCTCTGCTGTTGTTTCACGGTCAGGAGGTAAGAGTTCTACAAAATGTGTGTCTAACTTAAATTTTTTCAATACATTATGTATAATTTTAATAATTGCTTTATTTGAGTCGTTTGCATCACTTCCACCTTTTAAAATACAGGCGTTTCCACTTTTCATACAAAGAGCAAATACATCAAAACTTACATTTGGACGAGCCTCATATATGATACCGATTACACCGAACGGGACGCTGATTTTTTTTAATTTCATTCCGTTAGGGCGTGTGTTTTCACCCAATATCCGATTAAGAGGAGAAATCAGTGTAGATACTTTTCTTGTATCTGCGGCAATACTCTCTATACGTTCTTTTGTTAATTCAAGACGGTCGTATTTTGGATTGCTCTTATCCATGCGAGCCAGATCTTTTTTGTTCTCAGATAAGATGAAATCACTGTTTCTCAGTGTCTCATCTGCTACAGTGTTTAAAATTTCATTTATGCTTTTATCACTAAGCAATGAAAGTTCCTGACCCGCATCTTTTACTAACTGAAATATTTTTTTTGTTGAATTTTTCATGACTATGAATTTTATCTGTTACTCCTTTTATTCAATATACAGGTAATCGTAATGTATTACGGCTCTCTTTCCGTGTTTCCCCATGGCTTCGCGGATTTTATCAGAATTAAAACCTGCCTTCCCAACTCCTATTTGATTTCCTTTATCATCTATAATACGAACAATATCATCTTTTTCGAAATCGCCTTTTACGTCGGTAATCCCCACCGGAAGGATGCTCACTACCCTGTCGGAGTTCACCAGCTCAGTAGCTTTTTTATTTATATGTATTTCTCCTTTTGCAAAACCTTCACTATGGGCAATCCATTTTTTCACATTCGACACCGGTTCTTCAGACGGTAGAAAATGCGTGCAAAGAGTATGTTCACAGTCATTCCACAAATCTATAAGGATGTTGTTTTTTTCTCCGTTTGCTATAACAACCGTTATTCCTTCTTTTGCTTCTTTTTGGGCTATATTAACCTTTGTCATCATTCCGCCACGTCCAAAACGGGATTTTGTTACCTGAATAAAATTTGAGATATCATCGTCAGATTTTATTTCCCTAAGTATTTTAGAAGAGGGATCATCAGGAGAACCACTGTAAATACCGTCTATATTACTTAAAATGATCAATGCCTGAGCATTCATCATTGAGGCAATGAGACCTGAAAGTTCATCATTATCTGTAAACATAAGTTCGCTCACCGCAATAGTATCATTTTCATTTACAATAGGAATAACTCCATTTTCGAGCATTACCGTCATGCAGTTTTTCTGATTAAGATAATGTCTGCGTGTACCAAAACTTTCCTTATTGGTTAATACCTGACCTACAGGAATAGAATATTCCCTAAACAGTTCATAATAAAGATTTATTAATTTAACCTGACCTACTGCAGAATAAATCTGACGCTGTCCTACATCATCGACTTTTTTCTGAGTATGTATTTCACTTCTTCCTGAAGCTATTGCCCCTGAAGAAATAAGAATAACCTCTACGCCTTTTTTGTGTAAAAAAGCTATCTGATCAACTAGTGTGGATATCCTTGTAATATCCAGTGTTTCATCCTCACGTGTAAGCACATTGCTACCTACTTTTACGACTATTCTTTTGAATTTATGTCTCATTTTCCTCAGACTTTTTAAAAAATATAAAGATAGATAAAAAGTCACAAAATTTAGATGTCAGGTGTTAGCTTTTATATATTTAGAACGATTTTTGTTATCTGTTTATAATCAGATAGTTTTCTGCATTTTTTTATTTTTTTCAGTAACTTTTTATCTGTTTTGGGCATAAAATAATCCCATAGAGTTTTCATTTTTTGAAGTATCTGAGCATCTCCTCCTTCAAGATAGTCGCTGTATTGCTTCAGCAGTTCATCATGGAAAGTCTTATAAATATCTGAAAAATCGAAAAACTCTGTTTTATTTTCATCCTGATGAAGGATTTTAAAAGCCAGTGCCGGATCTTTCAGGAGTCCCCTGCCAATCATGAGTCCTGAAAGATTTGGGAATTGCTGTAAGATTTTATTTGCATTATCTATCGTTTTTATATCACCATTATAAAACAAAGGATGAGTACAATTTTGGTATACTTTTTCAAAAGTTTCCATATCAGCATCTCCTTTGTATTCCTGTATTCCAATACGTGCATGTACAGTTAAAGAATAAAGCTTTGCATCATTTATATATGGTAATATTTCTAGAATTTGGGAAGGAGCATCCCAGCCAATTCTCATTTTAAGAGAAATATTCATCCCTTCGGGAAAATTAAGAAGTGTTCTGAACTTATTTATATCATTAAAACATCCGGCTCCCCTACCTCTGTTGGTTATCATTTTGAAAGGACAACCAAAATTGATATCTGCACGCTTATATCCCAAATTTTTTAAATAATTTAGTAGGAATGACATTTCTTCCGCATCACCACCTATAATTTGAGGAACAATTCTTTCTATATCGTTGTGTTCGGGTGCTATGTCTTTTTTGTCTTTATTACGTTGTGGAACTCTTTGAAAAGGAGTATAATAAGAATTAATTCCTTTAAAGAACATAGAATGAACTCTCCTGTATATGAAATCGGTATATCCCTGCAGAGGAGCAAAGTCTATTTTATATTGTTTTTTAGTAATAATATTTTGCATTAAGACTGTTTGATGAGTTTAGAAAAAATGTCCTTAATTCCGACACTATTAATTATTTATTGATTTTTTCTCTGCCTGTTATATTTTTTTGTAATAGTGCGAAGCAATTTCCATTGCTTCTTTTTCAGCATCTTACGATCAAAACGCCACTGCCAGTTTCCTTCATAAATCCCCGGTGTATTCATTCTTGCTCTTGAATCCAATTCTAAAATATCCTGCATGGGAACAATTGCCATCCTTGCAACAGATGCCCAGGCTGTTTCAATTACTTTTTTGTGCAGATGAATCCATCCCGAAGAAAAATAAGATCTTACGTTTTCCTGTTCTGTTGACGACATATTCTTTAGCCAGCCAATATTTGTATTACTGTTCTGAGTGGCTGTATAAACTATCGAATTAAGGGGATAATTATGTGGCAAAAAAGAATTTTTTTCGTCCGATAAAAAGGCCTGTTGTAATATTTTTATTCCGGGAATGTTAAAACGCTCTCTTAGTTTTTCTACTTCTGCTAAATCAGACTTAACATCTTCAGCGATAATAGGTAATGTACCAAGTTCTTTCTCCAGTTTTTCGAGCAATTCTTCACCTTTCGCTTTCATAAGACATACATTCTTATTTATATTTTCTTCTGCAGGTACTGCCCAGAAAGACTTTAACTTTCGAAAGTGCTTAATCCTGATTATATCGAACATATTAAGATTAAAACGAACTCTTGATAGCCACCAGTCAAAATTTCTTTCTTTTATACGATCCCAGTCATAAAGAGGAGTTTCACGAAGTTGTCCTGTGGCATCAACTCCAATCCATTTTTTTTCTCCTTCCTCATCCAGTAAAAACATATCCTGATTAGACCATACATCAGCACAATCTAAAGGAATATACAACGGCATATCACAAATAATTTTAATTCCCCGATTATTGGCATATGTTTTTAGTTCAGTCCATTGTTTAAAAAAAATGTATTGTACGAAACTTCGAAATTCTATTTCTTTAGAAAAATGTAGTATGGCAACATCAATATCATGACTGTCATGATGTTTTATTTTATATTCCCATTTATTCCAGCACATATGGTACCCTTTTTCCTCTTTTATTGATTTAAAAAGAGTATAATCATTTAACCACCATGCATTTTTACCCAAAAAAGTAAAATAAAGTTCTTTCCTTTTTTCAAAATCAGTTCTAAAATTAAGATATGCCTTCCTAAGCATATTTTTCTTCAAAAGACGAATTTCATTATAATTAATAGCTGTTCCGGAATTTTTCTGTATTAAATATTGCATATCATTTTCTTCCAATAATCCCTCCTCAAAAAGTTTTTCAGGACTAATCATTAGAATATTTCCTGCAAATGCAGAAATACAATTATATGGAGAATTATCTTTTCCGGTAGGATTTATCGGTAATATATGCCATAGCTGTTGCCTGGTGTCGTGTAAAAAATCGACAAACTCAAAAGCTTCTTTGCCCATATCACCAATCCCAAATTTTCCTGGTAAAGAGATTATTGGTAATAAAATACCACTACTTCGGCTATACATATTAAAAATTCAATAATTAAATTCATCTTTAATGTCTATTCTTTTCAGGGGCTTTTACTAAAATACCTTTTTTATTTAATAAAAATAAAAAAAAACCAACATTCTTATAAAACAGGGAAAATATATCTGACAGATTATTCTTTTCAAATTTTATAAGACAACTTTATTATTTTGATTTTTTTCTTCTACTTCTGTTATATTTCTTTGTTATTTTACTGAGAAATTTCCATTGCTTTTTTTTCAGCATCCTCCAGTCAAAACGCCACTGCCAGTTTCCTTCGATAGTTCCGGGAACATTCATCCTTGCTCTTGAATCGAGTTCTAAAATATCCTGCATTGGAACAATAGCCATACAAGAAACAGAAGACCATGCAGTTTCTATTATTTTTTTGTGCAGATGAGTCCATCCTGATGAATAATAAATTCTTAAATTTTTCTGCTCTTCAGGAGTTATATTTTTTAACCAGCCAACTGTCGTATTATTATCATGAGTTCCGGTATATACTACAGAATTGCTTGAAGAATAATTATGCGGCAGATAAGAATTTTTTTCATCTGAAGAAAAAGCAAACTGCAGGACATTCATTCCCGGAAGATTAAATTTGTCTCTTAGTTTTTCTACTTCAGGTGTAATTATTCCCAAAT
>Ga0172378_10005223_pt1 | contig 12133 bp, 12 predicted proteins | sample GrowelOW332metaG_FD_119755 | JGI IMG/M metagenome (GOLD analysis project Ga0172378, IMG submission 119755) | Groundwater microbial communities from an aquifer near a municipal landfill in Southern Ontario, Canada - Pumphouse #3_1 metaG | ecosystem: Environmental > Aquatic > Deep subsurface >...
TACGTCTAACTGAATGGTTAGAGGGTAACAATGAACTGGAGCCCAATCTATAGCGATATTATCAAAACCATAACAGAGGTAACTATTCTGACAGTTGCCATCTATTATGTATTGAAATTTATTAAAGGGACTCGCGGGGCGGCTGTTGTTACAGGTTTTTTCACAGCATTAATCATCGTCGCCTTTTTAGCCATTGTTCTGCACCTCCAAGTCCTTACTTGGATATTAAGCTGGTTTGTCGGTTTTTTTGCGATATCCGTGCTCGTGCTCTTTCAAACCGAAATCAGGCGGATGATTTCAGAAATTGGCGCAAACAGAGTGATCGTTTCCGCGAGGGAGCAGCGTGAAAATATAGAAGTAATCATTCAAGGGGCCAAACGCCTGGCGGAAGAGCGCTTTGGGGGATTAATAGCTATTGAGCAAGGGATTAACTTATCGGAGATAACAGAAGGAGGCGTTGTTGTGGACTGTGAAGCCACACCTGAGATGCTTGAGACAATCTTCTTTCCCAATAACGCTATTCACGATGGCGGAGTATTGATGAAGGGCGATCGAATCGCTAAAGCGGCCTGTGTTTTTCCACTTTCTCTTCGACAGGATTTAAGTCATTCCACCGGGATGCGCCACCGTGCAGGACTAGGGCTTTCTGAAGAAACCGATGCAGTTGTCATTATTGTGTCAGAGGAGACCGGATATATCAGCTACGCATATAAAGGAAAGCTCCACCGCAATGTTTCGGAAGAAGATCTTCGAGCATTTTTAAGTCTTATATTTTTGCCTAAGAAACCAAAGCCCAAAAGAACCAGCAAGTGGAATCGTTTGCTGATTCGCTTAAAAATTCAGCGCTTGTTCCAAAAAGGAAAGGGGACGCCAAATACGTGATGAAAAATTTTCTTTTCAACAATTTGCTGATGAAAATATTCGCTCTGGTTTTGGCGTTGATAGTATGGTCAGCCGTCCGAATGCAAATCAGCAAAGGGACCCCAACCTGGAGCTCTCGCATGATTACAACAACGACTTTTACACAAATACCAATCAATATCATGCAGGTGCCCTCAGACAACAATAGCTATGAGCTTATCCCTCCCTCTGCTACTGTTAGCATTTCCGGTTCAAGACTCAATGTAAATGCCACCAAGCCGGAAATGATTACTCTTTTCGTCACGGTTACTCCTGAAGAGGCAGAAGAAGCCCCCCTGACTCAGAACACAAATAAAGGGGTAATGAATAAAAAAATTCAGGCCAAAATACCCACCGACGTCACTCTGGGCACCATTGAACCTTCCACTGTCAGGCTCATCACTAAAAAGGTAGTGAAAACAAACGTCACCTCTGGTGATAATCTTTTACCTGATTCCAGCACAGCATTTTCTCCGGAAGACTCAGTTGATACTGAGAATGAGTCTGCTCGCACTGAGGCCGAGACTGCTTCCCCCCCTACCCTCAAGACTAGCCCGGCAAATATTGAAAAATAATCGCTCAGCTCTTTTTTCACTACCTGACCAATATTTCCCCCTAAGACGGCCTTAAGAAACTGCATCATGGGGTATTGTTTTCCTGAAAGAGAAATTATGGGCAGCCTGACTATAGGCGATGTTCGTCGTCAATTATTGCGAATGTACTTCGATCAGAAATTCTGGAAAACGCCTTGCCTTTTACTTCCAAATGTGGCTATCCTTACCGCGGACGTGGGTGGACTGAGCAAACGAACTACCGAAGACGCTGATGCCAATTTTTGATTGTATACAGCAGGACGGTAACAAGCAGTCTCACGATTAATAGACGCATAACATGAAGATGAATAAGATATCTCGTATCTCCTTTTTATGGAGTAAGATAAAGTCAAATGTGACCTCCTTTTCTTTTGTTCTTTCACTCCTTTTGGGGGGGCTTTGCTTTTCTTCGCAGGCTGCGGATGCAAAGTGGTACCCTGGCCGACTTCTTGTAAAACCTAAACAAGGGGTTTCAACTGTCGCGCTGCAAAGCTTCAACAAGACAATGGGGATCACTACCTCACGCGTCCTTGAAGCTGCGGATAACGACTGGCAAGTAATCGATTTCAATCCCTTGGAAAATGTTCAGGATAAAGCTAAAGAATATTTGAAAAGTGGATTGGTTGCAGCCGTTGAGCCTGACTATATCTGGACTATCGCCAATGTACCTGATGACCCGGCTTTCACTGTACCCGACCAAAGTTACAGCTTTGTAGCTACTGATGTCACAAAAGCATGGGACGTGATTACCGACGGCATTAAAACGAACATTGTCGCCTCTCCCACCGGGCTCAAGACAAACATTACCGAAATTATTGTTGCCGTCGTAGACACGGGTGTAGACTACACGCATGAAGACTTGGTAGACAACATGTGGGTCAATCCCAACCCGTCTTTTGGAGACGTTCATGGCATCAAAGTCGCAAACGGCCAAAAAACTGGAGATCCCATGGATTTTCAGGGCCACGGCTCCCACGTTGCAGGCACTATTGGAGCCCGGGGCAATAACGCCTTAGGCACGGCAGGTGTTTGTTGGAATGTTAAGATAATGGCTTGCAACATATTGGATACGGGTGCATCTTCCGACATAATGGAAGGCATAGCTTATGCCCGCAAGAGAGGTGCTCATGTGATTAACATGAGTTTGGGAGGCCCCAGAGGAACTTATTCGGCTGCCTTTCTTGCAGAGCTGAAGAATTGCCGTGCCGCAAATATGATGGTAGTCTGTGCTTCTGGCAACGAAACAAACGATAATGATGTAAACTTGACATACCCCTGCAATTACAGTACTTATCTCGATAATATCATTTCTGTTGGTAGCAGCACTTCAGCAGACGAGCCTAGTTATTTTTCAAATTATGGCCGCAGAAGTGTAAACATCTTTGCGCCGGGCAGCGATATTTATTCCGTGAATCTTGGAGGCGGCTACACGATAATGAGCGGAACTTCAATGGCAACCCCTTTTGTTTCGGGTGCGGTAGCTCTCTGCATGGCAGCCCACCCCGACGAAAATTATCTCCAGATTAAGGAGCGTCTCTATAACAACGTTGATAAAATCCCTGCTCTGGCAAAATTGTGCACAACGGGTGGCCGTATTAATGTGGCTAAAGCAATTTTCTCCAACCAGACTCAGGACGGCTTAAATTATTCGGTGCTGAACAACGTGGCCGTGCTTACCGGATGCAATAATGACACAAATTCCATAGTTGTTCCGGCCACCATTGGCCACACTGAGGTAACGACAATCGCAGATGGTGCATTTGCCAAATTTGCATTTTTGGAAGAGGTGACTCTGGGAACGAATATCACTTCTATCGGCTCCAGCGCATTTGAAGGATGCGAAAATTTGAGTCACATCACTTTCAACCAGAACCCACTCCTCAAGATTGGTTCGATGGCTTTTGCCGGCTGTAAATCACTGGAACAGATTACCCTCCCGGCAACTCTGAGCAGCACCCTTGGATATAGGTGGGTATCCGGCTGTAATTCTCTTTCGACTATTGGTGTGGAAGAAGGCAATTCTGCCTATTCCAGCCTGGATGGAGTCCTCTATAGCAAGGACGGAAGAACTCTTCATGTCTTCCCTCAGGCCAAATCTGCCGCAGACTATATACTTCCGGAAATAGTAGCGAATATCGGAGATTTTGCTTTCGAAAACTCGAACCTTGAGTCTGCCAACTTTAACAAGGTTCTTCGCCTTGGCGAAGGTGCTTTTTATCAGAGCATAAACCTTCAGTCAGTAACGTTCGGGTTGAATCTGACTTCCATCGGCAAGGGAGCTTTTGAAGGCTGTTCATCATTGGAAAGTCTTACTTTTAAAGGTAACGCACCGGCAGCAACGGTCGACTCCTTTATCGGCATTCCCGAAAATGTTACCGTATATTACCCGTCCGCAGGACGCGGTTGGGAAATTATTGACGGTAAATGGTGTGGTTTGACTGCGGTAGAGGTGGAAGCTGCTCCTGAGATTGCGTGCAACAAAGAAGAGGAAAGCAACTTCACCTTAAACTATACGGGTGTCCTCTATAGCAGCCCGGATGGAAAAACGTGGACCAAAGTCGAAGAAGCCCAAAGTCCATATAAAGCCAGCATCAATTCTAAAATGCGTTTCTATCGTGTTTTTACTGAATAGAAAACTGTCTTAAAGTGGCCTTCCTGTTTTCATGGAGGCATATAAAAAGCTTAGATCAAGAGGCCGGTTGAAACCGGCCTCTTATTTTTAAGCAAAACAGTTTGACTCATCGGTGTTTTTTGTGCATAGTCACAGTCAGTTGCGTTATTGTTATGCCTAAACTGATCGTTTTAACTGAAGGTTTCAAAGGAAAGACTTGTGAGCTTAAAGAGGGAGTCACAACCGTAGGTCGTGCTGATAACAACACCTTTTGTATACCGGAGGATTCAGTTTCAGGGCACCACTGTGAAGTCATTCTCAAAGGTAACGAGGTCATTGTAAAGGATTTAAACTCCACCAATGGTACCTATATTAATGACGACAGAGTTACTGAGGCTCCTCTTAAAGCAGGTGTCGTTTTGAGACTGGGCCAATGTGAGCTTAAGCTTGATGATGGCACTTCTTTTAAAAAGGTTATAGAATCTCATCGTGGTGGAGTCAAACTGGATGAGGTCGGAGCTGGTAATGTTTCTGCCAATCCCGCATTTAAGAAAAAGGATAACAAGCTGAACCTTTACATGCTGGGCGGCGGGGCGACTGTGGTTGTTCTAATTCTGGTCTATTTACTCTTTGTTAAGTAATATCATTTCATTTTTCATGTTTTATGGCAGGTAAGCTGATTACATCCGGTGTGCATTATGTTGGTGTTTCACACTATGATCGGAAGTTTTTTGATGCTTTAGTGCCCACTCCCGAAGGCACGACTTATAATGCCTATTTGGTTGAAGGAAAGGAACGGAATGCTCTCATTGACACGGTCGAGCCGGAGTTTAAGGAGCTTTTTCTCCATAACCTGAAGTCCACTGGAGTAAAAAAAATAGACTATGTTGTCTCTAATCACGCTGAGCAGGACCATTCGGGCTGCGTACCTGACATTCTAGCCCTTTTCCCGGAATCCAAGCTGGTTACCAACGAAAAATGCAGTAACATGCTTCGTGACTTGATGCCAGAGATTCCTGCAGACAGGATTATCACTATCAAAGATCACGAAACTTTAGACCTTGGGGGACGGACACTGGAGTTCATCATGGCTCCTTGGGTTCACTGGCCGGAAACGATGTTCACCCTGCTGAAGGAGGAACAAATCCTCTTCACTTGCGATCTCTTTGGCTCTCACTTGGCAACTTCCAACATTTTTCTGGATGACACTCGCCTTTTCTACGAACCCATGAAAAGGTATTACGCTCAGATTATGATGCCTTATCGCGGTCAAGTGGTTAAAAGGGTTGAAACCGTGAATTCGCTGGAGCTGAAAATGATCTGCCCCAGCCACGGTCCTGCTTTCAAAAACCCGACGCTCCCCTTGGCTCTTTATTCTGAATGGACAAGTGATACGCCTCAAAATGCGGTACTTATCCCTTGGGTTTCCACTCATGGGGCAACGGCAAGAATGGTTGATCATCTGACAAACGCTTTAGTTCTAAAAGGGATTACGGTTTACCCTCATAATCTGCTGGTGGCTGATTTGGGGCGTATTGCTGAAAATCTTGTGGATGTCGCAACAATAGCCATTGGTTCGAGCTGCATACTCTCAGTTGCTCACCCCTTGGCAGCCTATGCGGCTCTATTAACCAATACACTTAAACCTAAAGCAAAATTCGCTACGGTTTTTGGATCATATGGCTGGAGCGGCATTAAAGTTCCAGAGCAAATTTTAGGACTTTTAAGCGGTTTAAAGCTTGAAACAATTCCACCTGTCCAGATAAAAGGGGCTCCCACGGCCGATACGTATGCTGCACTTGACCAGATGGCTGAAGATATTTTCTCCCACCATAGTTCTCTTGGATTAAAGTAGCATTGCTTCCTGTTTGAATTTTTTAAATTCAAACATCAGCTTTTTTTCCTTTGTAAAATGGGTGTTTTGCAAAATGTTCCGCGCACGCGCGATTAAAAAATTTACTGTTCGAATGTAGGAAATGATACAAATATTTTTCAACCATGCAGGCCCTGTTACATGGCTTATTTTCATTCTTGGGGCGCTGGGAGCAGTGATTTTTGTTGAGAGATTTTTGCACTATCATAGAGTGCAGATCGACTCCAAAGAGTTTATAACCGGAGTAAAAAATGTTCTTCGCCGCGAAAATCGGATGGAGGCACTTTCTATCTGCGATGCCACGCCTGGCCCGGTTGCACGCCTGGTTAAAATGGCAATCCTTAATCAGGATCAGGGAAGCCAATACGTAGACGACACACTGGAATCAGCAGGCCTGGCAGAAGTTCCCCGTTTGGAAGCACGACTAACTTGGTTGGCAACGATTTGTGAAATTGCTCAACCTCTCGGCTGCCTAGGCACTATTCTGGGACTTATCGAAGTCTTCCGAGTTCTACAAATCAATGGGCCTTTTGCTGATGTATCCATGTTCAGCGGTGGTGTTTGGCAAGCCCTTATCGCAGCGGCAATGGGCCTTGCCCTTTCCATCATCGCCAGGGCGGCCTATAATTACCTGGTCGAAAGAATGAACAGTATTGTGTTGGATATGGAAAAAACAGCTACTGATATCACTCGTTTTCTTTTTGAATCCACAATCCATAAAACGTCCAACGAATAGCTTCCGTTTTAGGGCTGAAGAGGAATGAGATATCAACGCAATATTAAAATTATTAAAAATAGAGTAGATGGGACTGCGTTTTCCACAGTGCTCATTTTTATCATTTTTTTCCTTCTGCTGGAATCTTCTCTCATCTTCAAACCGGGCATTGCAGTTAACCTCCCTGCTCCTGAATCAGTAAAACTCCCTGGGATGACGGGGCCCTCATTAATGGTAGGAATAGACCATTTAGGACAGTACTATCTTTCCGGGAAAGCACTCAATGCGGAAGAAGTTCTGAAGCAATTGATTCGAGCTAAAGAGAAAAACGCCGATACTACTATTGTTATCGTTTCGGATAAAGACACAAAGGTGGAAGCTCTGGCTAACCTGAGCGCGATGACTTATCAATCTGGGCTCCAGAAAGTTCTTATAGCAACAAGGCCCTACTCTGGAGCGCCAGAAGAGCCCGGCACGCTCTCCAATAAGAATGAGCCTGCTAAACAATCTCGATCTCAGAGTGTCTCTACTCCCTAAAAACAAGCTCATCGGCAAAGAATTGCTGGACTGGCCCATCAAGAAATGGCTCCTGCTGTCTCTTATTTTTATAAGTGTGCAGGTAATATTTTTCGCCCTTCTCTTAAATAAGGAAAAAATCGTTCCCTCCCGCCCTTCTGTACTTCAACACACCGAAATGGTTCCCCATGCGGGCTTGAGCTTCAACCCTGCGCTTCTATCTTTTGTTGAGTCTTTTGACCCTCGCATCTTTTCCTATTCGCATCCGTTGGGTGTTTCCGCTTTTCTCTGGGAGAAATATCCAACAACCGAATATACACTCTCTTCCCCGTTCCTTCCTCCCCTAACGGTTGCGCCAGATGCACTTTTCTTTCAAAGAGAACTTTCCAACTTGCTTTTTGATAGTACGGTAAAAAAAGACGTTCTTGAAAATATTTATTCGATAACTCCAAAAATTCGAGAACCATTCTCTCTCCCGCCTGTTGAACGTTCTACTCTTCAGTTTCCCAAAGAAGTCTTACAATACTGGTCTATCCCGGAATTCGAACTTCCAGTTTTCGCCCATCCGGGAGCGTTACCCCACACCGAACTCAACGCAATCCTCGGTGAGGATGGTAGATTTTTTTCCGTGACCCTTATAGCAAGTTGTGGCATCCCCTCAGCTGACGAACAAGCCATCCAGAGAATATCCTCACTCCGCCTTTTGCCATTGCACCCTAAACCCACAGCAGATGGATCACAATCGGATGTTTGGACTCGATCCAAAACAATCACCCTGACTGTTAACTGGGCGACGACCGTTCCTCTCCAAAATAATCGAATATCATGAACTTGGAAGATGTTATTTTATTGGGTGTTAGCCTGGCATTGCTGTTCTTAACAATTATCTCCATTTACACTGAGAAGGTACGGAAGCGTTTTGAACCAGCTCCCAGTAAAGATAAAATTTTTCGCTGCAGGAAATGCGCTTTTGTTTACACAGATGATCCGGATGTAGACCGTTCTCGGTGCCCGCACTGTGGGACCGGAAATGAAAGTGTAAAGTTCTAATGAAAAAAGATGATCAAAAATACCCCCCTTTAACAGAGAAGGGGTTATCTTGTTTTGTGGAAGCTACAGGATGGATGGATTTGGGAGCCTATTCTGAGGTGCTTGATTCTCTGAAAACATTACCCCAAGAATATCAAAATCACTTTGATATACTTCAGCTTCGCTGGGCAGCCCAACATAAATTAAAAAACTTTTCAGAGTGCAAAAAAATCGGGGCCGCCCTTGTTTTTCATCACAAAAACCTGGCAGAGTCATGGACATATTACGCACAATCCTTTTACAACCTCAAAGAATATCATAAAGCCTATGAAGTCCTTCAGTCTGTCGAATCCCAATTCAAAACGAACTGGCATTTCGCCTATGATTACGCCTGTTATCACAGCCTCACGCAGGACTTCACAGGCACGGAGTATTGGCTAAAGATGGCGCGAAAATATGGAGGTACTAAGAAGATCAATCAAATGTACGTCCTAGACCCTGATTTCATCCCCTACCGGCAATATACTCAGTCTGATTTATCTTCAGGTTCCTGAAAAAATCAAATAGAAAGCTAGGGCTCCTTTGATGCGGGCTCAGGCGCTGTAAGCGGCACCGCCTGATAAAAAATACTTCCGTCAGAAATCTGAGTTCTTTGCAACCGCATCGGAACATAAACTATCTGCTCGTTTTCCGGAAAAATTTTACTGTCTGACTTTAAAGACGGAGAGAGCATTTTTGTTTTTGCCTGCGATTCCCATGCATATCGCATCCAAATTCTCATTTGCGTTTGGGTAAGCAGGAGGCGCAAATTACGACGAAGCTCAACTTGTTCAATAGACTTATCGTAGAGAGCATCCATAAGGCCTCGGCTGCATTCATAAATGTCACCGTAGTTGGGAAATTCCTCATCAATCAACGTTTTTAAGTTTTTTTGAAGCAGTTCGATTTTTTTGTCTATCTCCGTAATTCGTCCATTTGCATCTGCGACTATCTCTCGATAGTGGAGCAAAGATTCGGGAGTAAGATTCATCAACTTTTCTACATTCGCATCACCCGTGCTAACGGGCTCCGCATCTGCTAAAACCGGTTCGACTTCCTCCTGCCCCTCGGATTGTTTATCCGAATTAACTATTGCTGCCAGCTTGTCAGTGACAGATTCACCCGTGCTGGGCAGTGCCTCTTTTAAGAGCTCTTTATCATCTATCTCAAACAATTGATTAGTGTTATTTTTAACAACCTCTTCAGTCTGATTTTCAGCTGCGTCACTTAGCAATCGCTCTATTCGTCCATCATCCTCAGTACCCTGCTGTAACCTCAACTCAGCCAACACACGGGCCTCCTGCAGGCGATCCAAACGCAGATAATCCCTCTCGTTTAATATGCCCAACTTCTCTTTTTCGTACAGAGCATTGATCAACTTATCAATACGTTCTATTGCGGTTTGCAGGTTTGCACGTGCCTTCGTAGGCTCTACCGCTTTTACCAAGTTGGTCTCAGCCGGTTTTGAAGAAACGCAAATACAGCAGACCAACAAGAGAACTAAACTTAAATATTTTTTCATATCCTTAAAATCGCACCTGAGTGAATCCTCGCTTCATTTGAGACAATCCCTCTTCATGATACGTCTTCAGAGCTGGTTTTATTCACCCTTGAAGCAAATCTATCAAAAACGACTCATAGCAGGCAATCCAAGAGACAAAAGGCGTCTGCTTTGTCGGCCTCTCCTGGGTAGCTGCCGATAATCCGTATCACACATCATCTGGTGAATAATAAAATTTATTTTCAGATTTTCGAAGCAGAATAAACACAACGGGCAGCCCAACTGCCATCAGTAAGAAGCTGAGGAAAAAGAAGTGAACCGGTTGCTCAAAACGCATTTCAACATGATGATCACCTGGAGTCATATAAATTCCCCGGGCGATGTAATTACAGCGCAGAACTTGAGCTGGCTTCCCATCCACAAAAGCTTTCCACTTGGGACTGTAGCGGTCATTGATCAGTAAAATTGTATCCCTGCTGACTCCTTTGAGATTAACTGTAAATTTCAAGGGCGAATAGCTCTCGTATTCCAGTCGAGTGAAGGGCTCCGGATCGTTAGTGCAGGCAGGTAAAATACTCTTTTCTCCCGCACCTGAGGCATCTATCGCCGATTGTGCATCCACAAGTAAGGTCTGCGCGGGATCAAACATTGCATCACTCAATTTTGACAGTGTGACCTGATCCGATGGGGTGAGTTCCCAATGTTTATAAAGGGCCAGTCGTGGTATGGCACCGGAAAACTCCACCAATGCAAAAGGACCTTCCTGATTTGTTACTGCCAAGCGATACCGCGGAGGGCTGGTGTTCTTGAGTGTAAAGGGGGCTAGTTCAGAAAAGCGTTTCTGGGCCGGATCCCAGGCCTCATTCAGTGCTGAGGCCACTCCCGCAAGGCTGATCAGCTTTCGAGTCCCTGTGAGCTCCCAGTGTCTTACAGGATTTGTGGAAAATGTACTTTCAAAAATGATTTTGTTCATCGCTTTACGAGGCTCCATCCAGCTCTCCAGAGCGGGGATGTTATAATGAGGAAATTCGTGCTGGAGCCACTCCTCCGCGTAAAGCCGAGCCAGCATTTCACCATACTCATTGCCAATGGGGAAAGAAGCAACACGATCAGTCTTGGAGGAGGCAGCCAAAATGGTCAATAAATCGTCTTTCTGCAGGCGTTCCTGATAATTATAGAAAACCACCCACGGTTTATTTGCCCGATAAAAATCAGCCGACATCACCAAAAGAAAAGCCAGGCAGACTAAAACACCTTTTTTTCCTGTTGATTGTTTTCCCAATATAAGGGCCATCAACACCAAGCCCAGCATCAATAGGGCAATGTAAATCATAATTTCCCACATGCTCGCCTGGAAATTTAGATGGGCCACCTGGGTTTTAATACCTGTTTGCTCCATCCAGACAACCAACGCGTTCTGGGAAGAGAGAAAAATAAAAAAAACGAGAGCTGATATACCAATCCATCCCAAGAGCCCCCAGCACCAGCCTTTGTCAAAAGAACCCAGATTTCGCCAGCTTAAAGCCAACATTGTTCCCAAGCTACTTCGCTGCTCCCTGTCAGCCACGCCGGACTGGAGCCGATTCAGATAAGAACGACAAAGCCCCAGCATTGCATAGCCAAAGAGGATGAGAATAGAAATATGAAAAGGAACTAAGTATTTAATCGGATTACGAAACATCCCAAACACAGGAGTGATATAAACCAATTGATAAAAAGGAGCATATCTGCCAAAAGCCAATAGAAGAGAAACCAATCCGGCTATTGACCAAAACTTAAGATGTCGTATTTCATTTTCCGTGAAAGGATTTTCCTTCTTTCTCCAGATGTTGGCGACAGCCCAGGATGCGAGCAACACAACAAAAAGTCCGGCATACTCCCCAGAACCTGAAAAACGAGCGCCCGGGTTTCCCAACTGGTATCCCGGCGTTTCACCCACTGATCCCCAATAGCCGCTCCCGTCTTGCTCATACATTCGATACCCCAATAATCCGGGGATAATAATTCGCAAGGTTTCTTTTTTGGGAAAACTCCACTGTGTGGAAAAATCCCAGCGCTGAGCCTCCACCTGTTGATCTTCAAAAACACCCACTCCTTTGACCTGAGTTTCGGAAAGTGATGAAAGTGAATAAGAGGCCACTAACGCTGCCACCCCAGCAATCACCGCCACTCGAGTTATAGCCAAAAAAATCCTCTTACTAACCGGAGGCGATAGGGATTCATCTTTTTTAGGCTCTGCAAAAATTGTCACAAAAACCGTATAAAGAGCAATATATACGCAGAGTATGGCTCCCAAATCATACCCCTCCATAATGGCAAGTCCTGAGCCAACTCCCACCAATCCTACTTTAAGCCA
>Ga0172378_10005224_pt1 | contig 12131 bp, 11 predicted proteins | sample GrowelOW332metaG_FD_119755 | JGI IMG/M metagenome (GOLD analysis project Ga0172378, IMG submission 119755) | Groundwater microbial communities from an aquifer near a municipal landfill in Southern Ontario, Canada - Pumphouse #3_1 metaG | ecosystem: Environmental > Aquatic > Deep subsurface >...
ATATGGAGATGTTGTCTGCCAAAGCCAATGTACAAGGTGCTGCAGCTCAACAGCCGGCTAACTCTTCTCAACTTGTTGAAACTCCAAGTGAAAACGGAGAAGATGAGTTACCATTTTAATTCTTTGATGTCTAACTAAAATACTAATCCTTGGACCCTGACTCGTATTTATGCCGCTTGGCGGACTTATTTTCTAGTATAACATTTACCGCTCCATCAACAGGAGCAGTTGTGTCAATAATTTTAGCCGGAGCCTTATTGTGTGTCTCCGGCTTCATTTCTGCATCCGAAATAGCATTTTTCTCTCTCTCACCAAGTGACTTGAGTAAGATAGATGAAGAAAGAAGTGCTGCAGACAAGAAGATAAAGTATCTTTTGGACAATTCTGAAAGGCTTCTTGCAACCATATTAATATCGAATAATTTTGTTAATGTGACTATAATCATGCTGTGCAACTACTTCTTTGCAAGCTGTATCGACTTTGGAGAATCTCTTATAGTCGAGTTTATAGTAGTTACTATTATCCTAACATTCCTGCTGTTGCTGTTCGGTGAGATTATTCCGAAGATATACTCCTCACAAAACTCATTGAAATTCAGCAGAAAGGAAGCAGGAGCGATTATGGTACTTAACAAAGTATTCTCACCATTATCTACGTTGTTAGTTCGTTCATCATTCTTTGTGAACCGTCTCATCGCTAAGAGGAATTACAATATATCGGTAGATGATCTTTCACAAGCCTTGGAACTTACTGACAGGTCGGAAATATCTGAAGAGAGCGATATCCTGGAGGGTATAATCAGATTTGGCGCTGAAACAGTCAAGGAGGTTATGACTCCCAGACCGGATATGGTAAACCTGGATATCAACGCCTCATACCCTGAGGTTATAAAGTCTATTGTTGAGAACTCATATTCCAGAATTCCGGTGTATGAAGATTCACGTGATAATATAAAAGGTATACTTTATATTAAGGACCTTTTACCATATCTTGATAAAGACGACAGCTTTAAGTGGCAGTCACTTATTCGTCCTGCCTTCTTCGTCCCTGAGACAAAGATGATTGATGACCTGTTACGCGATTTCCAGGCAAATAAGATCCATATTGCAATTGTGGTTGATGAATTTGGTGGAACGTCAGGCCTCATAACAATGGAGGATATAATTGAAGAGATTGTGGGTGAGATCAACGATGAATATGATGAAGAGGAGACTAACTTCATAAAGACCGGAGAGAACACCTATATATTCAAAGGAAAAACTCTACTTACAGATTTCTTCCGTGCTCTAGATATTGATGAAGAGCTATTCGATCCTATTATAGGGGAGGCGGACACTCTGGCAGGATTGCTGCTTGAAATGAAAGGTGAATTTCCATCTATCCATGAGAAATTTGATTATGAGAATTATAACTTTGAGGTTCTCGAGATGACTGAAAGACGAATTCTTAAAGTAAAAGTAACTATAACTCCAAAGGATGCCACTGATTAGTAGAAATGAGTATGATGCTTATTCCATAGCTTTATGGAATGTAGATGAAGATGAAGGGACTCTTCTCTCTATGATATCTAATAGAGATGAATATAGTGATGAACTTCAAAAAATCAAATCTGCTTTCAGAAGAAAGGAGTGGCTCGCTGTAAGAGTTCTGCTTGATAGTATGGCAAAGGGGGAGAAGATAGAGTATAGGGCATCGGGAAGTCCATATCTTAAAAGTGGAAATTATAATATCAGCATATCTCATACTGCTTCCTTCGTTTCAATAATACTATCAAAAGATAAGAGAGTTGCAATAGATATAGAAAAATATGGAGAGAGGGTTGCTAAAGTTATATCCAAATTCGTAAGCGAGTATGAACAAATAACATCTTATCGTGGTAATGAGTTTTGGTCAATGCTTCTCCACTGGTCGGCTAAAGAGACTGCATTCAAGATGATAGATACTCAGAATGTGGACTTAAAGAAAGACCTGTTGATATATCCATTTGTTGTTGCAGAGAAGGGGGAACTCTTACTAAAGGAGAAGAAAAGTGATAAACAGGAGATACTTTTGATATATTATCAGCTATTCGACAATTTTGTCATGACATGGACAGTAAAGTAATGAACTAATAATATGTACAAAGCCGTTTTACTATTAATGAGTAAAACGGCTTTTCTTTAATAACTTTTATTCTGCTATACATATTGTGACACGATTCATGTCATTCTCTGCAAAAGGCTGTACAGCTGAACCTTTATAATCTGTAGAGATTCTGTCGGAATTGATGCCTCTGTTAATAAGCTCATTTTTAACTGAGAGTGCACGATGATTAGAAATTCTTTCGTTAATTGCACTTGTACCAGTTCCTTTATCGGCATATCCTACCAAATCGATTTTTGCTTCAGGATATTGGTTCAGATATTTAACTAATGCTTCAATTTTGCTCATTTCTGAATCATCAATCTTAGAAGAGTTGATGGTGAAGAAGATATTTTCTGTAATAGCTTCTTTAACCTCTTCTTTATCTTCTATGACAACAGATACAGGTTTTGGTTCTTCCTCTTTAGCTACAGGTTCGGGAACAGGAACTGGTTCTACATATTGAGGTTCTTCAACAACCTTCTTACAGGAGTTTCCAAACTTGAATGTCAAACCGGCAAGAGCGTTAAAATGCCAATCAGGGTTACCTGCTTTCTTGGAATTGAATTTATCTGAAAGGACATTTGAGTTAACCTCAACATTGAAGAATATATTCTGGCTTAGTCGTAGATTCGTACCTAAGCCAAAGCGTCCTACAAGAAAAGTCTTGCTTCCATCCCATAGATTTTCGAGAATATAACCCTTTTTGTATAAAGCATTCGCTTCATCATTGCCACTTGCGAAATTAACGCCGCCTCCAATAAATCCGTATGCATTAAAAAAACGATCTGGATTATATTTGTAGAACAAGCTGCTTAAATCGAAAAGTGCATCAACATTTCCTTGTAAGAAATTGAACTTGTAATCTGTTTTCGGATTGACCCAAACACCCTTACCTCGCAAGCCACTGACTCCTGCGCGAAGTCCAAATACTGGAGTGAATTTGTAACCGACATTTGCAGCTACTGCCGGAGATATCAAATCGGAGAATGAGCCTTCACCTAAAGTATGAGACAAACCACCCTGAATCTGTAAGGTATAATAAGGCTTAAATGTAGCCTTCAGACCTTCATTAGATTTCTGTGCAAACAAGCTTGTCGCACAAAATAATAGTAGAAATAAAAAATTTCTTTTTGTGTCCATAACTATAAGTATTAAGTTGATTTTAACACAAATATATCTTAAACATACATTTTGACGCAAAAAAAGTATTGTTTAACTTAATTTATCGCAAAAAATTTAAATAATAAGATATTTTGCCTCATATCAGCTACTATAATGCTTTTCTTAGGTTGAAAAAGCTATTATTGTAAAACTAAATACCAACAAATAAATATAGATATAGACTATAGTTTTTTAATTTTTTGATAGTGTGAATATGAATTCAATTCCACCTGAAGGAGATTTTTTTGCTACAATTGTTCCACCATGATGAATGACTGCATTCTTTACTATGGCGAGACCTAATCCTGTTCCACCAAGTTTGCGTGAACGACCTTTATCTACTCTGTAGAACCTCTCAAAAATTCTATTTAAATGCTCTTCGGATACTCCTACACCATTATCAGCAAAACTGAAATAGTAACTATTGTCATCTTCTCTGAATTTTTTTATTGTTATGGTAGTATATGTTCCGGCATATGCTATTGCATTATCGAAGAGGTTGCGGAATATTGAATAAATAAGCGAACTGTTTCCATATATATGTAGATTATCAGGCAGATCATTATCTACTTTCATATGCTTATTATCAAGATCAAGGTATAGCTCAGACATGATACTCTTAACCATATCACTAAGATTGATTTTATCTTTCTCTATCATGCTTGGTGCCTCTTCCATTCTTGTAAGAACAGAGATGTCTTGCAGTAGATGTGTTAATCGGTTGCTTTGGGCGTAACTTCTTGTAAGGAACTCAAAAAGTTTCTCTTTAGATATGTCAGGGTTGCTGATAATGGTCTCAAGATATCCTTGAATGCTACTTACCGGTGTCTTTAACTCGTGTGCAATATTCTGAGTAAGCTGTTTCTTTAAACGTGCTTGTTGCTCATCTTGGGTGATATCATTAATATTTATTTCAAAACTGTTATCCTGAAATATGATACACTCAATTGAAAATATTCTCGCACTTTTCTCGATGTTCAAAGAGAATCTTCTCTCTTCTGTAACACGGGTAAGCTGTTGATTCTTCTCTATGAATTTAACTATAGGTTTTATCTCAGGTACAGAGAAGAAATCCTTAGTATTCGACAGATTGCTATCTGATATGATATTAATGTAATGTATGAAAAGATTATTTACAATAATTTCATCTCGGTTAGATTTGAATACACCAAGTCCCTCATGTGAGATACGAAGGTGGGTAATAAGCTTTTCTCTCTCGATGTAGAGATCCTCTTTAGTATTACGAAGACGTTTGTAGATCTTTATAATATGTTTTGAAATCTCTCCAAGTTCGTTATTAGGAAAAGCCTCCTGTATACTCATATCTATAGGCTCGTTCTTATCAGCTTTCACAGCGAATAACTGAAGTCGGTCTATCGACATACTGAGCTTGTTAGTGAATTTGTAGAAAAATATAATAAGGATAAGACTTATTGCTATTGTAAACCATATGAAGTGAATATCGGCCTGCAAATGTTCTACAAGATTCATATTATATGGCATAGCCGAACGTATGATATAGTTGTTATGCGGATAGAACTTTGCGGAATAGAAATATTCTTTTCCAAAAGTTTGCGACCTCCTGTTTATTGAATAGCCTGTTCCGTTTTTCAGTGCATCGATGATCTCTTTTCGCGAAAGATGATTATTGAATTCTTCCAGATTATGCTTGTAATTATCAAAAATTACTTTTCCATTTTTCGCTATCAGCGTAACTCGAAGATCCTTCTGGTTGCAGTGCTTAATAAAGTTATTAATCTTAGCTTCATCAATAGAATCGTCAGCGAATATTAGATCGTTTATTCTGTCATTATAGTTCTGTAACTGAGTGTTAAGAAGGTCTATTTTGTAGCTTTTCTCACGTTTATACTGAAAAACTACAAAGCATATCACAAAGCCAAGAAACAGTGTTAACACATATAAGAATAGTCTCTTGCTGAATGATAGAAATTTATGTGAAACTTCGACTGCCATGCTCTATTAGGAATCAGTTGTCTGTCTCAAAACAATATCCGTAACCTAATCGAGTGACAATGTTCTTGCCATATTCACCAATCTTCTTTCTAAGTCTGGTTATGTTTACATCAATGGTTCTGTCGAGTACATAAACTTCATCATGCCATATTCTTGCAAGAATCTCGTCGCGAGAGAATACACGCCCACCATTGTTTAGAAGTAGATATAGTATTTCAAACTCTTTTTTTGTAAGAGGAATTTCCTTATGATTAATGGATACTTTCTTCTTTTCCATATCGACGGTCATAGTCTTGAATGTGAGGAGGTTGCTTTGTTGGTCTTCTGTGTCATTAGAAACTCTTCTCAATAGAGCTTTCACCCTTGCTATTACTTCTCGTAAAGAGAAAGGTTTTGAAATGTAGTCATCGGCACCAAGGTTAAAGCCTGTTATCTTATCGTTCTCAGTGTCTTTGGCTGTTATAAAGATGATAGGGATTTTCTCTGTAGACTTACTCTTCTTAATGATGTTAGCTAATTTGAAACCTGACATTTCACCCATCATAACGTCGAGTAACAATAGGTTGTATTGGTTAATATCAAGCTTAAGAGCTTCTTCTGCTGAATATGCAGTATCTACTAAATACCCTTCGTTTTCAAGATTAAACTTAAGAATCTCACAGAGATCTTCTTCGTCGTCGACTACCAGAATTCTACAATCATTCATACATCTTCTTTTTTTTAATATTACAAAATAAGTAACATTTATAATTTAAGCAAAAGTGTATCAATATTATTTCTCTATTATGTTATATGTATTACAAATTTGTTACATTTCCGGAATTGTGAACTCTCCTGCAACAGGATTATTCATCATTCGTCTGATCTTATGGGGTGTATACCCATGACCTAAGAGGAACATCAGTTTGGTGATTACTGACTCTACTGTAGAGTCGTATCCACTTATTATTCCAGCATCAAGTAGATGCATACCTGTTTCATACCTTCCCATTTCTACACTGCCGGTTGAACATTGTGATATATTTACAATAATGATTCCCTTAGCCGTAGCCTCTTTCAGAAGATTTATGAACCATGGTTTCTGAGGTGCATTACCCGAGCCGTATGTTTTTAGTACGACAGCTTTCAAACTTGGCGTGTGGAAGATATTCCTTATCATGTTCTCCTGTATACCAGGGAAAAGTGTAAGAACTATTACATTTGTGTCAAATAGATAATGTGGAATCAGCTTTTGTTTTGGATCAGCCTTTCTTATTTTATCGTATTCATATTTAATGTGAATACCTGCTGTTGCAAGCGATGGATAGTTATATGAACGGAATGCATTGAAATTCTCTGCATTTATCTTTGTTGTACGATTGCCTCTGAGAAGATGATTTTCAAAGAATATACATACTTCGGGAACAACGGCAGAGCCATCACTGTTTTTTGCTGTTGCAATCTCAATGGATGTGATAAGATTCTCTTTTCCATCAGTGCGTAACATACCTATAGGAAGCTGGCTTCCGGTAAGAATGACAGGCTTGGACAGATTCTCGAGCATGAAACTTAAAGCTGAAGCTGTATAAGCCATGGTATCGGTACCATGAAGGACCACAAATCCATCGAAATAGTCATAATTATAACTTATTATCTTTACAAGTTTTGCCCATAAAGCAGGTTCCATATCCGATGAATCTATAGGAGGAGTAAACTGATATGAGGAGATTCTGTAATTGAATCTTTTCAATTCAGGCATATTCTCTTGCAACTGATCGAAATTGAAAGCTTCCAAAGCTCCTGTCTCCGGATTCTCTATCATTCCAATAGTACCACCGGTGTAAATTAGCAAAACGGAAGGGTATGTACTCATAAACATATGGAAATCTAGTTTTATAATGACACAAAGATAGTATTTTAATCTATTTTTTACAATTTAGGGCTTGATATTTAACGTTTTAATAGTCTTGAAAAGCCAAATCTCCTCATTTATTGCAAAAAATAGATTATAAATACACTATATATTCACTCGACAGTGCAAAGATAGATAAGTTATAAAGAGTAATTATTATTCCAGGGCAGAAATTAACTCTTTTGCCGCTTTATTTGCATCTCCCTCATTTTTCTCCATGAGTGTTACAAATTTGCTACCAATAATAGCTCCCGAAGCATAATTGCAAGCCATGTCAAATGTCTGTTTGTTTGATATGCCAAATCCAATCATGCGTGGGTTGTTGAGTTTCATTTCATTTATTCTTCTGAAATACTCCTCTTTCTGCTCATCAAACTTACTTTGTGAACCGGTTGTTGAAGCTGATGATACCATATATATGAATCCGTCTGTATTCTGGTCAATATGTTGGATACGTTCACTGCTTGTCTCAGGAGTTATAAGCATTATCATCTTCAGATTGTACTCAGCGGCAATCTCCTTATAATCATCCATATACTCATTGAAAGGAAGATCGGGTATTATCATACCATCTATACCTACCTCTTTGCAACTGATGCAGAACTCTCTGAAGCCATATTGCACGATTGGGTTTAGGTAACCCATCATGACAAGAGGAATATTTATCTCATTTCTAATATCTTTCAGTTGAGCGAAAAGTTTTTTAAGTGACATCCCATTTTTAAGAGCTCTTGATGAAGCGTTCTGTATTACAGGTCCATCCGCCATAGGGTCACTGAATGGTATGCCTATCTCTACCATGTCAACTCCATTATCCTGCAAGGCTTTCAGGGTTGGTTCAACATTATTCAACTGAGGAAAACCGGCACAGAAATATACGGAAAGGATATTGCTCTTTTTTTTGTTAAATAACTCGTTTATTCTATTCATGATCTTCTGATTTTTGTATTTCAGTAATGTATTGCTCTAATAATTTAATATCTTTTATACCAGGTGATGACTCGAACTTACTGTTTAGGTCAACTCCCATGAAATATTTGTTCTTAAAATTCTTTACGTTATCCAGGTTCTCAATACCCAGTCCTCCGCTAAGAAAGAAAGGGGTGGGACCTGTGTAATTGTTGAGTATGTTCCAATCGAACTGTTTTCCTGAACCTCCATAACCCGAACATTTGGTGTCGAATAGTAGCAGGTCACAGTTGTTATGATACTCCTTATCTATACTTGATAAATCATATTCCGTTTCGATATGGAATGCTTTAATAACACTGTATCCTCTCTCTTTGACCTCTCTGCAAAATGATGGAGTCTCATCTCCGTGCAGTTGGATATAGTCTAATTGCATCTCTTTTGCGATGTCATCTATCTCATCTATATCCATATTAACAAAGACACCTGCTCTTTTACATTTCAGAGGAATGTTCTCGGATGAGCCTCCATCGTAGAAATATCTTGAGGATTTATTGTAAAAGATGAATCCCATAATATAAATACCCAGATTCTCTACAGCGCGGATATTATCTTTATCCCTCATTCCACATACCTTGATCAACATAACTCTTTTATAAATTTAGCAAAAGCATCCCCAGGGTTCTCTTCTCTCATGAAACACTCGCCGATAAGGAATCCATTGAATCCTTTCTCCTTAAGCATCTTTATTGTAGATGGTGATGAAATTCCACTTTCTGAGATTAGTACTCTATCTTTTGGAAGTTTCTCAACCATTGCGACAGAGTTCTTTACATCTGTAACGAAAGTTCCAAGGTTTCTATTGTTCACACCAATCATCTCTACTTTATCATCTATATACTCCATCTCCTTTTCTGAATGTATCTCCAGTAGAACTTCCATACCAAGTTGATGAGCCATGTCCGATAGTTCCATGAACCTTTTTTTCTCTAAGGCTGCGGCTATTAGTAGGACTGCATCTGCGCCGATAAGTTTTGCCTGAAAGAGCTGATACTCATCAATGATAAACTCTTTTCTTAATATAGGTATATTGATTGAGTCGCGTACAGCCTTTATATCTTCCAACTTACCTCCGAAATATTTATTATCAGTAAGTATGGAGAGGGCAGAGGCACCGTTGAGTTGATAATCTTTTGTTATCTGCAATAAATCAGCCTTTTCGTTTATCCATCCTTTTGAAGGAGAGCGACGTTTGAACTCAGATATTATACCAGACTGAGATTCTCGAATGGAGTTGCTCATGCTGAGACTCTTTCTATCAAACTCTTCACAATTACTCTCAAGCAGGTCGATGCTGAAGACCTCTTTTCTCCTTGCAATCTCCTCTTTTTTATTCTCTATTATCTCCTGAAGTATGTCTTTCATAAACTTATCAGCAATTTACTTCAATAAACTTTTTAAGTGTCTCGAAAGCTTTTCCACTCTCGAGTGATTGGCGTGCTATGCTTACACACTCTTCAATATCTTTCATAGGCTCCATTGCTTGTATTGCAAAAGATGCATTTATAAGAACACAATCTTTTTGTGCTTTAGTAGAGCAGTTCTGTAGAACATTGTCAAATATCTTAGCAGCCTTTTGAGGTGTATCTCCTCCATAGAGTTCCTCCTGAGAAATCACTTCAAAGCCAAGATCGGAAGGTTTGTAAATTGATTCATATCTGTTTGTCATCACCTTGAACTCATCTGTAAGAGATATCTCATCATAACCATCAAGGTTGTTGACAACTGCAAATCCTATTCCTAATTTCTGAAATACGTTTGTGTACAGACGCATCTGAGGGAGATCGGCAACTCCAAGAAGCTGATATGCAGGAAGAGATGGGTTTACAAGCGGACCAAGAAGGTTGAATATTGTCCTAACCTGAAGTGATTTACGTACTCCGGCAACGCTCTTCATAGCAGGATTGAATAGTGGAGAATGCATATATACCATATTACTCTTATCCATTGATCTCCTCAACTTATCCTGGTCATTGGTGAACTTCACTCCATGTTCCTCCATTACATTGCTTGCACCACTTACAGATGTAGCTCCGTAGTTGCCATGTTTTGCTACATGATAACCGGCTCCTGCTACAACGAAACATGCACATGTGGAGATATTGAATGAGTTCTTTCCATCGCCTCCTGTTCCTACTATGTCGATAGGTTTGTATTCTGCCAAATCTATAGGAACCCTTGTTGTAAGAAGGGCATTACGGAAGCCTATCAGTTCGTCAACTTTGATACCTCTCATCTGAAATACTGTTAGAAGAGATGCAATCTGGGATTCATTGTATTTGTTCTCAGTAATATTTATCAGCAGATTCTTAGCCTCATCTTGGCTGAGTTCTTCGTGATTGAATAGTCTTGATAATATAGATTTCATATTTATTGCTGTATTAGTATGATTTGTGGTAACTCTCTATATGAATTGAGAGAATAGGAAATTTCTAATTATATTTTTCCCCAAAGGAGTAAGAACTGATTCAGGATGGAACTGTATGCCATGTACATCATAACTTTTATGCTTAAGTCCCATGATGTATCCCTCCTTACTTACTGCTGTTATCGCAAGATCCTTTGGTAGTGATGAGGAGTCAACAATCCATGAGTGATATCTTCCTGCTTCAATAACTTTTGGTAGGCCATTGAATAAATAATCTTCATCAACTATCTCTATATCACTCTTTACTCCATGAAATACATCTTTCAGATTTATCAGTTGACCACCGAAAGCTTCAGCAATGGCTTGCTCGCCAAGACATATACCCAGTATAGGCTTTGTTGCAGCGTATTTTTTTATCACGTCCAGCAGTAATCCTGCTTCTGATGGAATACCTGGTCCCGGTGAAAGAATGATCTTGTCGAATTTCTCAAGTTCTTCAAGTTTGAAAAGGTCATTTCTTAATACTGTGACTTCAGATCCAAGTTCTTTTACGATATGGCTCAGATTGTATGTGAACGAATCGTAGTTGTCTATAATAACTGTTTTCATTTTCCCTCCTTACATTTTTTCTGCCATATCAATAGCTTTCTTAAGGGCTCCGAGTTTGTTGTTCACCTCCTGTAGTTCGTTCTCAACATTACTCTTTGCTACAATACCTCCTCCGGCTTGGAACCATAACTCGTTGTTACGGCTAACGAAGGTTCTTATTGTTATAGCTTGATTAAGAGTTCCGTTCAGACCAATGAATCCTATGCATCCTCCATATGCACCTCTACTATGAGGCTCAAACTCAGAGATAAGTTGCATTGCTTTTACTTTTGGGGCACCGCTAAGAGTTCCTGCAGGGAAGGTGTCAATGAATGTCTTTATAGGATTTGCTCCCTCTTCCAACTTTCCGCTGACTCTGCTCACAAGGTGTATCACATGACTGTAGTATTGTGCCTCCTTGAACTTTTCAACTTTCACATCTTTGCAGTTTCTGCTTAAGTCATTTCTTGCAAGGTCAACCAGCATGACATGTTCTGCATTCTCTTTAGGATCGGCAAGCAGAGCTTCTGTAAGTTCCTTATCTTTTCCTTTATCACCATCTCTCCTTGATGTTCCGGCAATAGGGTCGATGTATGCTCTTCCATTCTCTACCTTGCAGTGGGTCTCTGGTGAAGAACCGAAGATTCTGAATCCTCCGAAGTCGAAGTAGAATAGGTAAGGAGAGGGGTTTATATTTCTCAAAGCTCTGTAGAGTTTGAAGTCATCGCCTTGATAGTTCTGTACGAAACGGCGGGAGAGCACAATCTGAAAGACATCACCTCGTAGGCAGTGAGATATACCTTTACGTATATTTTCACGATGTTCATCATCGGTGAGTGTACTTCTTGTTTCACCAACTGCATGAAAGTCGTAAGTTGTGTAGTTGCGGTTGTTTATTGCTTTTGATATATAGTCTAATTTACTTTCCTCATTATCATCAGTCATTTCAATAAGAACCATGTCATGTTTGAAATCATTGAATACAATGATATACTTGTATAGAATGTAGAGCATGTCGGGTGCATCATTTTTTTGCAGACGGCTCTCTTTTACATC
>Ga0172378_10005225_pt1 | contig 12130 bp, 7 predicted proteins | sample GrowelOW332metaG_FD_119755 | JGI IMG/M metagenome (GOLD analysis project Ga0172378, IMG submission 119755) | Groundwater microbial communities from an aquifer near a municipal landfill in Southern Ontario, Canada - Pumphouse #3_1 metaG | ecosystem: Environmental > Aquatic > Deep subsurface >...
AAACATAATCAAAACTTTTTTACTTTATCTATTTCAGCACTCGATTATATTAATGGAAGTAATTATTCCTATTTATATAAGTTAGAAGGATATAACGAACAATGGATTAACAACTTTAATCTAAACAAGCTATCATTTACCAGTTTACCTCCAGGAAGTTATCTGCTACACGTCAGATATCACAATAATACGACAGGGATAGATAGTTCTATTTATGACTTGAGAATAAAAATCTTGTCACCCTGGTATGCTACAATTTATGCTAAGATTCTTTATCTGATGCTAATCTTGCTTATTTTAGGTACCACAATCCGCTACTATACCCTTCGATATAAGCGAAAAAAAGTCTATCAGCAACAAAAACTAGAACAGGCACAAAAGGAAGAAATCTATGAGTCTAAACTCCGTTTCTTTACCAATATCACACGTGAATTATCGGCCCCATTAACCCTTATTTCTGGTCCTTGCCAGCAAATTTTAGGTTATGACCGAGCAGATTATTATATTAAAGATTACGCATCAACTATTCAGAGAAACGTATCAAAATTGAATGAGTTGATATTTATTTTAAATAAGTTCAGAGTGCTAGGTAATATTGAGCAAAAAAACGAGATTGAATTGCTCTCGGTTACTCAAATAAGTAATGAAATAACCCAAGAATTTACAGATTATTCGCAAAACAATTATATTCATTATCATCTGGATATTGAGGATAATTTGATTTGGCCATCAGATAGAAATGGATTATCTACGATTCTTAATACGCTATTGTCGTATGCATTTAAACATACTCCTGACAGTGGGAAGGTTCAGGTTGTAATTCAAACAAAAGAAGAAAAATTATTCATCTCGATATCCAATACAGGAACAGGAATAAAATCGGAAGAATTGGAAAGAATATTTGACCGATATCGTGTACTCGATTATTTTGAAGAACAAAGCGAAAAGGGAATCTCTTCCCGCATCGGTCTTGAGTTAGCAATATGCTATAATACAGTGACTAAAATGCAGGGAACAATTACTGTCGAGAGCACTCCTGATGATATGACAACATTCTCGATAAAGTTGCCCCGCCTCGAAATATCGAAAGAGTTAAACACTTCGGAACATATTATTGTACAAGATAAGACATTTAATCTTCCAATCATCACAAAGAAGGAATATGCTTTTGATAAAAACAGGCTAACAATGTTTATTATTAATGAGAATCCGGAAATATTAAATTTTGTAGCAGATCTTTTTGCTGCTCAATATAACGTGCATGTATTCAACGATACACAAGAAACTACCGAGGTGCTAATGCAAACTCATCCTAATATTATTATTTGTGGTATTATGTCGCAATCATCGTCTGTTTTCGAATTTGTTAAACAAATCAAGCAGGAAAAACAAACTTCGCATATACCGGTAATTCTCCTTTCTGCCACACAACAAAAAAATGAGCAACTAAAAGGAATAGAGTCAGGCGCGGATATTTGCTTGGTTCTTCCGTTCGATGTAAAATATCTAAAGGCTGTCACCGAACAGCTATTAAAGAAGAATCAGTCATTAAAAGACTATTATAAGTCATCACTCAGCTCTTTTGAGTTAATAGATGGTCAAATGCTGCATAGAGATGATAAGGAATTTATTGATAAGATGCTCAAGATAATCAGCGATAATATTTCAAATACATCAATTTCCACAGAGTTTGTGGCTGATGCAATGGGCATAAGCATACGTAATCTTTATCGTCGCTTAAATGGAATTACCACTCAAACGCCTGTTAGTATTATAAAAGAGTATCGGCTGCATATTGCAGAGCAATTTTTAGTGAGTACAAAATTATCCATTGATGAGATCATTTATAAGTCTGGATTTAGTAATCGTGGAACCTTTTTCAAATGCTTTGCAGCAAAATATAACTGCACCCCTAAGATATACAGAGAACGTAAAATGGAAGATATAACACTATAGATATAGATTTGTGACAAATTAGTCTAAAGAACGGACAAACACTTTTTTCAGTTTTCTCTTTGTTTGTGAGTTATAGGATTTCATTCTAATTTTGAAAACAAAAATTATTGTAATCTATAACCTAAAAAACAATATGAACAAAAGTTTAAGTCTCTTATTTCTCCTTCTTTTCCCTTTTTATAATTGCATTGGTAAACATCCGATAACGAATGCCAATTATTATCGAAAGGCAACACAAACCATTGATTCCATATATAAATATTATTCAGTAGAAGGATCTTTTCTTTTAAGAGAAACGTTCCCTTTCGAAAGTAGTCATACAGCAACATATTTAGCGAAAGAACCTGTGCCTGCAACTAATCAGTATTCTTATCTGTGGCCTTACTCCGGTATTTTTTCTGCTATAAACGCGATTTATGCTGTTCACAAAGATAGTTTTTTTAAGCAAATACTAAATGATAAAGTCCTGCCAGGATTAGAAGAGTATTTTGATAGTCAACGTAAACCTTTTGCTTATTCTTCATATATAGGCACAGCACCTTTTTCTGATCGCTTTTACGATGATAATATATGGTTAGGTATTGATTTTGCAAATCTTTATCTAATGACTCAGGAAGATAAGTACTTACAGAAATCAGAACTAATATGGCGCTTTATTGAAAGCGGAACCGATTCTATCTTAGGAGATGGGATTTATTGGTGCGAGCAAAAAAAAGAATCCAAAAACACTTGCTCTAATGCCCCCGGTGCCGTGCTAGCATTAAAGTTATATGAAGCTACTAAACAAAACCTTTATCTTGAAAGAGGAAAACAGCTTTATAATTGGACTCAACAACATCTACAGGACCCGGAGGATGGTTTATATTATGACAATATAGGTTTAGGCGGTCGTATAGGGAAAACTAAATACCCTTATAACAGTGGGCAAATGCTTCAAGCAGCTTCCCTCCTCTACAAAATAACACATGAACAACAATATCTGGTAGAAGCTCAAAAACTTGCAGCCGCTTGCAGCAATTATTTTTTTATTAAAGAAACAAATGGACATCGTATGCTCCGCAATGAAAATAATTGGTTTATAGCTGTTATGTTACGAGGTTTCGAGGAACTCTATCTGATAGATAATAATCCACGGTATATTAGTGATTTTAAGAAATCAATGGATTATGCATGGACAAAAAGTCGTAAAAGAAATGGATTATTTGAAGATAATCAGTTCAATGAACCTTCCCAAAAAAAGAAAACGAAATGGTTGCTTACCCAGGCAGCTATGGTAGAAATGTATGCTAGATTATCTAATATAGACATAAAATAATTATGAACAAAAAGAAAATTTTCAAAGGAGCCTGTGCAGGAGGTATGTTTTTCATTTTTTCCATGTCTCCTGGTGAGGCTAAAGCAATGTTAATCAATAAATATAACAGTCCATTAATAGTTACAGGTGATAATACCCGCGTTTACATCTCACAACGTCCTGAAATGAAACAACGCCTCTTTCATTCAGATGCTGTTGAGAAGGTTATTGCTCAGGTAAAGAAGCAGTTAAAAAACCCATACATGGCATGGATGTTTGAGAATTGCTTTCCTAATACCCTTGACACAACTGTTCATTATAAGACTCTTGATGGAGAGGATGATACGTTTGTATATACAGGTGATATCCATGCTATGTGGTTACGTGATTCCGGAGCTCAAGTTTGGCCATATATACAATTGGCGAATTTGGATCCTAAGCTCAAAAAAATGTTGAGAGGCGTTATTCTGAGACAGTTGAAATGCATAATAATTGATCCGTATGCTAATGCCTTTAATGATGGAGCAATTGGAAGTGAGTGGATGACTGATAATACAGATATGAAACCAGAGTTACATGAACGTAAATATGAAATTGATTCATTGTGCTATCCACTCCGTCTTGCATATCATTACTGGGAAGTAACTGGTGATGCTTCAATTTTTGGGAAAGACTGGATAAAAGCTATTACATTAATTTTACAAACATTCAAGGAACAGCAGAGAAAAGAAAATAATGGCCCGTATAAATTCCAGAGAAAGACAGAGCGTCAGCTTGATACAATGTGTAATAATGGATGGGGTCATCCGGTTAATCCTGTAGGTTTAATTGCATCCGCATTTCGCCCTTCTGATGATGCAACCACTTTTCAGTTTTTGATACCATCTAATTTATTTGCCGTAACTTCACTTAGAAAAGCAGCCAAAATTATGAAAGAGGTTAATAAAGAAACCAAACTAAATAATGAATGTCTGCAATTGGCTAATGAAGTAGAAACAGCGATTAATAAATACGGTATATATGAACATCCTAAGTATGGAAAAATTTATGCGTATGAGGTTGATGGCTTTGGTAACCAATTATTAATGGATGATGCAAATGTGCCAAGCTTGTTGAGTATGGCTTATTTGGGTGATGTAAGTATTGACAATCCCATTTATCAAAATACTCGAAAATTTGTATGGAGCAAGGACAATCCCTATTTTTTTAAGGGAAAAGCAGGTGAAGGAATAGGAGGACCTCATGTTGGCTATGATATGATTTGGCCAATGAGTATAATGATGAAAGCTTTTACAAGTAAAAATAATGAAGAGATTAAAACTTGCATTAAGATGATTATGGATACGGATGCAGGAACGGGGTTCGTACACGAATCTTTTAATAAAAATGATGCAACTAATTTTACTCGTCCATGGTTCGCCTGGCAGAACACATTATTTGGAGAATTAATTTTAAAACTTATCAATGATGGTAAAATTGACATTCTGAATAGTATTTGATATAAAATAAATAGATTTATCACCCCATTTATCTCAGATTATGTCAAATCGGTCTATTTGCCCATTTACGTACTTTTATGGCAGATTAATAAACTTCTTGAATTCCATAAATATATACTTTTGTTAGGTGGCAAAAAAACTATTTTAACCTTAAATAAAATATTAGATATGAAAAAACAAAATTCAATTATGATTGTCCTACCTGTACTATTCGGTTTCTTTGTAATGGGGTTTTGCGATATTGTAGGAATTTCATCCGATTATGCAAAAGAAGCCTTTGGTTGGTCAAATACTATGGCTGGGTTTATCCCTTCTATGGTTTTTATATGGTTCTTATTTTTGGGGATACCAATCGGGACTCAAATGAACAAATGGGGACGTAAAAATACAGTACTACTAAGTATGGCTATTACTATTATAGGTATGGTAGCCCCTTTGATCACTTATAATAGTGTGAGTTGTATGATTGCTTATGCCCTACTTGGTATCGGTAATGCAATACTTCAGGTATCACTTAATCCTCTGTTGAATAATGTCGTTACAGATAAAAAGCTGTTAACCAGTAGTCTAACTGCAGGGCAAGTTGTGAAAGCAATATCTTCATTGACCGGCCCTTATATTGTGTTATTAGCAGTAAATTATTGGGGTAATGGGAATACCCAAATATGGTATTATTGTTTTCCTATTCTAGGTGCCATTACCCTTATTTCAGGCGTTTGGTTGATGATTACTCCCATTGAGCGTGAAGTATATAAAGAAGCAAGTGGAGAAAATTCCTTTAGTAAAACTCTCTCTTTACTGAAAGATAATACAATCTTGCTACTTTTTCTTGGAATTTTTTTTGTTGTAGGCGTAGATGTAGCTACAAACTTTATTAGTTCTAAGTTGATGACCATTCGTTTCAATTGGAGTAAAGAAGAGGCAGGTTTTGCTCCGCAAATATATTTCTTCAGCCGTACTATTGGTGCCTTATTGGGGGTATTTCTTATGACAAAAATAGCAGAAATAAAATATTTCAAAATCAATATTCTAATTTGTATTTTGGTTTTACTGATATTAGCTTTTATAGAAGACCAAACAACAAATCTTATTTGCATTGGTGCTGTAGGTTTCCTTTGTTCTTGTATTTTCCCTATTATCTACTCTATGGCTGTTCAAGTACACCCTGAAAAAGCAAATCAGATTTCTGGTTTGATGATTACAGCGGTAGCTGGAGGTGGAGCTGTCACCCCGGCAATTGGTGCAGCAACGGATGCAGTAGGCATTATAGGTGGAGTTTTTGTTATTCTTATTTGCGTGTGCTATCTTACTTATTGTGCATTTGGAATTCAAATTAAACGTAAAATATAATATTATATGATAAAACATTTTTTTACTCTAATTACTCTGTCAGTATGTATATCCGCTTCTGCCCAATGGAAGTCTGCCGGAGATAAGATTAAAACAGTCTGGAATAATAAAGAACATATGTACTTATTTTATTAAATCTAATCTTAAAAAAACATGAAACAGAAACCTTTCTTTTTACTTGTGAGCAAGTCTACAAATTACCATCTGGAATCTTCTGGATAAATCTAATATTTAGATAGTTAAAGCATAAATAAGAATTTTAATATTCTATTTATTGTATCACAAATATGCTAAATGATAGGATATTCAGGATTTTTATGCCTAAATACAATATAACATTTAAATAAATATTGTAAATATATAATTCCACATTCATTAGTAATTATCACTAGTGGGCACTAAAAATTAAAGCTCGTTCTTTGAAATTCTTTGTATATCGTGGTTTCAGAAGATTTTAGTTGCGTGACGATTTGAATTGACTTTAGTTTTTTAGCTTTGTCCAAAAGCTAAAAACATGAATCAAGACAAATATATCTTCGCTCAACTTACAGATTTTCTCCCCCGCAGACAGTTCGACAGCATCGTTGCAAAATACTCTGGCAACAAGTATGTGAAAAGCTTTACTTGTTGGAATCAGATGCTCTGTAAGATATTCGGTCAGCTAACCGCATGGGGTAGTATGCGTGATTTGATGTTAATGCTACGGACTGGTTTCATTATGAGAGTGGAAGCTTCTATATCTTCGACAGAGGATACGTCTACTTCTCCCGTTTGTATCGGATAGATCAGTCTGAAGCATGGTTTGTCATACGTAGTAAGGATAATCTACAGTTTTGCAGAATGTATTCCAATAAGGTCGATAAGTCAACAGGAGTACGTTCTGATCAGATTGGCAGACCGGTTACACCAAAGTCCTCGAAAGATTATCCGGATAAAATCCGAAAGATTACTTTCTATGATGCTGAACATGACCGGGAACTGGTTTTCATCACCAGCAACTTTGAACTCGAAGCGACTGGAATAGCACTTCCGTATAAAAAAGATGGATGATGAAACAGTTCTTCAAATGGATAAAGCAGCACTTGCGAATCAAATCATTCTGGGGTACAACTATGAACGCTGTCAAGACACAAGTCTATTGTGCGACCATTACTTACTGCCTGGTAGCTATTGTTGCTAACAAATTGAAAGTTGAGCGTCCAATCTACGAAATTCTACAGATTCTGGGAGTATATCTACTGGATGAAACGCCTGTAAATGAAACACTTACTGAGCATGATTACAAAAATATCAAAGAACTAAATTATAAACAATTGAAAATCAGCTGGGGATAAGTGTCCAGCAATGATAATGTATAATTAATCTTTAAATCAAAACAAAGTATGACTTGTAAAAGGTGTAAATTTTTGATTTTTAATCTTCTGGCTACTTCTATGCTATGCCAAACACCAAGTATGCTGCATGCGGAACAAGCTAATGTTTCAAGTACTTTGCAATCGAAAAACTCCGTAGTGAAGGGTTCTGTTAAAGATGAATCCAGAGAATCTCTTATTGGAGTGAGTGTCGTTGTCAAAGGTACTACTATTGGAACCATCACTGATGTTGATGGTAATTTCTCTATTAACTGCGGAAGTAAAAGCACCCTTGTTTTTTCGTATATAGGCTATGTTAATACTGAAATAGCTGTTAATGGCAAAACATCTCTTTCTATTATAATGAAAGAAAATACAAAAATACTGGACGAGGTAATTGTGATTGGTTATGGAACCACTACTCGTAAAAGCGCAGTCGGATCGGTAGATCAGGTGAAATCGAATATGATTGAAAATCGTCCGGTAGCCAATTTGACCCAAGCATTACAGGGCGCTTCTCCTAACTTAATTATCCAGCAAAAGAGTTTTAACCCCAATAATCAAAGCACAAACTTGAATATTCGTGGTGTTAGTACTACTAATAGTAACAGTCCATTGATTGTTATTGATGGTCTGGTTTCTGATGAAGGTTCTTTCAATAAACTCAACCCAATGGATATTGAAAACATCTCCATATTGAAAGATGCTGGTACTGCTGCCATCTATGGTTCACGTTCTGCAAATGGTGTAATTGTGGTAACTTCCAAAAAAGGAGCGAAAAATGAAAAGCCAGTAGTACGTCTTAGTGGTATGTTGGGATGGCAAGATCCTGAAATTCTAATATCACCGGTTGCTGGTTATCAGAATGCAACTCTTAAGAATCTTTCTTTAACTAATGCCGGTTTGGCCCCTGTATATACTCCCGCTCAGATCAGAGATCTGGCCGATCATAGAAATGAAGAAAGTTGGTTCTATAATCAGATCATTCGCACAGCTTTGCAACAAAACTACAATCTTAGCGTGTCCGGTGGTGGAGCCAATACTACGTATATGGTTTCTATGGGCTATTACGATCAGGAAAGCAACTATGTTGGCAATAATGCGTTTGGCATTCAACGTTACAATTTGCGTTCCAATATTACTACCGAAATAGGGCGCTTAAAACTCACCTCTATTGTGGCTTTTACCAGAAACAATAGTGTAAGTACAACAGGCGGAAGCTTGGAAATTGACGCATCACGTATTCCTCCGTATTATTATTATAAAATGAAGAGTGAGGATGGCAGATACCTAACCAATGATGTCCTCTCTGAATTTAATCCTTTAGGATTACTTGAGGCCGGTGGTACAAATAAATACAGAAATAATTATTTGAACGCCAGTGTTAGTGCCGATTTCAGAATTATAGACGGACTGAAATTGAGAGGTGTATTAGGAGTGGATTTGACGAATGATCACCGCTATACCCGCCAATTACAGATACCTTTTTATTCGAGTGAAGCAGCAACAGAACCTTCTTCGTATGCCAATGCCAATCGTGAAACGGGTGACTGGAATAGTGATGCCAATCGCATTAACTCTCAGTTATTGCTTGACTATAACAAAACATTTGGAAAGCATACTGTGTCGGGTGTATTTGGTGTAACCAATGAATCATTCACATCAACAGCTAATGAAATAAAGATGAAGTATACGGAACCGGAATTGGGTACTTCAGCAGGTGACGATACTGAAATTGTTGTGGGCGGTGGCTCTTCTACTTCTGTGGAAAATACTGACCGCTGGAGTATTACTTCTATTCTTGGACGTGCAGGATATTCTTTTGCTGATAAATATTATTCAGAATTAAGCTTCCGTTATGATGGGTCTTCTAAGTTTGCAAAAGATGGCCGTTGGGGTTTCTTTCCATCACTTTCATTGGGATGGAGAGCCACAGAGGAACCTTTTATGGAAAAATATAAGGAAAACGTAGGTGATTTAAAACTTCGTACTTCTTATGGTATTTTGGGTAATCAGAGTATTGGAACTTACGACCGTTATACTGTCTATTCCAGTTACAATAATTCATATTCGTACAACAACAACTCTGTAACAGGTACCGGATTTGATTTAGGAAATGAAAATCTGACTTGGGAAAAAACTAAGACGTTTGATATTGGCGTGGATGCCAGTTTCTTTAATAACTCGTTGAATATTACCTTTGATTACTTCCACAAAAAAACGACCGATATTTTGATGAAGCCTATTGTACCTAGTGTATTTGGTACTTCTCTGCCGATGGATAATATCGGTTCTATGAAGAATCAGGGTTGGGATTTATCTGTCAACTACCGCTTAAAAACCGGTGATTTTAAACACAACTTTTACCTAAGCCTTGGCGATTCGTGGAATGAAGTATTGAAATTTCCCGGAAATGAACAGATTAAAGGATTGGAAGAGTTAAGTTCTTTAATTCGCGTAGGCGTACCATTGAATTCTTACTATGGATACAAAACAGATGGCTTCTTCCAAAGTTATGATGAGATTGAATCGTCTGCCATTCCGGTAGGAGGAACAGTACAACCGGGTGATATCAAGTTTGTGGATAGAAATAAAGACGGTGTCATTGATTCAAAAGACCGTTATATATTGGGTAATGCCTTTCCACGTTATACATTTGGATTTACTTATAATTTAGAATATAAAGGATTTGATTTCAGTGTGTTTGCACAGGGTGTAGGTAAAAGAGATATGATGCTTCGCGGTGAATTAGTAGAGCCTTTTCATGCTAATTATTCCTACGTGATTTATAAGCATCAATTAGATTTCTGGACTCCGACTAATACGAATGCAAAATGGCCCAGACTTTCAGCTCCGGGTTCTGCATCTAATTCTAATAACTTCAGGAATGGTTCCGATTTGTTTTTGTTTGATGGTCAATACTTCCGTTTAAAGAATATTGTATTGGGATATACATTGCCTAAAGAATGGACAGTTAAAGCCGGTATGAACAGGGTGAGACTTTATATGAATGCTCAGAACCTTTTCACGTTGAGCAAAAATTCATTTATTGATCCGGAATCTTCTGAATTTGGTTCAAATATGGATACCAGCAGTGCCAATAGCGGGCGTAACTACCCGACGCTTCGTTACTATGGCATTGGCGTTGACATTGAATTTTAATAATTAGTGGAATATGAAAAAGAATAAATATATTTATTTTGCTGTCTGCCTTATTGGTGCTTCTTTGCTTAGTAGCTGCAACGAGATGGAAAATGCACCGACTAACAAGTTTACTGATAGCAATTTCTGGACATCGACGGAAAAGGCACAACGCGTTGTCAATATGGGATATAACCAAATGTATAATGCGGGAAGTATGTGGGCGGACGAATGCCTTAGTGACAACCTTTTTGAAGGCAGAGGTAGTTCCGATCAACGCCTCATTCGTAATGGACTGGCTACTCCTTCATTGGGGCTCTTTTCAAGCCAATGGAGTGATTTGTATGGTGGAATTAAAACATGCCATGTTTTCTTAGATAAGATTGATCTGGTTCCTAATATGGATCCTGCTACAAAAGCGAGAATGATTGCTGAGATAAGATACATCCGTGCTTCGATCTTTTTTCGATTGACCAATGAATACGGAGATATTCCATTCTTTACCGAAGATATTTCATTGTCCGATGCAAACTCAATATCCAGAACGAAAAAAGAAGTTGTGATTGATTTTATTCATAAAGAACTGGATGATATAATGAATGCTCTCCCTATCAAAGATCAACTAGCCGAATCTGAAAGAGGTAAGATTACAAAAGGAGCAGCTTGTGCTTTACAAGCAAGAGTCTATCTGTATGATGGCGATTGGGCAAATGTGGCTAAATATTGTGGCTATTTGATGAACGATCAGGCTGAGTATGGCAAATACAGCTTATTCCCTAGTTATGCCAGACTTTTCCTTCAGGAAAATGAATATAATGATGAGATAATTTTCGACTGTGAATATGCACCTAGTGTCAGAACTTGGGGCGAAATGTACGATATGGCTCCTTTATCTGTGGGCGCTCGCCTGAATTCTCGTGCTCCATTGCAATCTTTGGTAGATAGTTATCTTACTTTAAATGGTAAAAGCATAGCGGATGATCCTACCTATGATGAAAACAATCCTTATGTAAATCGTGATCCACGCTTGACTGCTACTGTTATCTATGATGGTTATAAATGGAGTGAGAATGTAGCTGATGGTACAACGGGAAAAATAATAAGAACAAAACCGGATACGGGTACTGATGATGCTTATAGAGGAAATAATACGAATCAAAGTTCTACGGGATATTATGTTCGCAAATACTTTGATCCGAAGCATGAATCTAGTTTGGCTTCTTCTATCAATATCATTACAATGCGTTATGCCGATGTTCTGTTGATGTATGCCGAAGCTATGCAAGAACAAGGAAAGATGACAGAAGATATTTGGAATCAAACAATTCGTCTTATTCGCCAAAGGGCCGGTTTCACAGCCTCGACTGCTTTAAATTATCCAACGTTAGGTGATATGAGGCAGATTATTCGTAACGAACGTCGTTGTGAATTAGCCTTAGAGGGTTTGAGATGGTTTGACATCAAACGTTGGAAAGCCGGAACAGAGTATTTGAATGGATATGTATACGGCGCTAAGTTTGCCAACAATAACACTGAAT
>Ga0172378_10005227_pt1 | contig 12125 bp, 7 predicted proteins | sample GrowelOW332metaG_FD_119755 | JGI IMG/M metagenome (GOLD analysis project Ga0172378, IMG submission 119755) | Groundwater microbial communities from an aquifer near a municipal landfill in Southern Ontario, Canada - Pumphouse #3_1 metaG | ecosystem: Environmental > Aquatic > Deep subsurface >...
ATAGACTATTTTTATCGTATTGAGTTTGCTAATTCCGGATCTTCAGCTGCCATGCGAACGGTTGCCTGGTGCCTGTTCCTGCTAAACCGTATGGAGGAAGCTGATACGTATTATAATCAGTTGCTTGAATCAGAACCTAACACGTTCGATTTCATGAATGCAGGTCATGTGGCTTTTTGCCTTGGCAGGAAGGAAACGGCAGTTAAACATTATCTCAATAGTATTGCCACTCGCAAGGATGACTTGAAGTCGTTTATTAAAGGATTTAATAAGGACCGCAAATATCTCCTTTCAAATGGAGTGGATGCCAGTGAGGTAGCTCTGATGCTTGACTATCTCCGCTTTGGTAAACGTGATAGTGCCTTTACTTAAATTATCAGGAGAGCCTGTACTGTATTACCTGTTACTTCATCCACTCAAACAGCCGGTAGTGCTCATCGCTCATACCAACCCTCTTATACACTTCCTGTGCAGGTAAGTTGGTGTTGTCAACATATAACCTCAAACCGGCAACATCATCGCGTTTCATTACGATGGACTTAATATGCTCATACATCTTATTAAAAATCCCAAGTTTGCGGAATTCGGGTAATACATATACTGATTGAATCCACCAGACCAGGTTATTTCGCCAGTCGCTCCATTCAGGGGTGATCATCAGGCAGGAGCAGGGCCTGTTGCCTTCAGTCCCAACCAGGTAAAAGCCTTTTAACGGATCCTCAAACACACTTTTTACACCTTGTGCCACCGTTTGGACGTCTAACTGCAATTGCTCTGTTTCCATTGCCATCTTTAGCTGACAGTCAACTATAAATATCAGGTCTTCAGCAGTGGCATCCCTGAGGGTTATATTCTGAATACGGTCCTTCATCTTCTACGATCAATTTATTGCTTATTTTTGCATTCTTTTATTGGAAATCTTATTTTGTTTCGGGAGGACAAATTTATCAGAAAAATTCAAATATCCAAATGATATGAGCGAACAGATAAAACATGAATGCGGAATTGCGATGGTAAGACTGCTCAAGCCTTTGGAATATTACCTGAATCGCTATGGTACTCCTACATGGGGACTCAATAAACTCCATCTGTTAATGGAAAAACAACATAACCGAGGACAGGACGGAGCCGGTATAGCTTCCATAAAATTTGATCCCGCCCCGGGATCAAAGTACATCAATCGATACCGGTCAAATTCCAACACCCCGATTGCTGATATTTTTACTCAGGCATATGCTGAAATTAACAAATATACCAAAGAACACCCCAGCAGCCTCATCGATCTTCAGGGCCTAAAAGAAGGAACCGGCTGGGCAGGGGAGTTGTTTATGGGGCACCTGCGCTATGGTACGTTTGGTAAGAACAACATTGAGAACCTTCATCCTATGCTGCGTTCCAACAACTGGATGACCCGTAACCTGGTACTTGCCGGTAACTTCAATATGACTAATGTTGATGAACTCTTCAACCGGTTAGTAGATTTGGGCCAATACCCCGTACAGACTTCCGATACGATTACCATACTTGAAAAGATTGGCCATTTCCTTGATGAGGAAAATGAAAAGCTTTATGCTCAGTTTAAAGCTGAGGGTCATTCAAAAAAAGAAATTACACCCTTGATTGCCGCTTCGCTTGATGTGAACGGTATACTGCAAAGCGCTTCCAGTGGCTGGGATGGCGGTTATGCCATTGTCGGCATGATCGGTCATGGTGATGCTTTTGTAATGCGTGATGCAGCAGGTATCAGGCCCGCCTATTATTATAAGGATGAGGATGTGGTAGTGGTAGCCTCTGAACGACCGGTTATTCAAACCGCTCTGAATGTTCCTTGCCAAAAGGTGAAGGAGATTGGCCCCGGCATGGCACTCGTTATTCGTAAGGATGGCACGGTTACTATGAACCAGATTGTTCAACCTGCTCCTCTGAAAGCTTGCTCCTTTGAACGAATTTACTTTAGCCGGGGAACGGATGTTGATATATACCGTGAACGTAAAAATCTGGGGAAAGCTCTCACTCCGGCTATCCTTTCTGCTGTAAACCATGATCTCAAAAACACGGTATTCTCCTATATACCTAATACTGCTGCCGATGCATTTTACGGACTGGCTGAGGAACTATATCACTTCTGCCAGGGGTTACAGAAAGAACAGATCCTGAAGAATGCCGGAAACCTGACCCCTGCGCTGCTTGATCAGATTTTGTCGTTGAGGCCACGTATTGAAAAAGTGGCGGTTAAGGACATCAAACTCCGTACTTTTATTACCCAGGATGCCGCCCGTGATGATCTTGTTGCTCACGTTTATGATGTTACTTACGGGGTTATTCATACCGGTATTGACAGCCTTGTGGTTATTGATGACTCTATTGTCAGGGGTACCACCCTTAAAAAGAGTATTATCCGGATACTGGATCGTTTAGGTCCTAAAAAGATTGTTGTTGCTTCCTCAGCACCTCAAATTCGTTATCCTGATTGCTATGGTATCGATATGGCTAAGCTTGGTGACTTTATAGCCTTCAATGCTGCTATTGAATTGCTTAAAGAAACCAAGAAAAGCAATGTAATCAATGAAGTTTATCAGAAATGTAAAGAACAACAGGACCTGCCTAAAGAACAAGTGATAAATTACGTTAAGGACATCTACAGGCCTTTCACGGCTACCCAGATATCTGATAAGATATCACAACTTGTCACGCCTCCTGATTGTAATGCGGAGGTTCAGGTAGTATATCAAACCATCGAAGATCTCCATCAGGCAATTCCAAACAACACCGGCGACTGGTACTTCACCGGCAATTACCCCACCCCGGGCGGGAATAAAGTGGTTAATCAGTCATTTATCAATTACATTGAAGGCCGGAATGAAAGAGCCTATTAACTGCGAGCTTTGAACCGGATGTGATGAATGACTTTTAATGCGCCGTTCATGCGAACTTCTATCCTGACTTTATCGGTCTCGCCTGTTATAAATGATCATTGATTTACTGTCAATGCCTGAATATCATTGATCAGTATTATATAATGTAGTAAGCAACAACGGTGCCATGATGTAAAACGGTATCAATTGGCTACCTGGTGTCAGTGTTTGGCAGTTAAAGCCAACTGCCATTATGGCAAAACGGTATCAATTGGCTACCTTTGTCCAAAAAAGGACAGAATGGCATTAGCTTCCCTTTATAATGGTAAGCGGTATTCAATCCGGTTCAATTACTTTTTTTACAGTTCGTTTCTTCTACTATAAACGAAGGTCGTTTCTTTACATCTACTGAAATGCGACTGATGTATTCACCGATTATTCCGATACACAGCAACTGAATTCCACCTATAAACATGGAACTGATCATTAAAGAAGTCCATCCGGTCACTACTTCGTGCAGGATGAATTTTGAAAACAAAGCATACAAGATGATAAAAAAGGCAATTATGGAGAACATAAAGCCCAGAAAAGTAGCTATTTGCAAAGGGAAACTTGAAAATGAAGTGATCCCGTCCAAAGCTAATCTCATCATTTTGCTGAAAGTGTATTTGGTGCTGCCGGCTTTACGCTCCTGGCGTTCAAATTCTACACCTGTCTGGTCAAAACCAAGCCATGCTATCTGTCCGCGAAGGAATTTACTTGATTCGCCCATTTGAATAAGATGATCGGCAACCTCTCTGGTAATAAGCCTGAAGTCGCCTGTATTGACCGGAATATTGAAGGAGGTGATTCTCTTGAGCAGCTTATAAAACATTTGAGCGGTAAATTTTTTAAAAATAGTCTCTCCTTTCCGTTCAACTCGTTTGGCATAAACTACTTTATGACCTTCAAGGTATTTGGCATACAGCAAGGGTATCAATTCAGGCGGATCCTGTAAATCACCGTCAATTAAAACAACAGTCTCCCCGCAGCTATATTCAATACCGGCCATTACGGCATTCTGATGCCCGAAGTTACGGCTGAAACTGATATAATGTATAAGCCTGTCGGTAGATGCATATTCTTTAAGCTTTTCGAGCGTGTTATCTGAGCTTCCGTCATTTACAAAAATCAACTCATAGTTAATTTCCATCCCTGTGCAACAGCTTTTCAGCCTGGTAATCATTTCATCAAGAACAAGGCTTTCATTAAATACGGGGATAACCACGCTTAACTGCAACTTCTGTTTTTCTGTATCCATATGAGTTTAATGCGTTACAAGTGAATCAATTGTTATAATCCTGACTAAATCATAGCTGAATACTTCAGTGGTTTTGAACTTTGAATCAATTTGATTTCTGTCAGCTCCCATCAGATATACTACCCTGTCGCCAACTTTTAACTCATCAGGTTTGGCAAATGAAATATTAGCTCCCTTTTTATTCAATTTATTCGTGTAATATTCAAGCTGCACTTTGTAATCGGAATAGCATATTTTGTGATTATCAATATTGTAAAATCCCTTATCAACATCCTGTAAAAAATAGCCCATTAACGTAAATTGCCTGGCTCCCCAGTCATCTTTCGGTTCATAAACCTGGTCCATGATCGTGAAATAGGGGTATAAAAACATAATAATCAGGAATAGACTTTGCAGGATCCTGACTTTGTGCCACTTCACATCAGAGAGGTATTTGGGTATCAGGCTAAAGACCAGGAATATTGGCATAGCTGCCATAATGGATAACATGGGTATGGCCGGCGCTGAGTACCATTTAAGTTTTGTTTTTGCCAATGAAATAATGAGGAGGTAAATTATGGAAAGCAACGTTGAATATTGGATTAACCTTCTGGTAGGACCTTTTAAAATGGCAAATGATGCAAAGAACCCCAATAAAGCAAGTGTACAATAAAATTTAAATTGTGTGGTAAGTAGAAGGTCATAGTAATAATTGAACTTGTGCTCGTGCTGTTCTATAGTATTTAACAAACGCCCTCCAAGTTCATTATCATAAACCGCTTTTAAATATCCCGGATTGACTGATTCACGGGCCAGGTAATATCCTGCAGTGATGCCCATGAAAATAAGAAGGTCAATATAAAACCATTTGTTACTTAGTAGTTTACCTGTTTTCCGCATTGCTAACCCATATATGATTACTGCCGGGAGGAACATCAGCCCTTGTACACCCTTCGTTAATACCGCTAACGTTAGTCCTGTGAAAAACAAATGAAGGAATTTTTTCTTATCCGTTTCCACCCAAAGAAAGAAACATAAGGAATAGAGGGTAATGAACAGGGTGAGCATAGCATCATAATCACCGGTTCGGGCTACGTGACCACCTAAATGCCCTTCGGAAGTGATTAAAATCATGATGGCAATAAAACCCAGCCAGTAACTTTTTAAGTAACGGGCAGTAACGAAAACAATGAGCAGACAGGTGATAAATCCGGCAATAGCTGAAGGTAACCTGAATGAAATCTCTTCATTTCCCACTACTTTCATAAAGAACACCTGGCACCAGATCATCAAAGGCGGTTTTGTATTCCACATTTCAGGGTTACCATAAAAATGAGTAACCAGGTAATTGCCGTCTTCCTGCATTTCTACGGCATTGGCAACCAGCCTTGCTTCATCCCAGGTACGGATGGGCAGGTTACCCAAATGCAAAAAATACGGACAATATAAAACGGCAATAAGCAATAGTATTTTTAAATAAGCAGGAATATTAGCGAATTGCTTGATTTTATCTGACCAAAAACTGAATAGCACCTTACTTGGCATAATGATGGATTATATTGTTTGAAGAACTAATTTACAAACTTAATCTTATTCATGGCATAGAATACCATTTTCAATAAAAGCCAACCATGTGAAAATCTTGAAATATTAGTATCGCCATACTTCCTTGCCTTATACCTGATGGGCACTTCCACTAATTTAAGGTTTAGTTTAGCTGCTCCGAATATCAGGTCAAAATCACCAAAAGGATCAAAGTTGCCAAAATACGCTCTGTTGGCGCTCAGCTTCCTGTAATTTTCGGCTGTTAATACTTTGGTGCCACACAGTGTGTCTTTGATGCGCTGGCTTAATAGCCATGAAAACATCACTGAAAAGAACTTATTCCCCATGATGTTAAGGGTGCGCATAGCTTCATCTTCCATGGGGTAAACCAAACGGGTGCCATTAATATATTCTCCTTTACCTGTGGCAATAGCATTGTAGAATTTAGGCAGATCTTCAGGTGGAACAGTCAGATCAGCATCAAGTATCATAAGGATATCACCGGTTGCATGTTCAAAGCCAAGCCGTACAGCATCTCCTTTGCCCTTGCCGGTTTGAATCATCCACTTTACATCCCGCTGAGAGCCCCATTTGTCACACACTCTCTTAATTTCATTTAATGTGCCGTCAGTTGATCCGCCTTCTACAAAAATAATTTCGGTGTTTTTACCCATTTCAGGAATGCGCTTAACGGCATCTTCAATGTTCCCTTCCTCGTTACGTGCCGGGATGATCACACTCACGGAAAATTGCTTGTTATTTGGAGCAAGTGTTTCAGGTAAGCGAGCAATAATATATCCTGTAAGACATAAGTTGTTTAGAAGTGGCAGGTGTGCAAGATACTTGTTAAAAAACCATGATATCAAGGGGATGTAAACGGGCATCAGGTAACGTTTGCCTGTTTTTATTACATCATATCCTTCCAGGTTCAGCAAGTTCACTACATCTGAACGGTTAAGCCAGTTAAGCCGTTGATGTGGCATTTTAAGATTCATTTTCTGAGCCAGGGATAAAAAAGGTTCCCAGAAAAAACTGTGGTAATTGATGAGTATTCGGGTTGTTGGTAATGTGACCTTTTTCAGCGACTCAAATACCTTCTGAATATCTTCAAGATATCCAAGCGTATCAGAGATTATGATGTAATCGAATTTCTCATTCAAATCCAGGTACTCCGCATCAGCCTGGTAAAAGGTAAGATGAGGATATTTCTGTTTGGCAATTTCAATCATGGCAGCCGATAGGTCAATGCCTACCCCATAATCCGGTTTTAGGGCATTAAGAAGGTGGCCTGTACCACAACCAATTTCAAGAACACGAGATTTATCGGTAATATTGAATTGAAAGAATCGGACAAGGTTATCATAATAATGTCTGCTTCTTTTAATGTATCGAACTCTTTTTGAAGCTATTTTGTCAATTGATTCAATGACTTTCTTTTTATTCTCTGATACTGGATTCATTTAACTTTACTTAAATCTGTATATAATCTTTCAACTTTAAAATCATCAAAATAAACATTCCCGCTTCCCGTGTTTATACAGTAAATGACCAATTGCCGGTCGGTGAGAGGTTGAACTATGGTCACTTCCATAGTGATCTTGTACCAATCGGAGGTTACCTGTTCTTTGATAGCATCGGCTGACAAGTAGTATTCCTTTGAATTGTTGCCTGATGCGATAATCTGTGCTTTTGAAGGATCACCGTTTGCATAAACACTAATGTGGAATTTTACTCCCGGTACTACTTGATCTTGCACTAAAGTAAAGGCATAAGGACTCTTTGAATTTGTAAGTATGCTCCCTTTCCCTTGGTATGCCTTTAAATCAGAAAACTCACCAAAGGATCTGAACAGTGCTGTGCTAAACGATTTCACTTCCCGGCTTCCGGCACGAGACTCTTCAGCTCCTGAATATACTAGCATAGGTTGTTGGTATTGAAGGGAATCATTTGTGCTTATGGGTATAAGAACCTGGACACCTGACGTATAGATCGCTTCAAGCTTAAAATCATTCTGGTCTTTAAGCAACAGGCTTCTGGTTTGATCAACCGAATAATCGCCGGCTACAATGGCCACTTTACCATGATATTTTTCAAGCAAATCACTAAACGAAACAGGTTCACGATGCCAATTCTCGATTTGTGATGCATAGGTATTCATGATATAATAATCAGGGTGACATTTCTGGAGATTATCACTGTACCGGTTTTTACTGTACGAGTTTGCAAAGAAGTTGGCAGCAATAGGAGACGGACCGGGGTTAACTCCAATAACGGCCCAACCTTTACCTGTGTTGGCAGCCGTGTTCCATGCTTCTTCTGAAATATGGTTGTTATCACCGCTAAAGAGTGCTGCTTTGGAAGCGAGGCCCGTCTTGATAGTCAGTAGAACAACCGGTACCACAATGATAACAGTCATTGCTTTTCGAAATATCGGTTTCGATATACGGTCAGTAATCAGGTGAATGATCAAAATAATATTTGCGGCACTCAAACATTCGTAAGGTAGCAAGTAAGCAAGTTTAGGATGTTTGGCCACCAGGAAAAAGCCAAATGTTTGTGCTAAAAGCAATCCCATCAATAGTATAGTTGCCGGCCGGTTATAACATACTTTTTTAAATACACGTTTAGCTATAAGGGTGAGAAGTGCAACAATCGTTAATAGATAAACCATCAAGTACAAAGGCTCACCGGTCACTATGGTGCGGAAATTATCCATGTAATTGACGGTGTCAATAATTGAAGTATCACCTGAGCCATAGATCCCCGAATGGAAAAACAAGGCATAAAACCATTTCCCCATGTGAGGATACATGGGAATAATGGGAAGGGTAAAGAAAATAAAAGATAGTACTGAAACCAACAGAAACCTGATTCTTGACTTGTTAGGATTCAATATAAGCAGGGGAACAATCATCAGGGGTGCAAAGATGATCTTTGAAGCCAGTCCAAAGCCTGATATTACACCAAACATGATGGCAAACTGTTTGGGAGGATAGTTGCTGTTTTTAAAAAACCAAAATAGTGCAGCCGAAGCCATGGCGATAGATGAAATCATCAGCATGCTTTCCTGCGAAATTCTTAAAAAACCGTTATAAAGAATGATTCCTGAAATAAAGGGTATAGTTTGCAGTATTAATGCATACCAGACATTTTGGCTCATTTTCATCACAAAAAATCCTGCCCCAAGCAGGAAGATAGCTCCTGCAATGGCTGTTGCGATATTTAAGATACGCAAATAGTGTTCCGGTTCATTAACAACTGCTTCTATCAGGTAATCACCACCATACGGATGAACCATCCATGCAGCTTGTAATACAGCACCCCCAAAAACCTGGGCAGTAGTACCCGGATGGTCAACATGACCTGCCACTTTAAACCGGGCCATGTTGAGTGAATTGTACAAATAGGCGTATGATGGATCATATCCACCACCATACCAGTTCTTATTCACAACCCTGATGGATTGAACAGATGTAATCAGTATAACTGCAGGGATAATTAATAATACGCAAATAACTAAAATTCTCTTAAGAGAGTTCTTTAATCCTGATTCCACACTTTTCAAGTTTTTGTGTTATTATGGGCTATTCTTTTTTAAAATCAGAAGTCAATATTCTTTCACCCAACAATGGCTTATCCTGCTTTAATGCCCACTTTGCATCATTACGGAGTAAAGTATCGATGGCAGTATTACTGCTTTTTGCTTTTTCCTCGAATAACTTCATCATTTCAGGATTTTTCCTGTAACCTGATTCTACGAATGCTATCCACTCTTCGGTCGTTTTCTGCTTACTGGTTGGCTTTGGATATATTCCTATTAAAGCCATCTCATAATCGGGCATTTCAATTAACTCATAAAATCTTAAGCCGGGTACAAGCCTTCCGAAGGAATACCAATACGCTTCCCTGGTCATACCTGCATAATGGATAGCGCCTTTTAAGTATTGCTTAACCTCAAATATATTATGAAAGATGAAGACAAACACGAGCAAAACGGTTACTATCTTCATTAGTATCTTTTTAGACCAGGCGGCATTTATCAACGCGGCTAATGGTATGGCAAGTAGTCCGTATATTTCAATATAAGCTCTTTGACCAAAACCTCCGCCAAACCACCATGAATACCAACTTGAATTCACATATACCAGTATGGCCAAAATGCTGATTACAGGCCAAAAGAAATTCCTGTGCTTTTTGTAAAGAGGAATAAGGCCGATAACTGCAAATGCCATTATCGGAGTATATAAGAACCAGCCCTTTCGGTAACTGAATAGATTATGGATGATTTGCGGGTTGTTGAAATAGAAATTGGTATCACTATAGCCACTAAAAAAGATGCTTCCGGTTAAATAATAATAATACATCAGTTGTGGAATCCAGATGATGATTGCTCCGGCCACCACGAGTAGGACATTGATCGGGTTTTTTATATAAAATAGGAATCTTTCTTTCAGATCTTTCAGGCTTGAAATATCCCAAAGGATAAACAACATCCCTATAAGAACATTTATAGGCCTGATAAGCACCACCATTCCGAAGCATACCCCTGTTAACAGGGCTTTAAGCATACCCGGATTATGGAGAAACTTGTCAAGAACATAAGCAAAAAGTACAATACTAAAAAAGCTGTAAACATGGCTCATCCCTGGTTCTCTCATCAGGTAAACCACAATGTTGGTTCCTATTCCTATAGCCATGATGGTTAAGGCGGTTACATAGTCATTGTACTTGAGGCGCTTGATTAGAAGGTGCCTGATTAAGAATAATCCTAAAATAAAATAGAACAGGCTGCTCAGCATAATGGCTATTTTATAGGGGGCAGAAAACCCATCGGCTGGTTCACCTGACAATTTAAGCGTATAGTGCAATGGCACAATAAAAACAGACTGCAGTACAGCAACTCCCATGGTTGTCACGATATAATGTCTGCCATCATCAAATTTTGAATCTGTAAAAAAGTAGTTCTTATTCGGTCCAATATTGGTATCAAGGAATTTTAGTGAAATATCATGATACACAAGCATAGCCGGAATATACGAATAGTAATGCTTCGCATCACTTTCAATGATCCTGTAATCATCTTTATAGAACTTATTGGTGTGATCGAAAACGAGAATGGAAAGTGCGCAAAGAATTATCGCTATAAGTGAAGTTCTGTTCATAATTTTGCGAAAGCTTTATAATAAAGTGCAAAAGTAATAAATATGGCTTCAGTTTGATTCATTTATTCTTAACCATTTAAGTACCTTTTGATTTGCGGAAATTCAAGACCAAATTAGTAACGTTATGTTGCTGAAATGTTATAAATTTGACGCGTTTATAAGTTTTCCTATTTAATTATCATAGTCCTGACACAAGATGGTCTTTAGCAGTATTGTATTCCTACTCTTTTTCCTTCCTGCTTTTTTAATAACATATTACTTAGTTAATAGGAAGTACAAGAATTTCGTAATTCTTGTGTTTAGTATTTTCTTTTATAGCTGGGGGGCTCCTCGATTCATTTTTGTGATTCTGGGTACCACATTTGTTGATTTCCATCTGGTAAAGTGGATGTCGATGACTAAAACGCAGTTATACCGGCGTTTGATGCTTACGCTTTCAGTCTCCATCAACATGGGGCTGCTTGTCTATTTTAAGTATTCTAATTTCTTTATCGAGAATGTTAATGCGGTATTGGCGGTATTTGGCGATAATCAAGTTGAATGGACAAAGTTGGTGATGCCAATAGGTATTTCATTTTATACTTTTGAAACTATAACCTATGTGGTGGATGTTTATCGAAGAGTTCATAAACCCCTGGATAATTTTTGGGACTACCAAACCTACATCATTTTATTCCCAAAGTTGATTGCCGGTCCTATTATACGGTATCACGATTTGGCTGACCAGATAACTGATCGTTCACAAAATGAAACTGTTGATAACAGGCTGACGGGATTTTACCGGTTTATTATAGGTTTGGCAAAGAAAGTGCTTATTGCTAACCAGATGGGATTACAGGCTGATACTATATTCGCGATGAATTATGCTGATTTGGATTCTGCTACTGCCTGGGTAGGGATATTGGCTTATACTTTCCAAATCTACTTTGACTTCTCAGGCTATTCAGATATGGCAATTGGTATTGGTAAAATGATAGGTTTTAAATTCCCTGAAAACTTCAATAGTCCTTATGTTTCTCAGAGTATTAGTGAATTCTGGCGCAGGTGGCACATTTCACTCGGGGCCTGGATGCGTAATTACTTATATATCCCATTAGGCGGTAATCGTGTTGCTACAAAAAGAAGGTTATACTTCAACTTATGGTTTGTGTTTTTAGCTTCAGGTTTATGGCATGGTGCCTCATGGAGTTTTGTATTGTGGGGCGCGTATCATGGGTTTTTCCTGGTGCTTGAACGTGGATTCCTGCTCAAGGTTTATGAAAAGATCGGTAAGCTGCCAAGTAC
>Ga0172378_10005228_pt1 | contig 12124 bp, 10 predicted proteins | sample GrowelOW332metaG_FD_119755 | JGI IMG/M metagenome (GOLD analysis project Ga0172378, IMG submission 119755) | Groundwater microbial communities from an aquifer near a municipal landfill in Southern Ontario, Canada - Pumphouse #3_1 metaG | ecosystem: Environmental > Aquatic > Deep subsurface >...
ACAAATTTATATCATCATTATCAAATTTATCTTTATTATAATAAATATCAGGATCATTAAGCAAAGTTCCTTCAGTGACAGTTTCGCCCTTATTTCCTTCAATATCACTATCTTTCAAGGTAATATTTTTAGGGACTGTGTATGCATCAGAATCAATACTCTCTTTTAGGTCAATAAAGTACTTGAAAAAATCAGAATAATCTTTTTCTACAATTTTAATATAATTAACATTAGGATTACTCCTCATAAGATCATCCTTTTGCAATTCTTTTACATGATCAATTGCTAGTAGTTTAGGATGAGTATTTGTATTTTGCTTAATCTCCACTTCTAAATTCAAAGAAGGAATATAAAAATCGGGAATATAGAAATGCATGCCTTCATGCTCCTGATCATTCTTATTACGATAAAAATAATAATAAGTATGAGGAGAAGGGCCCATTACATCCTGACTACTTAAATGAAGCATTTTATCTAGCATATATAAGAAATCTTTCTCATATGTACCAGTATATTCTATTTCTCCATCATCTTCAAATTTATATTTTCCACTCATTTTTTTATGAGCAAGCATTTTTCTTTGTTGATCAGGGTCATTTAATAAATGAACCTTTCCATATTTGCCAATCATTCGCTTCTGAAAAGATTCCTTGTATTGCTCTTTACACTTAGGATTCATACAAAATCTATTATATTTTTGAGTAATCTCATTCCATTCAGTTTTATTTCCGCATTGAATGCATTTACCATAAGTCTTATCTGTCTGAAGATAATAAAAATATCTTGCATCAGACCATCCCTTTGGCATTTCAGTAGGATGAAATTTACGCATATGATTGCCAAAACCATCTAGGGTTTTAAAAGGCTTATGATCAATAGGACATCTATAATATTTAACTTTTTGCATTATATACACCATCTTTCATGTTAATTACTTATTAACTGGATTGTTTTTTTATTAGTACATTCAAATTTTTGAAGCATATATTATTTAAAAATAAGCATACTAAAATTATAAAGCTTATGTAAACTAGGGTATTGAAAGGAAATATAAAAATGCTAGAGAAAGATTACAGAATTGCAAAACGGATTATCCAAGGTGGAAATGAGCTTAATCCAGTTAAGCTTACAATTAATAATGGCACCTATGATTGCATTGGCGTCTGGGTTTTGACAACAGGACAAGTTTGTCCTATTATTATTAATTCGTTTTATCCTTTAATTCCTATTAATCTTGAAGATGAAACATTTGGCAAGCCAATTATTCCAATGACCGCGACGGAAGTCAACTGCCTAATGGACTTCAATACTATCTTGGGCATCATAGAAGATGAAAAACGGAATGTCAATCAAGCAATTGAAGAGTCGTCCTCTATTAATAATCAGTATAAGATTGTCGAATATCGCTTGTTCTAATATACATAAAGAGATGCACTAGTCATAGCGCATCTCTTTTTTACCTCAAAAACATGGATATAATAAAAAATCTAATAAATGAGGTGATATATAATGCCTTCATATTATAGTATTAAAGAAGATTATATTTATAATCTAAATATGCTAAATGAGCCTGTTTTAGAGGCCTATGCCGGAATTGATGACGATGCGCATAAAACAACTATTGCAAATAATTTTGTAGAGAAAGTGAAACGCATCATTGACCGTATTTTACAGATAATTGATACAGTGCTAATGAAATTAAAAAATTCATTTGAGAAAGCATATTTAACCGATAAGGGCTTTCATAAAGATATACAAGATTGGAAGAAAACATATAAGCCTTTAGCTTCAGTTAAATTAATCGTTTATCAATATGACGAGCAAATATTAAATGCAGTATTTAATCATTTAAAAGGAACTTTTGATGAGTATATTAATGCGTATCATCCTCAGCAGGATAATGATGCAAATAGTGTCTTAAATTATACTCAAGACCAAATCTTGCAAGATCTAATTAATCGCTCTGGATTAAAGAATGACGATAATATAACTGATGGTATATCTTTTTTAAATGAGCTTAAAAAAGAATATCGATCTAAAAAAGTAGAAGCCACTTTTAAAGGGACATCTGTAGATGCGTATATTAAAATTATAGATCAATACCCAGTTACTAAGAACTTATTAAATAATGAATTATCGCGAATGAAGCAAAAATTAAATTCGCTAAAAAGTGAATCTAATATATTAGCAAATAAAACTGATGCTCCCGAAGATGCCAAAAAGAAAATGAATGTTCAATTAACCAAACTATTTTTTATATACAATTTTTATGCTACATTTATTCGTATGTATTTCGAATTAGAAGTTGAAAAAGCTTTATTATATAGAATAGTAGTTAAAAAACTATATCAGCAATAATTATAAGAGAGAGTAGTACTAAGTACTACTCTCTCTTATTTATTAATACCAATGCCTATAGTATGGATCGATTAAATCATTAAATTTTTTATAGACTATTGATTCCATGACATCCAATACTGAATGTGAAAGATCATCTTCATTGATGTGCGCCTTTTCATGAAAAATCATTACAATTTGATTTGGATCACCAGCAATGGATTTTTTAAGATAAGAGTTTGCACTATCTTCATCAAAAGTAAATATAAAATCTATTTCCGTAGGTGAATTGCCTTTGCCTCTAACAAATAATACTTAGGTTTCCGCGGTGGGCGTTTCCTCATCTTCATCCTCCATACTGTCTGACGCTTCATCTCCTATAAGAATACCCTTAGTAGTATATAAAAGAATATCCTTAATTTTGCTAGGAATTTTTAAAGCTTTTACTTCATCGAGATCAAAAACATATTTCCATGCCATATCTTGTTTTTGACTGGAATATGTTTGTACGATTGCGCTCGATTCAAGATATTCATCATATATTTTAAAGAGGCGATTATATAAAGGCTTATTTAATGGAGTATCATAGATTGTATAGCCATGAATGTTGAGAGGCATAATAACATCAGTTAATACATCAGGTGTATCCTCGCTATCAGTTAAAAATTGGATTCTTAACCCAATAGACTTTAACCTAGCATTCAAAATTTCTGCATTTGCATTAACAAAGTTATTTTGCAACTTCAATTTCTTAATATTTAGGGGATTTCCTTCTGTAGCAATAATACGGTCTAGAGACTTTCTGGCTATTGGAGAACTCCTCATAAACATATTGTAGCTTGAGAGAGTTGGCCCGCTAATGCTACTTAGCAAATTATAAATTTCAGAGAGCCTAATTGGTGATTTAGCATAAGGAGCGCGATTTGTTTTCTTAGAACTATCTTTAGCAGGCAGATTAGCACGATTTACTCTAAATGTAGACCGCGCACTACTATTCTTTCTTGAATTCTGCTTAAGAATAATCATGAACATTGATCCAACAATGCCATCTTTAATTAGTCTGCGATGTTTTACACCAAATAGATCCATATACAGAGGTATAGGCTTGATGAAATTAAATTCATCATATATCCTCTTAATGGCATCATATCGAATACATGCATCAGGTGGTTTAATTAGATAAAATCCATTTTCTTCAACGTCCTTAATGAAATCACTCTTGCTTTGAGGATCCATTAAATGAACTCTTTTACCCTTACATTCTATGACTCTGTCATAGCCTTTATACATATTATAATAGAACTTGCACTCACTATCATTAATCATACCCAAGAATTTAAAGATCATATCTTCTTTTTCCTCTTGAGTCTCCAGAGTGCAAAGCTTTTTGCGAATTTCATTTCCGATGAAATTTATTTCAACCTCAAACATAGGTTCACTGATGAGCCGCCGTACTACTGCAGAGGCATTCAATAAAATATCTACTGGACCATCATCGGTGTAGGGCATCTTATCATCATCGACAACTTGCACAGAGGTATTCTTTACAAGTTTCTCTCTTTCTTCCTCAGAAAGTTCATTGCCGACAAAATCATAGAATGTATTTTTTGCTACATCTTTGATAGTATCTTCGGAGAAACGAGAAATGACACCTTTGTTGCCGTATCGCCCGCTGATTTTACTACCTGGGTCCAGGCCCAGGCTAGCCTTTACCTTAAATTTAATAATAATATTACTGAAAGCCTTATCCTTATTTGCCCATTTATAATCTGGATTAGTCCAATTTTCAAACTTAGAAATATAATAAGAAACATTATCAGTATATTTAGAACCGGATGCCTTCAGTTTTTTAGCGCATGCATACATTTTCTTGGCATATTCATTTCCTTCATCATAATATCTCTTCAATTGTTTACAGAAAATATTATCTGGAAATGGTTCATCACCATTGTAGAAAACGTTAATGTCATATATAATGCTATCTTTTGTTACATAGAAATCTGTATCTGTTGAATTAATATCCCTCATATTTTGGGATTGAAAATCATATAGTATATGATTATTATTGATTCTCCTAGTAGCACATAGTATACTATTTCTAACAGTTTCTCCTAGTTCTGGAAGCGGTTGATAAAACTCATCATTGCCATATAGATTTAATAGAACATCATTATTATTAACCGGTACTTCTACCTCATCTATTTCAACAGATCTAATTCCTTCAGCCCATCCTCTGCGAACTACTAAAGCATCTTCTAGCGTATCACTAGAAGTACTAAAATAAATATTAGCATTTTTACCATAGCGATAATTCATATTTTTATCATATGAAGTAGATTTATAAATTACATCATCTGTAATTTTATCACCAGGACTTAGAGAATCCATTTCATCGGTATTATAAATAAATCCGAACTTCTCTGTCTGATTCTCAGCCACGACTTTTTCAATCATGTCATATGTGTCAGTCTCACGATTATAGAAGATGAGAGTATAGATAGATCCATTAGAGTACTTTTGAATCTTGTCAACTACTTCCCATGTGCCTTCTAATTTTTTATAAGAATGATTATATTTACCAAATACTTTCTCATAGCCAGTTTGTATCTTTGGAATATCAGGATCTAATATTGTCAAAACTTGCTTAAGATGAGATGTGAACATATAAAGACGAGCTGAGTCTACTCCGCTAGGCCATGTTAGCAGTGTAGGCCCATACATTTCTCGCATCTTATCTCCATATTCTTCATCCATCTTTTTAAGTTCGTCTTTTAAAGTAACATCAAGTCCCAAGGTTATTATCCTCCCTTAAAGATTCCATATATGAAATTTCCTTGCCAAGCTTTTTAGCATGTTCAATTTCAGATTTTGTAGATTCTCCAATATATCCATCCTTATTAATTACATATATTCCATCTGACATAGATATCTTATCCTTATGTAATTGATCAAGCATGGTCTTTACTTCAGGAGTAATTACATTATCATATTTATGATCAGCATGACCAAATAGTCCAACAGTTAATACTATATAGCCTTTTAGAGTAAATTCCTCTTGAGCCTTAATAAATTCATCCTTAAATTTAGTGCTTCCGCATAGCGTAATAATCTTACGCTTAACAATCTCAACCGGAAATACTTCTTCGTTTAATTTATTAGCCATTGCATAAGATACATCTTTAATTGTATAATCTAATTGTCTATAAAATGATTCAGCGTTAACTCCATAATAATCACTGCGGCCAGTAGGCTCAGTATTAATGCCGCCGCCCTTTAAAATATTATTGATATAGCCATTATTTAATACTCCTTCAACTCTAAATGATAGAGTATAATTATAATCTATAATAAATTTTATTTGCTTATATCGTCCATTTATAATTTTTACATCAATTTGATAATTGCCTCTATTATACATATTATTTAAAGTATCCTTTTTGAATACACTGCTATATATAAAATCAGGCGTAAATGCATCAGCCACTAAAAATTGCATCTAAATTTCCTCCTTATATTTTTTATTAGGATTTAAGAATATAACTATCGGTCATATCCTGTTCAGTTAGAATCCACAGTTTTCGTTTTCCGTACTTTATTATATTGAAATCAGGTTTAACTAGTTTTATATATAATTCTGGTCGATTCCTCCTAATTTCACTAGTAGACCTAGAAATTTCTAGGTCTACTAGTATTTTTGGCAAGAATGTTTCTGTAGTAAAATAAGTCTTCTCCCGTTCATTGCGAGTCCAATCGCGCTCATCAAAAGCAAAAACATTTACATACAACTCATGCTGAAGTTTTGAATTCATGCATAAATGCGGAAGTATTATAATATTTTCTATATAATTCATTTTATTTTCTAAGCCTTAATTCATCTTTCATTAATGGGCCTAATTAAAATAATCATTTTTTTATTCCAAAGAAGTGCAACTCCACGATGCAATATAAAGTCACCAGAATATATCATAACAATCTTTGGAATCATTTTATCATAATCAGTTTTACTAATCTGAAACCTTCTCATAACTACTATGCATCCCCCGTTTTATTTATAATTTATTTTGCCTTTTTAACTTTAACTGGGTTTTTCTTCAGTCCTTCTCCAGTTCCAATCATATGTTCCTCCTGATCTGGAAATAGATCACCATAGCGAACGCGATCTTCATCAGTGGCCTCTTTAGAACCAAGTAGACTTTCAAAGGTAGGCTTTAAAATTGCAAATACCGCATCTCTAAAATCTTTCTCATTCATAAATTTGCGATTAAAATCTTTACGATTAAACTTCATGGTGTCCAACCCTTGGAAATATAAGTACGGATTCTTGCCCTGAATAAGTCCAATACCACTTGCATATTCATATAGAGAATAAATGGGATCAAATCCATATGCACTATTAAATGCAACCGGAATAGTTGTGCCTACACAATTCGTTTTAGACTTAGCAATTTGCACACCAGCTTTAAATCCAGTAAATCCATTATCTTCAATAGTATATGCATTAGATTTCAGCATATTAATTCTAAAGAAGTTCTGACACATGTATTGAAGATTCATTCCGCCAGGAACTGATTCACCGGGCTTAAGCATCATCAAGCCTGGAGGAGTTGATGCATAAGGATTAACTTCGACCTTACCCCTAATATGTGAGATCATAATAATTGTAATATTATAATGCTGCATACGGTCAAGACAATTATTTACAAAGCGAGTTAGCACTTTAGCTGAACGAGCTCCATCCATATTTGAACCAAGATCTTCAACAGAATATTCTTTACTGTTAAAAGATACAACTGAATCTATAATAAGAACCGTTGGAATGTATACATTAAAAGTATCGCCGTTATAAATATGATTAGGCGCTTCATACTTGTATAATTTTCCGCCTGCTTCCTTAGCTTCGCAGATCTTGCCAAACATTTCTAATACATCTTCAACTGATGTATTTTCTTTTTTAATACTAATTCTTTCATCTTTAATATCAGCGCCTGTAACTTGTGCAATTCTTTGACGTAATGCGGTTCTCTCTGCATCGATGTGCGCCATCAATCCATCTTCAAAATTTTTAATAATATTAAAGCCTATCTGGTCGGCCATAGTGGATTTGCCCGTCCCAGTTCCACCAATAATACTAATAAATGTACCACCCATTATACCAATAATTGGTTCGTGCTCAATATGCCCATCAGGATACTTTATTTCTTGCCAGAAGCCATTTGCATAATCTAGTGGAAGTATGCCTGTAGAATAATTAATATACGTGTCATTTGAAGTAAATAAGCCTTTTTTATCATTTGCTTTTAATTCAGCTAATAAGCCCATATCTAAAATCATATCCTTTCCATTAAATATATTCAGATTAATGATATATTGCTTTAATTAATACTGTATTGATTTGTTAATTATATATTAAGAAAAGAGCAAGCTATCAATTAAGATAGCTTGCTCATCAACTATTTTTTAATTAATATCCGCGATGCTTAGACTTCTTACCGCGATTGCCCTGCTTTCGCTTTGGTTGATCATCATAATCATCTTCTTTATTTCCACCATAATTACTGTTAGAGGAGCGGCGATGATTATTATTGCCATTAAAGCGATCATTGCGATCCATATATTCCTTAGGCACATCCGGAATTTTCAGAGGAGCATGCTGCTGATATGTAGGCGCTCCAGTATTGGTACTAGCGTCATTATTAGTATGACTCTGATAAGTCTTATGGTATCCACCATTATCTGGACTAGCGGCTTTATCATACTTAGGATGCCAGCTATACAAATTATACAGAGGAATATTCTTATATTGAGTCATATCAGTATATTCAACTTCCCCATTCTTCCATTCAATTGTATACCCATCCTTAGTAATATGCAAGAACATTGCATCATAATTACTCTTGGTTGCTGTAGCAATTGGATTATCCTTATCTTTAATAATAGAATAGGACTCCAGAGGAATTACAAGCTCATCTACAGCTTCATGATCAGCATCGCCTTCAAAGATCTTCATATACGGTTCAATGACCAGGTAAAGAATCTTGCGATACTTCTTATTATTAAAAGAAATACTATATTCGTCAGACATAGAAATCATACCCTTATGAATACGATATTTCTTATCACGCGGAATAGGCTTAATAATTCCATTAAAAGGAAATGCAATTACAAAAATATTAGCATTATAATTACTTTCCTTTACTGCACGGAACATAACTGAACGCTTGCCATATTCATTATCATATGACTTGATGATCATATTATAATCGGTATAGCTCTTCTCAGGGCTTGTTAGGCAAGCAAAAGTTCTAATAGAATGCCCAGGTTCACCGGTCTGCGGATTTTTACGCACAACCTTAGTTGAGGTATTAATACTCAACTTATAAAATTCTTCGTTGCTTTTTAGATTAGTCTTCTTTTCAGTATTAAAACTGAATAGCAGCTCGTTTACAATGTTTAACATAATAATTTAACTCCTATCTTTCTTATATAATGTCCATACAAGGATTATAAAGATGTACAAAGGAATATAAAAAATAATCTTTCATACTTCTTACTTAGTTGTAAGTATGAAAGATTATTTTTAATACAATTATTTATCGTTAGAATCCATTTTAACCTGAATATTTCCATTGACAATTTTAACCTTGCTAGGAATATCAGATAAATAGAACATACTCTTTTTTGGAAATTCATAAAATGCGAGGCGATCTTCTCTATCTCCGCAAAGTACTAAATTTTCTGTCTTTTGATAGACAATATCAAATAAGTCTGAACTATTATGATCTGCAAAATCAATTCCAATATGGTGTGTTACCGCTATGCGCACATTCCATTTTGATGCATCATCAGTAAACCGATATTCTTGAAAATCAAATACTGTAGTAAGATCAATAAGGAGATATACTAATTTATCATAATAATTTTCATTCCATTTAAATGGCCTATGATTCATTACAACAAGCCCTGCATTGTATAATTTAAAATTATTATTTTTTGTAATAGGCTGAATCATGCCAGTACAAGGAATGGCTGCCAGTATAATATTTTTATTATAAGACGGTTCTTTAACATTGCTTGCAGGGACGTCCTTAAAAATTAAGGTGTGATAACGATTAGACCCGCCAAAAATATTTGTAAGCTCAGTATATTCATCATCTGTATACATAGAATACTGAGTTGTATTTGAGGTCTTAATTTCTTCTAGAATTTCTTCTAAGGCTAAGTTTTTCTCCGATTTTTTTTCCATTGGAATATCGGATTCTAAGACAATAGAAGCAAATGGGTCTTTGCGATATTGAGGAAGATCAAAGTCTTTTGGGTCCGTAAATACATTAATTAAATTTTGATACTTATTATTAACTTTTACAGATTCTATATCGAATCTAAAAAATTCAGGATTTAACACATGAATCATAATATAATTTCCTTTCAAAATGATTTTAAGACGATTTTACATGTAATTAGGGGAGAGTTTAAACTCTCCCCTAATTTCTATTAATCAGTCTTTTCGCCTTTTAGGATTTTGGTAATCTTATCGAAATATCCGGTTACACTCTTGGCTAGCTTCGGGAATGCGCTGTCATCAATTTTAGTAAGATCTACACGAAGGTCAAAAGACCGATTTGCAAACATTTTGGTGATGCGCTTGATATAAATATCTAGCATATGATTTCTAAGTTGCTCAGGCGCGTCATTCAATTCTCTCAGAGCGAAGCTCGTAAGAGAATCCCAGCATGCATGAACGTCCTTAGAGTTTTTACATTTGTCAATGCGATTAACTCCTTCAAGAAGAATAAAGTTAGCCGCTTCAATAACATTATCTTTCCCAAAGATAATCTTAAAGAATTCCTTCCAGTTTACATGCTCGCTAAAGTCACCAATGCGGTCAACTTCAGCATAAATATTATTCATGAGATTACTCAAATAATAAGGAACTTTATAGTTTTTTACGAACTTAGTTTCTGGAACGCTCTTGAGCGCCAGAATACAAACATACTTAGGAATATTTGTGTCATTAGAAAGCCTCTTTGCTTCGGGCTTTACAATCTTTCTGGATACCTTCATGAGCTCTGCAATATACTGGTTATACTTCTCAGCAGTATTTTTTGTCTCATTAAAATCATGGTTTGACAGATCTCCAGTTCTTTTTGCAGAAGATGCTTCTTCCAATCTTTCATTATTATATGCAAGGCCCTGATTTACAATCGAATTGATAAAGGTTGCTGTCGAACGATCAAACTCGTCATAGCCCTCGTCTTCGATCATGTCCGCAATTGCGCGTACTACCTTAGGCTTAGTAATTTGCTGATACAGAGAAATGATCTCATTTTCTGTATTCTCTGTTCTCTTTGGGTTAAACAGATACTCCATGAAATCATCATCTTGAAAAAGTCCTAGCAAAAATTTCATTTGCTTCCTTGAAGAGAGCGATTCAAATTCGGTCAATCGCTTAATAACATAATTATAGTCGAACATATTTGCCATGTCTCCCTTTCTATTAATTTATTTTGATGTTACTCTAAAAATAATATATCAATTTAATTATTTTTAACTTTTGACTTAAAGATTTTATAATTAAGGACATCCAATCAGAGTTAATCTCCAAATTACTGTTTAAATAAAATCATAATTATCTGCTGTACTGCCCATAATAGAGTAATTAATCAAAAAATCCTCCAAGTACATTTTTCTTATTTTCTTCGTTAACAATAATTTTTGCTGTATTAGCGAGCTTATCTGCATTAGGATGTTCATTCAGGAAATCCAGCTCAGAAATATCTTTAGCCAGACTAATCTGCTTAACGCGCTTTAGATTTTCTGCATGTTCTTCAATCTTGTTTTTGCATTCCATCAGACGAGTATAGGGCATATTCATACCGGACATCAACACGATGAATTCTCCATAGGTTGCACTATTAATAGAATAATTTTCAAAGATTGACAGAGGAGTGCCAATAAATTTAGTGAGCTCATTATAGTTTCCGGTTTTAGTAGTTTCCATCATATCATCGGGGCAATTAACAATAACCCCAAGTTGCTTAACAATCTCATCTCTTTGAATAGGCGCTGCAGGACTATTTTTAATTAGTCCAATCATATAAGATTGAATTGAGTCCTTGTCAATCTGAGCAGTAGTAACCTTATTCAGGAAATATGCTGCCATATAGCCAGGCTCACTAATAATAGTTCGAACATCATTTTCATCAATCATTCCACTTGTGGACTGATGTAAATATTTACCAGTAATTACATCAAAAGATGTAACAATATGTTTTGCAATCTCTGCATACGCGATATCATTAGGCGTATCTTCATAGTATGAAAGATCTCCGAGCATATAGGGGCACTTAGTTTTATCGATTTCATCCATGCACTGGATTGTATTATTTTGAGACATAATCGAATCAGATTTCTTGGGAATAATGCCATAGAAAATCACAATTTTATTTGGATAAATCTGATTCAGTAGTGATACCATAGAAGGCGCAACACCAGAACCAGTTCCGCCAGCAGTAGATGCAACAACATATACAATGTCATCACTCTCTACCATAGAAATAAACTTAGGAGTAGCAAATAATTCCTTACCATTTTCTTTAAAGAGTTCTTTAGCCTTATCTCGATTCTTTCCAGCACCTCTACCTTCTTTGCCAATGATAAATGAAGGAATAGTCTTATTTACGATAGCATCTGACAAATCCTTCATGGACGAATTAACTGCAAATACTTCATAACCTGATTTACTTGCATTTTCAATGATCTGATTGCCAGCGTTGCCAATGCCAATAAT
>Ga0172378_10005229_pt1 | contig 12124 bp, 17 predicted proteins | sample GrowelOW332metaG_FD_119755 | JGI IMG/M metagenome (GOLD analysis project Ga0172378, IMG submission 119755) | Groundwater microbial communities from an aquifer near a municipal landfill in Southern Ontario, Canada - Pumphouse #3_1 metaG | ecosystem: Environmental > Aquatic > Deep subsurface >...
CTGAAAACAACAGCAAACGCACTGTCAATGGTGTCAAAGCGAGGAACCGCCACGTGCCGAACGGCATGCGTGGTGGTGTGTGAGGACAATGAGGGAATTAATCCCTCATTTCCTACACGATTAGCGAATGGTCACATGCCTATTTTGACAGTGCAGCGGCGCCGCCCATAATGTCGAGCAGCTCGTTTGTAATGGCCTGCTGTCTTGTCTTGTTGTATAGGATAGTGAGGTCGTTTATCAGGTCATCAGCATTGTCCGTAGCTGTCTGCATTGCAACAACACGGGCTCCGTGCTCGGAAGCGTTGGAGTCGAGTAGGCAAGCGTAAAGTTTTGTCCGTAATGCTTTTGGCAACAGAGCTTCGAGAACTTCTCTTTTCCCTGGTTCGACGATGTAATCGCATGTTGCCGATTTCTGAACATCATCCTTTTTGTCAAAGGTGATAGGTAGAAAATCTTCGGTAAGCAGCTGTTGTACAGATGTGCTTTTCGAATGATGGTAGATGATGGTTACTTTATCGAACTCTTTCGATACGAACCTCTCCATTATTGAGTTTGTCACATCAGACATGCCCCCGAAATTAGGTTTGTCGGCCAATTGTTGATATTCGCCGCCTATAGTTACGGGGAGCTTTTTTACTGCGTCATGGATTTTCTTCCCGACAGGGAAGACGATGATGTTGTCCGTCCCAAGTTTCTTATTCTCTGCAATCACTTCATTCAGTCTCTTGATTGCATTTGAATTGAATGCACCACAGAGACTGGAGTTAGAAGAAAAGACTACGATCGCCAACTTTTTCAATGGTCTGACTTCTGCAAAAGCCGATTGAAAGTCGGTCTCCGTTTCAAGAAAATTATTCAGTATTCTGTTTAATCTCTCTTGATATGGAGCGATGCTTTCTATCGCACCCTGAGCTTTTTTTAGCTTAGCTGAAGATACCATTTTCATTGCTCCGGTAATCTTCTTGGTGGAAGATACCGAACCAATCCTTGCTTTTACTTCTTTTAGTGACGCCATCTGCTTTAAGCTTTAAACTGTTCTACAACTGCAAGAGCCTCTTTCTTTAATATTCCGGAAATCTCGTCGTTGATGATACCTTTTTTCAATTCATTCAATACATCCTCTTTGTGGGTAGTCTCCAATACATTGATGAATGTCTTCTCGAATTCTGGAATTTTGTTTGCAGGTACAGCATTCAACAAACCATTCGTGCCGCAGAAAATAACAGCAATCTGATTCTCTACCGGTATAGGAGTGTACTGAGGTTGTTTCAAAATCTCAGTGTTGCGGATACCTTTGTCGATTGTCATCTTGGTTACTGCATCCATGTCTCCACCAAACTTGGTGAATGATTCCAGCTCGCGGTATTGGGCTTGGTCTGTTTTCAGTGTTCCGGCAACCTTCTTCATCGCTTTCACTTGAGCGCTACCACCTACACGAGATACGGAAATACCTACGTTGATGGCAGGTCGGATACCTGCGTTGAACAAGTCGTTTTCCAAATAAATCTGTCCGTCGGTGATGGAAATCACGTTGGTAGGAATATAAGCAGAAACGTCTCCTGCTTGCGTCTCGATAATAGGAAGTGCTGTCAATGAACCTCCACCTTTCACTTTCGTCTTCATGGAAGCTGGAAGGTCGTTCATTTGACTTGCCACACTGTTGTTCTTGATGATCTTTGCTGCGCGCTCCAACAATCTGGAATGTAAGTAGAAAATATCACCTGGATAAGCCTCGCGTCCGGAAGGCCTACGAAGAATTAGGGAAACCTCACGGTAGGCAACTGCTTGCTTAGACAAGTCATCGTAGACTACCAGAGCGTGTCTTCCCTGGTCACGGAAGTATTCTCCGATCGCAGCTCCTGCGAATGGTGCATAGTACTGCATGGCAGCAGGATCACCTGCGGTTGCAGAAACTATGATTGTATAATCCATCGCTCCGTGCTCTTTGAGCGTATTTACGATGTTGGCGATGGTCGAACCTTTCTGACCAATGGCTACGTAGATGCAATAAACCGGATTTCCGGCCAAATAGTTGGCCCTCTGGTTGATAATTGTATCAATGGCAATGGCGGTCTTTCCTGTCTGACGGTCGCCGATGATTAACTCTCGTTGTCCGCGGCCAATCGGAATCATAGCGTCAATGGCCTTGATGCCTGTTTGTAATGGTTCGTTTACCGGTTGACGATAGATAACGCCAGGAGCCTTTCTCTCCAATGGCATCTCCACCAATTCTCCCGGAATGTCGCCCATTCCGTCTATTGGTGTACCAATAGCGTTTACAACCCTGCCTACCATGCCTTCTCCCATTAGAATGGAAGCGATACGTTTGGTACGTTTTACTGTGAATCCTTCCTTGATTTGGTCTGTTGGACCCAGTAATACGGCTCCGACATTGTCTTCCTCAAGGTTCATGACCACTGCCTGCATTCCGTTGTCGAATTCGAGCAGTTCGCCAGATTCAGCATTTTGTAGTCCGAATATACGAACCACTCCATCACTGACCTGCAAAACAGTACCAATCTCGTCGAACTTGATTTTTGCATCAATGTCCTTGAGCTGCATTTTAAGCACGTCGGAAACTTCACTTGCTTTTATACCTGACATAAATTTTTTTTAATTTAATGATGTTTATCCCATTTAGGCCTCGTTACTGTTTTTCTTCAGCAGTTGGTCTTTGATGCTCTTCAACTGACTGCTTATACTGGCGTCCAATTGATATGTCCCAACTTGTAGGATGAAGCCTCCAAGTATGTCGGGATTTGTCGTCGACTGAAAATCAACGTTGCCGTGAGTCATGTCTGCGACAATCTTTTTCATCCTTCCTTCTTCTTGTGCCTCCACCGGCATGGCTGTTGTCAGTTTGCCGATTACAATATTGTGAGCCTTGCGGTAAACATCTTGATATACTAAACTAATATTGTGGAAATAAGCTTCTCGTTTTTTCTCGATTACCAAATCCAAAAAGCGTTTGAATTCCGGACATACATCGGTACCTGCAGCAGTTAATAGTAACTCCTTCTTTTTCTCTGTGGATATGACAGGATTCAAAAGTGCCTTACATATCTCGGGCACTGCGAAAAGACTCTCTGAAACCAGTTTCATCTCTTCGTATATGGCTGTATCCTGATTGTTTTCCACTGCATACTCATAAAGAGCTTTTGCATATCTTGCTGAAATTCTACCTGTATCCATATCGGTATTTACGATTTAGCTGTATTTATTTCATCCAGCAGTTTGTTGATCATCTCAACTTGAGAGTTTTGGTCGGAAAGTTCTTTGCGCAAAACTTTCTCCGCTACATTAACGGAAAGCTCGGCAACTTGAGACCTGATTTCCTTAATCGCATTCTCTTTTTCCTGCTGTATGCTTGCCTTTGCACCATCAATGATTTTTGCGGCCTCTTTTTCCGCATCTCCTTTTGCTTCGGATATTATCTGTTCCTTCACCTTGGTGGCCTCGCGCAAAATTTTGATTTGCTCATTCTTGGCTTCGGAGAGAATCTTCTCACTCTCGGCCTTGATGTTTTGCAATTTCTCATTCGCTTCTTTGGCTGCCTTTAGCGAATCCTCGATATAGTCTCCACGCTTATTGATCATCCCGATAATGACGGGCCAGCCGTATTTACCTAAGATAAACAACACGCACAGGAAGCATACGAGCATCCAGAATAGTAATCCGAAATCGGGTGTCAATAATGACATGGCTTTGGATTTTTATTATTATAGGAATATGGCCAACAAACATGTGATGATTGCCAAGAAGGCAACACCCTCAACCAATGCGGCTGCCACAATCATGTTGTTACGGATATCTCCAGATGCCTCGGGCTGACGGCCCATGGCTTCCATTGCAGATCCACCAATCTTACCAATACCAATACCTGCACCGATTACTGCAATACCTGCACCAATTGTTGCTCCTGCTTTTGCTAATGCTGCACCTGCGACAGCTTCTAGAATAATAGTTAACATAGTACTAAATTTTTTAAATTATTTATTAATGATTGTTTTACGTAAAAATGTTGTTTTTAATGTTTCTCGTGATGTGGCTCTACTTGCGCTAGCCCGATGAATAGTGCCGATAGCGTCATGAATACGTATGCTTGGATGAAGCACACCAACACTTCCAATAGCGTCATGAAAACTACCAACGCAACGGAAAGAACAGGGACACAACTGCCTACGATAGGACTCATGACGGAGAAGATGAATATCAATCCGATGAGAACCAATACCATGATATGTCCGGCCAGCATATTGGCGAAGAGACGTATCATCAACGCGATTGGTTTCGTGAATAGTCCAATTACTTCAATCAATGGCATCAATGGCACAGGAACCTTCAACCATGTGGGGACTTCTGGCCAAAATACCTCTTTCCAATACTCTTTTGTCCCGTATAGGTTAGTGAAGAGAAACGTCATTACAGCCAGAACCATAGTGATGGCTATGTTGCCAGTAAGATTGGCGCCTCCGGGGAAGATAGGAACAAGACCCAAAAGGTTATTGATGAATATGAAGAAGAAGGCGGTGAGCAAGTATGGGGAGAACTTTTGGTAGTTCTTTCCGATACAAGCCTTCGCGACATCTTGGTCAAATGCGATGATGAGAGGTTCCAATATGGCCTGCATTCCGGTTGGTCTAGTAAGTGGGTTCGTTTTGTATTTCTTTGCGATGCTAAGAAATATCCACAATATTAGTCCGCAACTGATAAGTAATGACAGCACATTCTTGGTGATGGAAATGTCTAATGGACGTTTCCCTGTACTCGTCTCTATGATTTTTCCGCTGTCGTTGCCTTCCTTGCATATCTCATAGCCATTGTAAGTCTCTTCTCCGTGGTGGAATTTTGATGCACAGAAAACGTCCCAACCATTTTCCCCCTTCACAATTACTAGCAGAGGGATGGAAATGTGATGCCCGTTTATTGTAGTTATGTGCCAAGAGTAGTCGTCGTTGATATGTCCGAACACGAGTTCTTTTACGTCGATGCCCTCCTTTTTTTCTTCTGCTGTCTTCTCCTCCGCACTTTCAGCGAAGAGCGAAAGTTGAGAACAGAGCAACAAGGAAAAAATCAAAGCAAGTAAGCGTGTCGTTTTATTTTTGAGCAGCTTCATCTTTTGTTTTCTTGTTTAATTTAATTGAAACCTGCGCTTCAAATATTGAATAAATAATGTAGAACAGAACGAACGAAATTAAAAAACTGACGGCCTTCTCTTTAATCAGTAGCAGATAGAGCCCGCATACGGTAATCATGGAGAGAATCTTTATCGTTTTCAAGATCATGAAAGTATTGAAGTACTTTTGTCCGCTCTTTTTTGTTGCATTCGTTATTGAAACGATTGTCAGGACACCAAGAATCCAGTAATAGGTCATTATATGGGGATATGCGCTGAAGTAATATTCATGGAAGAACATCCTGAAAATCACATAACCTGCGATTCCGCATCCGGCAATTATCGCCGTGAGCCATAAAATGCTTTTCTTTATATCTTCTTTCACTTGGTTATTCTATGACATTTTCAATACACACGGAGACCACGTCATCTCTCACTTCGGCAAATCCGGAATCCACCTTGATTGTTTTTTCCGTTCCGCCTGTAATATATGAAATTTCACCGCTTTTCAGAGATGATATCAAGGCCGCATGGCGGGGTAGAACTGTAAATCCTCCGGCAGTCCCCGGAAGATTTACTGATTCTATTTCTCCTTTGAATATCGTCTTTTCTGGTGATATGATTTCCAATACCATTTTTTCTGTTTGTTATGCTTGTTTCCCGGCTTGTGAAAGCAACTTGTTACCTTTGGCAATCGCATCGTCGATTGTACCGACGTTCATGAATGCCTGTTCTGGCAAGTTGTCCACCTCTCCGTCCATAATCATTTTGAATCCGCGGATAGTCTCCTCTATCGGAACCATGACACCTTCCAATCCTGTAAACTGCGATGCCACGTGGAATGGTTGAGACAAGAATCTCTGTACACGACGGGCTCTGTTTACTGTCAGCTTGTCGGCCTCTGACAACTCTTCCATACCCAAGATGGCGATGATGTCTTGCAGCTCCTTGTATTTCTGAAGTATTTGTTTTACAGCCTCTGCTGTCTCGTAATGGTCTGTTCCGATGACGTTTGGATCCAAAATTCTAGATGAGGAGTCCAATGGGTCTACGGCAGGATAGATGCCGAGCTCCGCAATCTTACGGCTCAACACGGTAGTTGCGTCCAAGTGGGAGAATGTAGTGGCAGGAGCCGGGTCTGTCAAGTCGTCGGCAGGTACATAGACGGCCTGCACTGACGTGATGGATCCGTTTTTGGTGGATGTGATACGTTCCTGCATGGCACCCATTTCTGATGCTAGTGTAGGTTGGTATCCTACTGCTGATGGCATACGTCCTAATAGGGCAGATACCTCAGATCCTGCTTGTGTGTAACGGAATATATTGTCTATGAAGAACAAAATATCGCGGCCTCCTTTGCCTGAATCACGGAATGATTCTGCTACGGTAAGTCCGGAAAGGGCAACGGAAGAACGTGCGCCTGGTGGTTCGTTCATCTGTCCGTACACAAGAGTAGCTTGTGACTTTGCCAGCTCTTCGTAGTCTATTTTGCTGAGATCCCAATCTCCCTTTTCCAATGACTCCTTGAATGCGTCTCCGTATCTGACGATGCCGGATTCTATCATTTCCCTCAACAAGTCATTTCCTTCACGTGTACGCTCTCCAACTCCGGCAAATACGGAATAACCGTTGTATCCTTTTGCGATGTTGTTGATCAACTCCATGATTAAGACTGTCTTTCCTACTCCGGCACCACCGAATAGACCGATTTTGCCTCCTTTTAGATAAGGCACCAAAAGGTCGATTACCTTGATACCTGTATAAAGAATTTCTTTGGAGGTTGATAGTTCGTCAAATTTAGGTGGCTCGCGGTGTATTGGTGAAGCACCTGTTCTGTCGAATTGCTGCATGCCGTCGATAGGAGCTCCTACAACATTCAACATTCTTCCCTTGATTTGATCTCCGACAGGAATCGAAATTGCAGTTCCTAAAGAACGTACTTTCATTCCCCGCATTAATCCGTCAGTAGAATCCATCGCAATGGCTCTCACTGAATTTTCCCCTATGTGCTGTTGGCATTCCACAATCAAATTGTTCGATCCGGAACGTTCAATTTCCAGCGCATCATGAATCTGAGGTAGGCTTGCACCCCTTTCTGGGAAATTTACGTCAACTACAGGTCCGATGACCTGGATGATTTCACCAATTAATTCAGACATATTTTGCGTTTTAATGATGGTATTTATTAATTGTTTTTATTTTTTCCTTGAATGTGATCTATAAAAGTCCACCCCGGCTTATCATTTATTTCTTTTAATGGCCGTTTTGTTGAAATTTGATTCTTTTGACGGTCCTATCTTAGAATCTATAATATGTAAGTCATTTGCAAATATATATTTTTTTGTGAAAGGATGAACCCTTTTATGCCCATTTTTTGAAAAAAACATAAAATTTGTTTATCCCACTTTTTTATCTTGTTGATTGATACCTTTTTTGCGGCTTGAAATCTTCTGAATACCCTATGGTAAAAGGTGTTTTAGAACATATATGTGTCTTTTTGGAACTCTTTCGATTGGTTTTGTTTTAATTGATTCTGTTGAATCTGTAGTCGAAAAGCAATGTTTTTCTATTGGTTAGTTTGACCTTGTACGTGTCTCTCGTCTTTTCTATTTGGAGAATGCCTTCTTGTTTGTAGTTGCGTTTTATGTAGTTCCAGATGGAAGTGGGAACAGCTCCTTTGGGTAATTCTTCTATTTGGCAGTCTGTGTTTGTCCAGTCTCCTTTTCTGTCGAAGAGGACAACGCATCCATTTTCCATGGTTATGGCATAGGTGAGAATGCCTATCTGATCTTTTTCTATTTTTACTAGATAGGTGTTAGTGGTATCGAATGCTTGTTGTAGGTAGGCTTTTGCCCGATGCGGAATTTGAGAGATGTCTGTTCTGATGATTTCTCTTTCTGCTTGTGTCAAGAAATGAGAGGCGATGAAAATCGCGATAAAAGCAAGTCTTTTTTTTGTTGTTGTCATTGTTTCGTCTTTTGTTGTTAGATAACGCAAAGGATGACATTGTGTTGACTTTCGTTCTGTTCGTGGGTCTCTATATTCTTGTTTTTACACATTTTTTTTGCTCCGCAGCTTCTTGTTCTGTTTGGCATTTGTTGCATACTCCGTAGATGTAGAGTGAATAGCTGAGCTGTGTGAAGTTTTTTATCCTTTTTGACTGTATGGTTCTTTTAATGTTGATGTCTGAAAATTCTTTTATGGCGCCGCATCTGGTGCATATGAAGTGGTTGTGTGTGTGTGTGTTGTATGATTTCTCGTATTGGGATATGTTGTCTCCAAAATTGTGTTTGATGATTAGTTTGCAGTCGAGTAGGAGGTTGATGTTATTGTAGAGGGTGGCTTTGCTTACGTGATAGTTGTTTTCTTTCATGTAGCAATAAAGTGATTCGATGTCAAAATGTCCATTAATGGAGTATATTCTGTCTAGAATGGCAAATCTTTCCGGGGTTTTCCGAAGCTTGTTCTTGTTTAGATATTCTGTAAATGTCTGTTTTGCAGATTCTTTTGTTTTGTCTGAACTTTCCATCGCTTCTTGTCTTTTTTTATTCAAAGATACGTCTTTGTACGAATAATAAGGATGGATAGAAACGAAAAAAACGGGAATAATCAACTGTCGAATTATTCCCGTCTGTCTCTATGTTTGAGGTGGAGCGTTTATTGAAGAAATACTTCCTCTACTTTACTGGTCTCTTCGTTGTCGAAATCTTCTTTGTAGTAGGTGACTCCGTCTTTTGTGTAATTGAAGTCTTTTAGTGTGTAGACTATTTTCCCTCCGTAGTAGTAGGACTCTTGTGTCTTTTTTCCCGTGGCGTTATAGCTATACTCGTAACGTTCGTCTTCTTTTGTGGAGTTGCTCTTGTATAATATTGATTTGGAAATCAGGTTGTAATAAGTGTTGGCATAGACAATGTCGTGCTTCTTGGTTTCCCATTTGTTGTTTACGTAAGAGCCCTCCGTATAACTGCAACTTCTGTCTTTGTATTCGTAGTCTTTTTGTTCTGATGATTTTTCTCCATTTTGATATTTTACTACTCCGATTTCAAGTCCGGCTTCGTTGTATTGGTATTCTATGCGTGTGGAGTCACTCTTTCCTACGATAATCTCCTCTTTTATTTTTGTAAGGGCGGAATCCAAAAATGTTTTTGTTATATTTTCTGTGACGTAGGCTATTTTATATCCTATCATATACAAGCTCTTCGTATATTTTTGGATATATAATCCGTCTTCTTTGTTGTAAAAGAAGTCATGATGTTTTTCTATGATAGAACCATCCTCCAACTGTTGGTAGGCTGTGATTCGTTTTTTCTCGTCATAAGTCCACTCTTCCCTCATTTTTTCGGTGAAGCTTTCTTCTTCGTATTGAATCTTTAATTTTATGAACTCCTTTTGTGCCTGTATGTTAATAACTTGGTTGTCACTTCCTCCATTCCCGCCTTCATCGTTGGATGAATCGTCAGAACAGGAAGTGAATGCTGCGAACAAAAGGAAAAAACCTACAATATATTTGGTTTTAATATGTTTCATTTCTGATATGATTTTAAAGTCGTTGCAAATGTATGAAATATGTTAAGTAAATCCAACAAAATTTGTGCCGAAATGGCAAAGCGTTTTTTTTTGTTTTGGATAAAGCCAGGCATTTATTATTTTTGTCTGTGAAATGAAATTTATTTGAGTGGAATATAAAAGAATAGAAAGAGGTGGACCCGTTAGGGTGGATGTGGCTCGATTTTCTGCCGCATCGGAGGAGTGTGGAGAGTGCCAAGCCGTTTTTAGAATGGAGGATGGTGCGTGTCTTTCGTATCGGTTGCAGCTGGATGCATTATTGGATGCGTGGCGTTTCTTTCTTAAAGAGGAGGATGCCGTTCCTGTTTTTGCGCGTTTCTTTTTGAGCGATGCGGCCAATCAAATTTCTTTGCTGAAAGAGAAGGCGGCAGACCTTTTGGCATCTTCCTGTTGCTCGTTGGTGCAACAGCCTCCATTGGACGGATCTAAGTTGATTATCTGGACCTACTACCAGAAAGGGGTGGAGTGTGTCCGACTGGATGATTTCTCTTTTTTGGTTTCCCGTGGTGCGTACTCCCATCTATGGACTGGAAATTTAACATTTGGGGAGGGCGATTCGGCATCGCAGACGGAGTCAATGTTGAATTATTACTCAACGTTTCTTTCAAATCGTCATCTTTCTCTCTTGGATAATTGTGTTCGTACTTGGTTCTTTGTTCAGAACGTGGATGTCCATTATGGAGGGGTGGTCGTTGCCAGAAGAGATTTTTTTGAACAACAAGGATTACTCCCTTCTTCGCATTATATTGCTAGTACGGGCATTGAGGGTCGGAGTGCCGAGGCTGATCTTCTTGTCAGGTTGGATGCTTATGCCGTTGCTGGTCTGAGGCCTTCGCAACAACAATATTTGTATGCAAAGTCTCATCTGAATCCTACGTATGAGTATGGCGTCACTTTTGAGCGTGGCGTGAAAGTGAGATATGGAGATCGTGCGCATCTGTTTATTTCAGGGACAGCCAGTATAGACAATAAGGGAAATGTGCTTTATGAAGGCGATGTGGTGCGGCAAACGGAGCGTATGTTGGAAAATACCTCTGCGTTGTTGGAAGAAGGTGGTGCCTCGTTCGAAGATGTCTCCTATATGTTCGTTTATCTTCGCGACATGTCAGATTATGCAGTTGTCCGTGGAATGTATGAGGAGCGTTTCCCTGATGTTCCTAAGGTGATTCTTTGGGCTCCTGTCTGTCGTCCGGGCTGGCTGATAGAGATGGAGTGTATGGCAATCATTCCACAGAAAGAGAGCCGGTTTCCTAATTATTGAGCCATTGTATCGAACTCTGTTTGCTGTTGTTCTGTCTGTGCTTTCTTCGATAACTATTTTTAGTATATGATTTTGAAACAAAAGTCCGATGGCGTCTGTTTTAGAGATACAAAAGGGGATGATTCCTGATGGATTTCAGACTTTTGGAGAATATATTGTTTTGATTTTAAAAAATGACGGCTATGAAAACTTTGAATTTTATTTTGGCTCTTGCCGGAGGTGCTGCTGTAGGCGCTGCTGTAGGCATCTTGTTGGCTCCTAATAAGGGCTCTGAGACTAGGCATAAGTTGATGCATCTGATGAAGAGTGAAAAGCATATGGTGAAGGATCGCCTTCTTGCTTACCTACAAAGTAAGGGCATTGACGTTCCGAAGGAAGATTTGGTGAAAATATTTGCTTGTAACTGCAGTCCTTGTGATTGCAATCCTTGCAACTGTAATCCTTGTAACTGCGAACCTTGTAACTGCGAACCGTGCGATTGTGAGCCTGGCACTTGTCAGACGAATCAGAAGGCATAGTCCGATTTCTGCTATTGTTTCCATTCGTCTTTCTTATTGATGTTAAAAGAAAAAGGCTGGTCGTGGTATGCGGCTTCCGTGTATGCTATGAAAATGAAGATCTACCAGACTGTTTGTACAGACTATCTTGCCACGCGGAGATTTCATATTATAGACCGACCTTCTTGCAGATGTTGAAGATAAGAAGACGGTGGAAACATTTTTTTTTGTCTTTCCAAATAATGAAATACTTAATTTTTCAATAATGGTGAATATGGAAAATATGTTCTGTTATCAATGTCAGGAAACCTTGAAAGGCGAAGGATGTACTACTCTTGGCGTATGTGGAAAAAGTGCGGAGGTTGCTTTGTTACAGGATGAACTGATACATCAGCTGAAGGGCATCTCCCAGTTTGCCTGAAGATTACATGATCGGGAAATCGAAATTGTCAATGTGGATAGGTTTTTCGTGGAGTCTTTGTTTATGACCATCACCAATGCCAATTTTGACGCTGGTCGTTTTGTTGTTCGCATAAAGGAGGCTCAGATGATACATAAGAAAGTGGAGGAAATATTTCTCTCGTATGAGGGCCGTTTGTCAGACATTCCATTTCGGGTGAGGCCTACTAGCTATCAGAACAAGGAGGAGATGTTGGCTGCAGCCCATAATGTGGGTGTCCTTTC
>Ga0172378_10005232_pt1 | contig 12122 bp, 10 predicted proteins | sample GrowelOW332metaG_FD_119755 | JGI IMG/M metagenome (GOLD analysis project Ga0172378, IMG submission 119755) | Groundwater microbial communities from an aquifer near a municipal landfill in Southern Ontario, Canada - Pumphouse #3_1 metaG | ecosystem: Environmental > Aquatic > Deep subsurface >...
CCATTACTTGATATGTTTCCATTGGAGTTAATTATGCTGTTCGTTGATAATATATTTATTAATGATGATGAATCTGTTGAAAGTATTTTTCCATTTACATTATAAAGAGTATTTAATCCTGCTAATGTTGTTGCACTTGTATTTGAAATTGTAATATTTCCCTTACTTTCAATTGTTCCATCATTATTATTTAAGTTAATTAAGTCTATATTTCCATTTGCATATAAAATACCACCTGAGTTTGTAGTATCATTTGTGTTTGAATTATCCAGATAATTTGTTTTTATTGTTAAATCATTTCCAGCTTTGATTTGTCCTTGTTCATTATTTACCCTTGATGTATTTGTAATAATTGATAAATTAATTCCAGTTTTTACATCCAACAATGTAATAATTAATCCATAAATGTTTATATCATTTTTTGAATTTATTACGCCATAATTATTGTTTAATACGTTCCCAACATAAAAATTAATATTTCCAGTACCCGTATAAATACCATAATTAATATTATTTGTATTTGCTGTTATTGAATTAGCTTTTGTATTTGAATTATTTAAATTATTTGTTGTTATATTTACATTTCCATATATAGAATAAATAAGACCTAATAAAGTATTGTCTAAATTTGAAGCGGCATTTAATGTTAAATCATTTTTTGAATATATTGTTGAACTATTATTATTTTTAATAGAATTTGCATTTGCAGTTAAAGTATCTTTTGCATAAATTATACTTTTTTCATCATTAATTATGACAGTATTTATTGAAGAATTTGTATTGGTTGATGCTAAATTTATAATATTTGCATAAAGTGTACTATTATTTGAATTTTGTATTGCATTATTACTTGTTATATTTAATTCGTTATCAGCTTGTATAAAACCACCATAAATATTAGCGACATTCTTTATTGCATTTATATTAATGTTATTTTTTGCATAAATTGATTCACTATTATCTGATGACCTACCATAATTTGAGTTAATAAAATAATCAGTATTTACATTAATATTATTTTCCGCTGTAATAGAAGTTGTATTCAAAATCACTCTATTATTTAAAGTATTATCAGTTTCTTTATTTGGATTTACCGTTGTATTAACTAAAGTATTTAAATTAATATTACCCTTTGCATATAAACTACCAGTTTTTGTTGCTGTAGTGGTTGCAGTGTCACTTGATGTTGTTGAGGCCTTTTCTGATGTTTCTAAATTTATATTTCCATTTACATCGAAGTTTATATCATCAACTGTAGCTATTAGGTCACTTCTATTTCTAACACCCACACCATTTTCAGTAGCTATAAAGTTAATTCTACCAGCTTGAACTCCGCCAAACGCTGTGCTATCTATTGCAAACTCTGGTTTATTAGTATCACCCGTATTATCTTTGCTTACTACATTAAACCCATTTGTATTTGAATTACCATTTGCATCTCGGTTATAATATGCCTTATCATTACCTGTTTTTATATTAACTTCAGTATTGTCAGATCCAATTATATTTCCATCTATTTTTATTATTCTACTTATAAGATCTACATAATTTATATTTTTTGCATCTATACCAAGATTATATGCTACAAGATTACCATTACTATTATAAACGTTTTTACCGGTTACAGTTATTATCGCATTTGGATTGGTTTCTGTATCAGTAAGAAGAAATGGATTTAAATTTCCTTTATTATCTAGTGTTCCGCCCATTCCATTGTTAACAGAACTTCCTGTAATCATAGATAATCTAGCAGTATTAATAAATCCAGCACCACTTGTCATTATACCATTAGGGTTAGCTATTATTACATCAGCTTTTTTACCTGCTACTTCAATATAACCATTAATATTTGTCTGTCTATTTGTAGTAATTTCATTAAGAATTATATCAGCTTCTCTACCAACATGATTTCCATTTTTATCTGTTACATTAAAATTTGGATTACCATAAATAACACCACCAAGATTAGTATTTACACTTTCACCTTTATAGTTATTTAATATTAAATTTTCTTTAGTAACATTAAAATCTTTATAATAATTTACAGAAACTCCACTTTCTGTAGCATTATTAATATTGACCATAGGGGTTCCATTTTGAGCTCTATCAACATAAGCATTATTACCATTACCACTTCCAGCACCATTTGTTGTAATATCACCATTGTTTACAGGAACACTATTATCTACTTTAATATAATCCACTGGATTATGTTGAACATTTTCTGGAGCTGTAGTTATAGCTCCATCAGCATAAGCAGAATGTACCGGAATAATTGAAGATACACTTAAAATAACTGATTGCGTTAAAATAAAAGAGAAAAATATTTGTGAATAGATTAGAGAATAGGATATTATAATTGAGACAATTTTAGAAAATGAGTTTCTTAATAATCCTTTAAAATTACTAAATAATTTATTAAAAAGACTAAAAAGAAAAAATTGATATTTAAAAATACAATTACAGATAAACAAAAACAAGGTAAAAATGTATTTATTACCTTTAAATATTAAACAGAAAAAATTTTTAAAAAAATAATGAATATTCTCGCAACTATTCATATACATACCCCTAATAAAAGTGTAATTTAATAAAATATAAAAATGATAAACTACACAAATACTAGGCTCGCTAAATTATGCCTATTAATAATTTAAAAGTTTTTACAAATTATAAAATTGCATTAAACGCAAAATACACCAAAATAAGTACATCTTAAAAATTAAAAATCAAGAAAAAAGTTAATTATAAGTAGAAAAATTTAAAATAATCTATAAATAAAAATATTAATATAAATAATTTATAAATTTATATAAATTTTATCTTAAAATCTAAGTTTATTGAAGTTGTTTTTTTGGTCTGACTTAAAGGATTGTATGTTCTATAACTTAAACCCCATACCGTGCATCCACCATCATAAGTTAAACCACTTTTACTTTCTAACATTCTATTACTATTCTCTAAATCAAACTTAGCAGAGAAATCTAATTTCCATCTATAATATAATTTAACGGAAGTACCAAAATCTAACTGTTGCTGTTTCTTATCATATAATAAATTTTGATCCATTTTTACATAACCAATATAAATTGAAAAATCATCTTCAGTATAATTTAAAATGACTTCATTCGTCTTGAGCTTATAATTATCCTTATCTGCTAAAAATTTATAATATAAATCAAAATTATTATTAATTATATAAGATGAATAACCAACATAATCTGAAATATAATTATAGTCAAAACCGACTATTGGATTATTATCATGTTTTATATTATCTCTATAACCTTGAGCTAAACCAAAGTTAAAATTTTTAAAAAATGAGCTTTCAAATCCATAAGTCACCCTATCACCAAATTCCTGCCTATCATATCCAGCATATCTATTGTTGGCAAATATATTATCAAAACTTAATATTTGCGCTTCACTATCTTCATTCGGTATTTTATTTTCAAATGATTTAGAGTTTGGAGTTCCAGAATATTTTAAAATTGGTTCAAAAGATATTTCATTCGCAAAAAAATTCTTTTTCCAAGTTAAATTCAATTGCGGTAAAACTCTATTTTCATTATGATTATATAAACTTTCTTCTCTTGCCATTTCATTAATTGCATAAACATCAGTTTTTAATTCTAAATTTGAATTTAAAACTCCAAATTTTGAATTAAACGTATTATTTAGACTTGGTACGGCACTAAACCTATTATATTCAATAGTTCTATCTTCTTGATTTGAATAATTTCTAAATATGTCCGTTGTATTTAATTTAATTTTATAATATGAATTTCCAAATTCATTCTTTGCTATAGTATTTTGTATATTTGTATTTGTAATTGGTACATATCTAGGAGTAAAATAATCCGAATCATCTTCTAATAACTCCTGATAAAATAAATTATTAAATTGAAAATAATTAAAATTTTCAATTTCTTTCATATTTATTTTTGTAAATGTAAACCTTGACTGAATATACGAAACAGAATTTTGATGGTAATCTCTTAAATAATATTCATCACCAGCTATTGTTCCATCATAATCAAACGCCCACAAATCATTAAAATTATAATATCCATTTGATGAAATAAATCCTCTCCAGTTCTTATAAGTACCTTCATTATCTTCAGAAATTCCATAAGCATTAGTAATACTTTTCGACTGCCCTCTATCATTTGTAATATCACCTTTTGCATTTATCTGCCATTTATTCAAATCTTTTGATTTTACTTTATAATCTAAATTTAACAAATAATTTGTATCTTGATAAATTTTTGGCTTTAAAATTAAACGTTGTTGCTTGGACTGAAATCTGTATGGTATATAAATTCCATATCCATAATTGCTATTATGTTCCAATCCCGGAGTTCCTATTCCGCTTGTATCCTCACTTAATGGAATTTTTAAATATGGAGTGTAAAATACAGGAATTTTCCAATACCAAATACTTGTATGCCATGTTGTTATTTCTTTGTCATTTATATTATCCAACATTTTTTTACTCTTTATAGAAAATAATGGCGTTTTTTCTCTATTAAATTTTTCTATAGCTTCTTCATAATTAATAGTTAGATCATATTTATTAGTTGGACATATAGAATAATTTGAGTTATAAGCAAAAATTTCATTTTCATTGACTCTATTTATATGAGGACTTTGAATGTCAGAACCATTATTAAATATTAAAAGTCCATCATAAAAATCACCATTATTAAAATCATCAGAAATTTCAGCAGTTTTTGAAAAGAAAATATCGCCACCCTTTTCAGAATATACTTTAACATTAGAATTAGCTTTTATTCTTTTTGTGTTTTGGTTATACTCTATCTCCTTGGCCTTTAAAATTTTTCCATCTTTTTTAATTTCAACGTCACCAACAGCTCTTATAATATTATTGTCATTTTCTTTATTTATTTTATTTGATTTTATGACGGTCGGGGTTTTATTATTAACACCAGAATCGTCCGCAAAAACAAAATTTGCTGACAATAAACTAAATATAAAAATTAGATATTTCTTTTTCAAATTAATATTAAATAATTATTATTTTTTAAAATTTTTAGTAATTTTATCCTTCTTTGCCTGATATAAAGCTCTAAAATTTATAGTATCAAGCATTAATGGTGGCAATGCAGCATCTCTTGTTGTATCAGATATAATCCTTCTTGCATAAGGGAACAATAAAGACGGGCAATAAATGAATAGAAGCTCTTTTAAATTTTCTTCACTATCAACGTTCTTAATCCCAAATATTCCAGCATAAATTAATTCAACAATAAACATTTCTTTATCTTTATGAAAAGCTGTTGCATTAATGATCATTTCAATTTCAAATATTTCTTCTTGCAATTTTGTAGCATTTATATCAATAGAAACTTTAATCTGAGGATTTAAATCCCTTTCTGTATATATTTGTGGTGCCTGCAAATTTTCAAATGATAAATTTTTTATATATTGGCCATTCGCATTAATTTTAAGCTCTTTACTTTCCACATTTTTATTTTTTTGTTCTAATGAATTTTTTTCTATATTTTCTTCTTTAACTGCCATAATTAACTCAACATTATTAGTATATACAGTTAGATTTATTAAACCATTTCAAAAATAAAAACAAGCTTAAAATTATAAATTGATTTTTATTTTTATTTTTTTCTTGAAAATAAATAATTTGATTGTATGTTAATACCGTGTGTCGCGTTTATTATATTAAAAAATAAATAGTTATTTAAAATGGCAAATTTAAGTTCATCAAAAAAGGCTATAAGGGTCATAAAGAAAAGAACAGAAGCTAATAAAGCAAAAAAAAGTAGGATAAAAACTTTCTTAAGAGATGTTAATGATGTAGCAAAATCTGGAAATAAGGATGATACATCTAAAGCTTTTGTTAAATTCGAATCAGAATTAATGAAATGTGTTAAGAAAGGTATTATAAAGAAAAATGCAGCTAGTAGAAAATTAACTAGAATAGCTAAAGGCATTAAAAAAGTAGCTACAACACAAAAAGCTTAAATATTTACGAATAACAATGGAATTTTTTCCGTTGTTATTTTATGTATAATTTAAATTATTTTAAAGTATGTTCAATTTTTTTAGGTCAAAGGATGCAGAGAATTTAGTCATAATTGATTTTATGAAAGCTAGAAAAGTGGCTTTTTTGATGTCTATGACCTTTATTTTAGTCTCTATATTCAGCTTTTTCATAAACAAACTAAATTTTGGTGTTGATTTTACAGGCGGTATGTTATTTGATATAACTGTTGACAGCAATAAAAACATATCAGATTTAAGAAAAAATTTTTTAAACAACGGTTTTGAAGACTTCAGTATACAAAGTTACGGGGATAAGGGTTTTATAATTAGAGTATCAGAAAAAGACGCTAGAAAATATTCAAATAAGGATTTAACAGATAATGAATACCTACAAGTATTAAAGGGCGTTCTTGGTTCATTTTTTGAAAATAAGCTGGAATATAATAGAGTTGATTTTGTTGGACCACAAATTGGAAGAGAATTAATTGTAAAGGGCGCACTAGCACTAGCACTAGCACTATTAACCATGATGATTTATATTTGGGTTAGATTTGAATTTGAATTTGGAATTGGTGCAATTTTGACTCTATTTCATGATACAATTGTGATTTTTGGTATTTACTCAATATTTAAAATAGAATTTGACTTAACATCAATAGCCGCAATATTAACAATAATCGGTTATTCGATAAATGATAGTGTAGTTATTTATGATAGGATTAGAGAATATATTCCAAAATATAAAAATAAATCTTTATCTGATATAATAAATATAAGTTTAAATACAACACTGAGAAGAACTTTACTAACATCATCTACAACTTTGTTAAGTTTAGTTATTTTAGCTTTATTTGGTGGCGAAAGTATAAAAAATTTCAGTGCGATTGTATTTTTAGGAATTTTAATTGGAACTTATTCATCAATCTATATTTCAGCACCTGTTTTGATTTATATAGGCGTTAATAGAAAAGGATTAAAAAAATAATATAAATGCAATTACCTTTAATAAATCCAACATTAATAAATATAGGACCATTTGCAATAAGATGGTATTCTCTTGCATATATTTTTGGAATAGTTTTAGCTTGGTTTTTAATAAAATATTTTAATAGAAAAGAAAAAGTTTTTGAAGAAAAAAATTTTAGCGATGACTTTTTCATGTATTCCGTTATCTCGATAATATTAGGCGGAAGAATAGGATATGTTCTATTTTATAATTTCAATTACTATTCTTCACATATACTAGAAGTTTTTAAAGTTTGGAATGGTGGTATGTCTTTTCATGGTGGATTTATTGGCGCTATAATCGGAATTTATTTTCTGTGCAAAAAATATAAAATCAGTTATTTTGCTTTATCTGATATAATTGCAATTTCTACGCCAATAGGATTATTTTTAGGTAGATTAGCAAATTTTATAAACTTAGAATTATATGGAAGAATTACAACTTCAAAATTCGGAATTGTTTTCCCAAATGCTGGCAGTTTACCACGTTATCCTAGCCAATTATTTGAGGCATTTCTAGAAGGCATTATACTATTCTTATTATTATTTCTACTTGGAAATTTTACAAATATAAGAAAACATAAAGGTTGTTTAAGTGGAATTTTTGTAACTGGATATGGAATTTCAAGATTTATAGTCGAATTTTTTAGAGAGCCGGATATGCAAATTGGTTACATATTAAACTATTTTACAATGGGACAATTACTATCGACGCCATTAATAATTCTAGGGCTTATAATTATATTATTTTCGTTGAAAGGAAATTCAATTAATAAATAAATTAAACCGCTGCAACACAGAATCGCCAGATTTAATATTAAACGATATAAAAACTATAAGTTTCTTAATAGCACTAAATATTAAAAATTCAGAAATCTAAAATATATTTTCTACTATTATAAATCTAGTTAAAAATTTATTAAAATTATAAACAAAATAGAAACAATAGTATTTATAATCGTTCTCCAATAAAATTACATAGAAATTATAATAATTTTAAGTATATAATTAAAAAAATTCCATCAATTTACCATTGATGGAATCATAAGTCAATTTTTTTAATCTAAATTATTTAGCTTCTTCTTTGTTTTCAGAAGTTTCTTTTACTTCTTTAGATTTTTCATTGTCTTCTTCTTTTTTCTTAGATTTCTTGACTTTTTTTTCTTCTTTTATAGCATCAGCTTCAACATCAGTTGTAATCTCAGTATCTGTTTCTTTCTTTTCTAATTTGAATTCACCTTTTTTAATTTTTATAGCTTCTTCTTTAGTTCTAGAAACTATTACATCTTTATCAAAAGAAACTTCAGTATGTAATTCAACAATAATATCATACTTTCCAATATTTCTAATTGGTTCTTTTAAATAAATATTATTTTTATTTAAATTATCAATTTTAAGTGCAGAATTAATAGCTTTAGCTAATTTAGAAGTGGTGATAGAACCATATAATTTACCATCATCACCTGCATTCTCAATTAATATAATATCCTTTGATAAGATTTTAGCTTGTAATTCTTCTGCTTTAACTTTTTTCTCTTGATTTTCTTTTTCTATTTCAGCTTTTTTCTGCTTAAAATATTCATAATTTTGATCAGTGTAAAATAAAGCTAAACCATTAGGAATTAACATATTTCTTGCATAACCATCTTTTACCTCAACTACATCACCTATATTTCCCAACTTTTTCATTTTACTTTTTAAAATAACTTTCATATTTCCCCTTATTCTTCAATTTTTTCAATAAATGACAATAAAGCTAAATTTCTAGCTCTTTTAATAGCTTTTGATAATTTTCTTTGTTTTTTCAAAGAAATTCCAGTTATTCTACTAGCCATTATTTTTCCTCTTTCAGAAATATATTTATTCAATAACTCTAAATTTTTATAATCTATATCCTTATCTGGAACATCATGCAATGGACAAGATCTGCTTCTTTTTATTGAAATTCCTTGGTTTACAAGAGAAATTTTTAAATAATCATCCTTCTCTTGGTTTTGAACATTATTATTATTTTCTAACATAATTTCTCCTATTTTTTATCCTTTGCGTTAACTGATACAAATAATTTAGAAGGCTCTTTCGAAATTTCATCAACCCTAAAAATACCTTTTCTAATAAGATTTTCATCAAAACCCATAACCCTTTCCAATTCAGCAACAGCAGGATAAGGTGCATCAATATTCATTAGAACATAATGTCCTTTAGTGTTTTTGTTAATTTTATAAGCGAGATTTCTCAATCCCCAATACTCCTTAGAAACGAGCTTTCCTTTACCCTGTTCTAAGATTTTTTTAAATTTTTCAGTAAGATTATCTACCTCATTTGGTCCTAAATCTTGTCTTGTAACATATACCAATTCATAAAAAGGCATGGTCTATTCCTATTTAATTAATAAAAAGAACGAGTTATTAAAATAAATAATAACTACCCTCATAACGTTGAAGATTCTACAGTATACTTTTTAATTTGCAATAAATTAATTATTATTTCAGTTTAATTTCACTATTATTTTCGTAAATTTTTAAGTTTGCCAAACATATTTTTTATTGTAGCTAACATTTTTGAATTAATTTTAGAAAAATTTGGAAATAAAAAGCCTTTAATATAATCTTTTGTCTTCAATTTTTCATTGTTAGTCTCAACTACTACGGTTCTACTTAAAAAATCATGAAAAGTTAATTTATTTTTTGTAAAAAACACAAAATCATACCAAGATGCAAAAATAAAAATAAAAATTACAAAAGATGCTTTATCAATATTTTTTGAAAAATTATTATATGCTAAAATTTCATTAATAAAAATGAATATACACATTAACCATGGAATAATAATAAAGAAACTTCTGAAAAATGAATTTATAAATCCAATATTTTCACCACTATTTTTAATAACTTTCAAATTCATTATTTTCTGGCCTACGCTGGCTGACCATTTTGTTGATAATATAATAAAATTATATAAAAATGAAACTAAAAAAATTCCGCCAATAAATACTAATATACTTTTAAAAAATTGTGATTCGAAAAAAAAATTTATTTCCGCACTTGTAATTTTTGTTTTATCAAAGTTCCCAAATAAAATTTGATATTTTGTCATAAATGCAATCAATGAATTTATAAGCCATAACCTCATGCATAAGGTTACATAAACAAATCTTAAAACGTAAACAACAAATAAATCAATAAAGAAAGCAACTATTCTCTTTAATAATGATGCTGGATTTATTCCTAACTTTTCCATAATTTTTTCAGAAAATTTTAATTCTTAGAATTAGAATAAAATTTTTTTATTTAAAATCAATAATTAATTTAAAAACAAATAAAATTACAAAATTGGAATCACTATCGTAACAATTCCATTTTTATATATTTTTTTAATATTTTCTAATTTAGCTTTAGTTTTCGGCAAAGTTATAACTTTATTTAAATAAAAACTTTCTTCAAATTTTTTATTTTTACTAGTTGTATTTTCATGTTTTGAAATTTCTAAATACAAAGTACCGTCATCAATTGAAAAATTAACATCATTTTCACTGAAATCCTCAGGAAGTTTTATATTTATTGTATATATTTTTCCTTTCTCATCATAATTATCTTCTATTTGAAGAGAAACATTACTATTTGAATCAATTTTATTCAAATTACCATTTTGATAATTTTTGGTATATAAATCGTCAAAATCAGGATTACTATCGTCAAAATATTCACTCATCTCATTCTGAATCCTTTCTTTAATAATATCCATATTCCTCATTTCTTCATTTAAATTATTTAAAAATTCCCCTCTAACATTTCCTATCAATTCTTTCCTTGGTTGCATATTTAATCGATTAGAAAAATGTTTTCTCACTTTTAATTCGTCAAATTTTGGTATATTCAGATAATTTGATATAACTCTAATTTTTTTACTTTGATTATATTGCACAATACATATCGCTACTAGCAATAAAAACATCAAAATTTCTTTTAAGTTAATTTTAATCAAATAATTTTTAGCACATTCTTTGAAATTCTGAAACATAATATAAAAAATAATTCAACCTAATTTTGTATATAATCAATTATATATAAAAATCAAATATATTTTAATAGACATTAAATTAGCATTTTAATGTTGTTTTATAAAAAATTAAATATAAAATATCTCTTGAAGAGAACTAATGATATTATCAATGTTAAAATATAATCAAGAATTAAAAAATATAGTTGCCGCAAGTGCGGAAACTAATAAAAAAGTCAAAAAGGCAATTGAAGAAATAAAAACTGAAATGAAACAAGATGGTGATATGAAGTGTGTTTCTATTGCTTATGAAAAAGACGATTTAAAAGAAATGAAGGAATTTGCAAAATTTATAAATAAGAACTTCAAACATACTATCGTTATGGGAATTGGCGGTTCAAGTTTAGGAGCAAAAACTTTATTAAATTTAGTAAATAAACCTTGCGTTACAATACTTGAATCAATTGATTCAAATACTGTTAAAGAATTTTTCAATTCTTTAAAATTAGAAGAAACAGCATTTTTGACAGTTAGTAAATCGGGAAAAACAATAGAGTGTATTTCACAAACTTTAATCATTATGAAAATGGTTGAAGAAAAACTTGGTAAGGATGCTATAGGAAAACATTTTTTCTTTTTGACTGAAAATAAAGAAAGTCCGCTAACAAATCTTGCAAAAGAATTTAATATTAAAACTTTTGAACATCATAAAACGGTAGGTGGAAGATTTTCATATTTATCAAATACTGGACTAATACCAGCATGCATAGCAGGATTAGATATTGATGCAATCAGACAGGGCGCTATAGATACAATTGAATATGTATTGAATGAAAAGGATAATTTTATAGAAAAAATTTGTGGGTCTCAGATTGATATGTTTAATAATGGAATAGTTGCTAACGTAGTTATGCCATATATAGACAGATTATACTTCTTAAATGAATGGTATAGACAGATTTGGGCTGAAAGTTTAGGAAAAAGTGGACATGGTACAATTCCAGTAAATGCGATGGGAACTGTAGACCAACACAGCCAGTTACAATTATACATGGATGGTGCAAAAAATAAATTCTACACATTTATTTATAAAG
>Ga0172378_10005233_pt1 | contig 12121 bp, 13 predicted proteins | sample GrowelOW332metaG_FD_119755 | JGI IMG/M metagenome (GOLD analysis project Ga0172378, IMG submission 119755) | Groundwater microbial communities from an aquifer near a municipal landfill in Southern Ontario, Canada - Pumphouse #3_1 metaG | ecosystem: Environmental > Aquatic > Deep subsurface >...
AAGAGAATCACAACAAAAAATATTTGAAGTTTATGGTAGAGATAATAGAGGTGATAAAGATCTTTCTTCACAGGACGAATTGGAAATATGTGAAATATTCAAAAAAGAAACCGGTTCTGACTTCGTGTTTGTTTATGGTTTTCCAACTAGAAAAAAACCTTTTTATGTTTATCCAGACGCAAATGATCCTGAGTTTAATGAAGGAGTAGACTTGATTTGTAGAGGCCGTGAACTTTTAAGTGGTGGTCGTCGTATAAATGATTTTAAACAACTTGAGGAACATGTAAAAATCTGGGGTCTTGATCCAAAAAATATTTCTATGTTTTTGCAGGCTTTTAAATATGGAGTTCCACCAGAAGGAGGTTTTGCCTTTGGTGCGGAAAGAATTACAATGCAATTTCTAAACTTACCAAACATTCGCCAGGCAGTAATGTTCCCTAGAGATATGAACAGAATAGATGAGAGATTGGAAGATGTTGAGGGTGGGTTTTAAAATAAATATAAAAAACCGAGGAGACGCCTTTTTGCAGATTTAAGGCATCACCTCGGTTTTTTATTACTCGCAATGATAGATAAAAAATAGTATTATATAACAATGTCTGAAGATCAATTTAAAATCAAAACAGAAGTATTTGAGGGTCCGCTAGACCTGCTACTTTCTCTTATAGAAAAAAGAAAACTTCTTATAAATGATGTTTCTTTGGCGAAAGTTACAGACGACTTTATTTCTCATTTACAAAACAGAGAACAGTATCCTATAAAAGATACTTCAGATTTTCTTGTTATAGCTTCTACACTTTTACTTATAAAATCAAAATCTCTTTTACCAAATATAAATATTACAGAGGAAGAAAAAACTGATATGAGAGATTTAGAATTGAAACTCAAAATTTATAAAAAAATTAAAGAATTGAGTTTGAATGTAAAAAATAACTTTGGTAAAGAAATGATTTTCTTTGCTAATCCTAGAAAAGCTGAGCCGGTTTTTTCTCCAAGTGAGGATATGAACAAAGAGAATATGGCTGGAGCTATTTTTGAAGTTATTAAGAATCTTCCAAAGTTTGAAAAGAAACCACAGTTGAAAGTGACTAAAGTTGTGAGTCTGGAAGAAATGATAGGTAACCTCACAGAAAGGGTAAAAAGCTCTCTCAAGATGAGTTTTAGAGATTTCTCGGGTATGGGGAAGGTTGAGAAAGTAAACGTCATAGTGAGCTTTCTAGCAATGCTTGAGCTCGTAAAACAGGGTATAATAGAGGTTAATCAAAGGGATAAATTTGAAGATATAAATATGGAGACTAAGTCTGTTGGAGTACCGATGTATTAGTATTTTGTATATAGTATATATTATTCAGTATAAAATTAAGATAATAAAAAATGGAAGAAGATATAATAAAAAAAGAAGAATTAAATAAACTTTCTAATGGGATTGAAGCAGTACTTTTTTGGAAAGGGGAACCTGTCTCTATAAAAAAGCTTTCACAAATTTTTTCAAAAACAGAAGAAGAAATTTCTAATGCGGTAAAACAGCTTGAAGAAAAATTAGTTGATAGGGGAATAACTTTAATTTTTAAAGAGGACGAAGTCACTTTGGGCACCTCAAAAGAAGTTTCAGAAATAATAGAAAAACTTACAAAAGAAGAACTTGTTAAGGATCTTGGAAAAGCAGGTCTTGAAACACTTTCAATAATAATATATCAGGGTCCAATATCTCGTGCTGAGATAGATTATATAAGAGGTGTCCAGTCTAATTTCATTCTTAGAAATCTTATGATTCGTGGGCTTGTAGAAAAAGTTACTAATCCTAAAGATCAGAGAAGTTTCCTATATAAACCAACTTTTGAAATGCTCTCTTATCTTGGCGTATCAAAAATAGAAGAAATGCCAGAATATCTCGCGGCTAAGGCTGAAATAGAAAGTTATAAAAATAACCCAGAACAGGTTGCTGATGATAATAAAGTTGAAGATAATATAGAAGTTACAGATTCTATTGATAACAGTAATGTAGTTTCTGGGGAAGAAAATATATAAATTATTTACAGTATGTCTTTAAAAGAGTTCTTCAAAAAGAATAAAGAATTTATCGTACTAACTTTTTTTGTTTGTATTTTTTTTGTGATATATTTTTATTCTATTAATAATCGTCCTCAGGAAGTCATTATAGAAAATAAAGAACAAGTAATAGAAAAAGAAAAAATTGATTATGAAACTTTGCTTGGTGAAATAAAAGCAAAATCTTTTTATGTCTATGATATAAAAGCTGAAAAAGCTATTTTTGCAAAAGATGAAAATCTGCAACTTCCATTGGCTTCTATTACAAAATTAATGTCTGGTTTGGTCATAATTGATGTTTTGCCGGAAACGACGATTATTAAGATAGACAGAGAAGATATATCACAAGAAGGTGATACAGGTCTTGTTGTTGATGAAAATTGGAAACTTAAAGAACTTTTGGATTTCACTCTTATAACATCTTCAAACGATGGAATGCATGCTTTATCTTCCGCTGTTAATTATCATGAAAGTGTAAACAATAAAAATGTTGTTAAGCTTATGAATGACAAAGCAAAAGGTATGGGTTTAGAGAACACTTTATTTTTAAATGAAACAGGATTAGATTTAGATGAAAATTTAAGTGGTGCATATAGCTCAGCGTATGATGTTTCTATACTATTAAAAAATATTATAGAAAATAATCCAATCCTCATATCACAAACAAAAAATTCTTCGGAAGAATTTACATCAGAAAATAATATTTCACATTTTGCTTCAAATACAAATGTTTCTATCGATAAGATTCCAAACATGATAGCTTCAAAAACAGGTTTTACTGATCTTGCTGGGGGGAATTTGGCTATTATTTTTGATGCTGGTTTTTCTTATCCAATAGCTATTGTTGTTTTAGGATCTACGACTAATGATAGATTTGCTGATGTTGAAAAATTAGTAAAACTTACTTTGCAAAAGCTTTCTGAATGAGCAAAAAAAATCAAGGTGAGACCTTAAATCTTTAAAAAGGTGTCTCCTTGATTTTGTTTATCATGACACACTATTTTCCATTGGTTTTTTATCAAAAAAAGTTCTATAATTGAAGATATTATAAAATATAAAAATAAACTAAATGGAAATTAATTTAATTAAAGTAATATTACCAGCAGTAGTGGCTTTTATAGTGGGAATGGGCTTTACCCCTATACTGACAAATTATTTATATAAAAATAAGATGTGGAAGAAGAAGGCTAAAACTGTCGCTATAGATGGTAGAGGAACTCCTATTTTTAATAGTTTACATGCTGAAAAAGAGGTTGGAACACCCAGAATGGGAGGTATTGTTATTTGGGCTTCTGTGTTTATTACGACTATTATTTTTTGGGTATTTGGGCATCTTTTTTCTGGTGGAATTTTCTCTAAGCTAGATTTTCTAAGTAGAGACCAAACATGGATACCTCTTTTTATTTTAATTTTTGGTGCAATGGTTGGTATGGTGGATGATTTGTTAGAAATAAAAGGAACTGGTGGAAATTACGCTGGAGGACTTTCACTTAAAAAGAGACTCATACTTGTTGGATTAATTTCAATAATAATATCTTTTTGGTTTTATTTTAAACTTGATATCAATACTATCAATATCCCTTTCATGGAAGGTATTAATCTAGGATTATTTTTTATTCCTATTTTTGTCGGAGTTGTTTTGCTTATGTATTCTGGTGGAATTATTGATGGTATAGATGGACTTTCTGGTGGAGTTTTTGCGTCTATTTTTACAACTTATGCAGTTATAGCTTTTTCTCAAAATCAAATTAATATTGCAGCTTTTTGTGCTGTGGTTTCTGGTTCTATTTTGGCATTTCTTTGGTTTAATATTCCACCCGCTAGATTTTATATGTCGGAAACTGGAAGTATGGCTCTTACTATTTGTTTGGCTATAGTCGCTTTTATGACAGATTCAATGGGAGGTGGTCGGGGTATTGCTGTATTACCAATAATTGCTTTTCCACTTATTATCACGACTATTTCAGTTGTTGCACAAGTTTTATCAAAGAAATTTAGAAATGGTAAAAAAATATTTTTAGTTGCTCCAATACATCATCATTTTGAGGCAAAAGGTTGGCCTGCTTCTAAGGTAACCATGAGATATTGGATAGTTAGTCTAATCTGTGCGATTTTTGGTTTAATATTAGCTTTGATATAAATATGAATAATAAGGAGATTGATAAAATTTTTCTTTTTATAATTTTAATTCTTCTTGGTATAGGTTTTTCTGTTTTTATTTCTGCATCAATGGGGATACTCGTCAAAGACAGTGCTCTTTTTAGTTCTGTAACATTTAAGCAAGCTTTTTTTGGAATAATACTTGGATTAATAGCTTGTTTTGTTATGTCAAAAATAAATTACAAGATTTATAAAAAATATGCATTATATATTTTTATACTTTCTTTAGTTGCTATGTCTTTAGTTTTTATTCCAGGAATAGGAACAACTTTAAATGGTGCAAAAAGATGGATCTTTATTTTCGGAATGTCTTTTCAACCGGTTGCTTTGTTAAATATTGGTTTTATTATTTATTGGTCAGCTTGGCTTTCTTTTGCAAAAGAAAAAATTGGAACTATTAAATATGGCCTTATTCCACTTGTCATACTTTTGGGTATTTCAGGTCTATTTCTATTAATTCAACCAGATACAGATTCTTTTCTTGTTATTTGTGCTACTGGAGCAGTAATGTATCTTGTTGCTGGAGGTAAGGTCAGATATATTTTTTTATTGAGTATGATAGGAATAGTTTGTCTTGCAGGACTTGCGTTTACTAGACCATATATAATGTCTAGAATTAAAACTTATATACATCCAACGAGTGATATTCTTGGTGCCGGTTGGCAGGCATCACAGTCGCAAATCGCAGTTGGTTCTGGGCAAATATTTGGTAGAGGTTTTGGTCAAAGTATACAAAAGTTTAAGTTTTTACCAGAATCAATAAGTGATTCAATTTTTGCCGTTTTAGGTGAAGAGATGGGCTTTATTGGATGTGTTTTTGTTGTGTGTCTATTCCTATTTTTTATTTTTAGAGGGTTTAAAATATCTATAAGGTCTCCCGATCTTTTCGGTGGACTTTTAGTGCTCGGAATTGTTATACTTATAGCAATCCAGTCTTTTATAAATATAGCTTCGGCACTGGGTATAATACCGATTTCTGGTATCCCGCTTGCGTTTTTTAGTCAGGGGGGTACTTCCATGTTTATGATGTTGGTTCAGCTTGGAATAGTTTTAAATGTTTCTAAATATAGAAAGTCGTAAATTAATAATTATCAGATTTTAATCATCTTAAACCAAAAATTAGTTTTGGTCGGATAAGTAAAAAAAAGAATGAAAATACTTTTAACAGGAGGCGGTACTGGAGGACATTTTTACCCACTTATAGCAGTTGCTGAAGAAATAAATAAAATAATGAAGGAGGAAAAACTTCTTCCTGTGCAACTTTACTATATGTCTGATTCTCCTCATGACCCAAATATGCTTCTTGAAAATAATATTGAATTCATTAAAATTTCTGCTGGTAAGATGAGAAGATATTTTTCTATATTAAATGTCTTTGATTTTTTCAGAACAATTTCTGGAGTTATTTCTGCTTTAGTTAAAATTTTCGATTTATATCCAGATGTGATTTTTAGTAAAGGAGCATATTCAAGTTTCCCTGTTTTAGTTGCTGCTAAATTATTGAGAATTCCTCTTTTTATACACGAGTCAGATAGTGTGCCTGGAAGGACAAATTTGTGGGCAGGTAAGTTTGCAAAAAGAATTGCGGTCTCTTATCCAGAAGCTACAAGGTTTTTTGATCAGTCTAAAGTTGCTTTTACTGGTAACCCCATAAGAAGCAATATTGAGCTTCCACAAACAAAAACAAATGCTAGACAGTTTTTAAATTTAAAAGAAGATATACCAACAGTACTGATTCTCGGTGGTTCATTGGGAGCTCGTATCATAAATGAACACATATTAGATATTCTTCCTCAGCTGGTTGAAAAATATTATGTTATACATCAAACTGGTAAAAATAATATAAAGGAAGTTACTGGAATTGCAGATGTAGTGTTGGCTAATTCCCAAAATAAAGATAGATATAGGCCGTTTGATTATTTAGACAATTTAAATATGAGTATGACTTCTGGTGCATCAGATTTAGTAATATCTAGAGCTGGTTCAGCTATATTTGAAATAGCAAGTTGGGGCTTACCAAGTATTATTATTCCAATAACTGACTCTAATGGTGATCATCAAAGGAAAAATGCCTATTATTATTCTAGGACTTCTGGTGGTTCTATAATAATAGAAGAAGCGAATCTTTCACCAAATATATTATTGAGTGAAATAAATAGACTTATAGATAACAAAGAATTACTTAAAAAGATGGCTGATGGTGCGAAAGGTTTTATAAAAACAGATGCAGCAAAAATTATAGCAAAAGAAGTTTTGAATCTTGGTTTGAAACACGATAATAATTAAAAATAAAATGACAACTTTAAATGAAAAAGAAAATGTAAGAGTAAGATTTGCTCCAAGTCCGACAGGTTTATTCCATGTTGGAAGCGCTAGAGTTGCACTTTTTAATTATCTTTTTGTTAAAAAAAATAATGGTAAATTTATATTAAGAATTGAAGATACTGATAAAATTCGTTCAACAAAAGAATCAGAAGAAGATATTATGTCTGGTCTTAAATGGCTTGGTTTTGAATTTGATGAATTCTATAAGCAATCAGAAAGAGAAGATACTTATAAAAAATATATTGAAAAATTAATTAAAGAAGACAAAGCCTATGTCTCTAAAGAAGAAGTAAAGGAAGAAGGCCAAAGGTCTGAAGTTATCAGATTCAGAAATCCAAATAAAAAGGTTAAATTTAATGATTTGATAAGAGGCGAGATTGAATTTGATACAACAGAGTTAGGTGATTTTGTTATAGCGAAAGGTTTTGATGAACCGATCTTTCACTTGGTGGTTGTTATAGATGATTTTGAAATGGGTATAACACATATAATAAGAGGAGAAGATCATATATCAAATACCCCTAGACATATATTGATTCAAGAAGCTATAGGAGCACCAGTACCAAGCTATGCTCATTTACCGCTTATGCTTGCAGAAGATAGAGCTAAACTTTCAAAAAGAAAACACGGAGAAATGACTTCTGTAAAATTTTATCAAAAAAAAGGTTATCTACCAGAAGCTTTTGTTAATTTCCTTGCGTTTGTCGGTTGGAATCCAGGAACAGAAAAGGAAATATTTTCATTAGACGAACTTATTAATGATTTTGATTTATCTAAAGTTCAAAAGGCCGGAGCAATATTCAATCCGCAAAAATTACTTTGGTATAATAAAGAATACCTTAAAAAACTTCCAATAGAAAAAGTTGAAGAAGAAATAAAAAATAGATTACCAAAAACTTCTGAATATCAAAATGATATTTTACTTAAAAAAGTTTCTCCAATAATTTTAGAGAGAATAAATGTTTGGTCTGATATAGACGATATGGTTGCTAATAATGATATACAGTATCTTTTTATAGACCCAGAAGTTGATACAGATATGGTTGTCTGGAAAAAGGGTGGAACAAAAGAAGAAGCAAAAAATAATCTACAACTTGTTTCTGAACTTATTAATAATATTTCTGATGATAAATTTAATTTAGATAATATTAAAGAGGGTCTTATGAAACTTGCAGAAGAGAAAGGGAAGGGGAATGTACTTTGGCCACTAAGAGTTTCCCTTTCTGGGAAAGAAAAATCACCCGATCCTTTTACCTTGGTTTCTGTTTTAGACAAAGAAGTTTCCTTGAGAAGAATAGAATCTGTAATATCAAAGCTTTAAAAATAAAAATGTTAAAGAGGGGAAATAAAACAAAATATTTTCTTATTATCACTCTGTTTTTTTATATAATATTATGTAATACATCTTTATCTCAGTCAATTTCAGAAATAAAAGATAAAATACAGCAAACAACGGAAAGTAGGAGACAATTAGAAAAAGAAATCTCTTTATACGAGAGTCAATTAAAAGATATTGGTAGTCAGGCAGACTCTCTCAATAACGCAATAAAAACTCTTGATATTACTATCAAGAAAAATTCTGCGGATATTAAGCTAACTCAAAATAATATAAAAAAAACAGAATTAGAAATAAATAAACTTTCTTCTAATATAGATAAGAGTGTGGATACAATAAATCAAAACAGTAAAGTTATTGCTGAAATGATCAATGAGACAAATAAGGCTGATGATTCAACTTTTATAGAAAATCTTCTTGTGTATGATAATGTATCTGAATTTTGGAATGAAATGGAATCTCTTTATAAGATTCAAAACAAAATGAGAGATACTATTGATAAAACAAGAATTGTAAAAAAAGATTTAGAGATAGATAAAGATGTTGCTGTTAAAGAAAAAAAAGAACTTTTAAGGTATCAAGCTGAATTGACAGATAAAAAGAAAATTCTAGATATAAGTAAAAAGGAAAAGAATCAACTTTTAGCAGATACAAAAAATCAAGAGTCATCTTATAAAAATATACTTGCGGTTACTAAGGCTAAACAAGAGGCTTTAGATAAAGAGATTGGCGATTATGAATCACAACTTAAGTTAATTATTGATCCAAAGAGTTATCCTAGTCCTAAAAATGGTATTTTGTCTTGGCCGTTATCTAGTATCTATATAACGCAAAAATTTGGAATAACTTCCGATTCAGGAAGACTTTATCAGTCAGGAAGCCATAACGGTGTTGATTTCAGAGCTTCTGTTGGTACCAATTTGATGTCTGTTGCTCCAGGGATTGTTGATGGTGTGGGTGATACAGATAAAGTTTGTCCGAAGGCTTCTTATGGACAATGGGTACTTATTAAACATAATAATGGTTTATCAAGTTTGTATGCCCATCTATCTTATATAAAAGTTAAGAAAGGAGATAAAGTGTCTACCGGAAGCTTGATTGGATATTCTGGTAATACAGGATATTCTACAGGGCCACACTTACATTTTGGATTATTTGCTACTCAAGGTGTGGAAATAAAAACTCTACAAAGTAAGGTTTGTAATGGTATATATACGATGCCAATAGCTGATACTAAGGCATATCTTGATCCATTAGCTTATTTACCAAAAATTTAATATAATTATGTATAATAAAATTAATAATTAATTTAAAGCTCATATGAAAAAAAAAGGTTTTATAAAAACAATAATCATAATTGTTATTGCACTAATAGTTCTCGGATACTTTGGATTTGATGTAGAGAATATAATTAAATCAGATAAGGTTCAAAAGAATCTTGGCTATGTGTGGTATATTGTTTCTAAGATATGGAATTCATACTTAGCAGCTCCTGTGTTGTTTGTGTGGGATAAATTCTTCGTTGGGGTTATTTGGAACACAATTGTAACAGTGTTAAACTAAAAATTACGGAGGTGAGGCCTTGGATCCTTAAAAAGGCGTCTCCTCGGTAATTTTTATAAACAATGTAAAAAACCTCTTTTTAGGGGTTTTTTGATAAAAAACACGAAAAAGCCGTTTTTCGTGTTTTTGAGTAAAATAGTTTTTTATATAGATGTTCGAGTAGTGGGGGAAAATAAAATAAATATATTTAATTTATAATTATTTAAATACTGGATCCCATTTTATAACGGGATGACAATCAAAACTGTCACTTTTTAACTTTTATTCGGGGAAGTGCTTAATAGTTATTATAAGGCTTATCATCGTATATAATGCGGGCAAAGATATATTGTGCGACATACATATAACATTTAAACTCCTCTTCTCTCTAGCTATTAGCCATAATAAAACCACTCGATTTTATTCGAGTGGTTTTATTTTCTTAAGTATTAATTTATTTCACTAGAGCTACTTGTGCAGAATCTGTTATGGATTTCTCCGTTTGATTCCAACATGTAGATGAAGCTTTCCAAGGTTGCCCTCCCTCGCGGTTATAAAGATACTTGGCATATGCCATGTTACCTTCAAGGGTCTCAAGATCAAGTCCAAGCTTCTCTGCAGTATCAGCATGATAAAATTCATTTATCTGCATGAGTCCTACATCGCCTTTATTGACCTTACCTCTCAAAACACTACCATCTTCGGTTAAATGTCTGAAGCTCGATTCACATCTAGCTATCTCAACAAGTATAGGGTCATTCTTAAAAAATTCTCTTGCCTTAACCTCTAATTCTTTACTTGTCGGTATATTTGTCGTTGTTGTCTCTTCTATTCTTACAGAAGCACCAGGAGCCGTTGTTGTAGATATATTATCTACTGCAGTAGCTGTTGGTGAACCATAAATAGATGAAAGTACAAAAACTGACGTTGTTATAATTTCTATCATATTAAAACCAGAGATGTTCTCTGATTCCTATATATACTAGCATACTTGGTTTTAAAAGTCAATGGTTTGACCACTATTTCAATATGTTGTCAAATATAAAATATGGCTCAACAGAGCCATATTTTACTTGATTTTACCCATATTTTATGGTGTAAAAAATAGAGTATTTTTTGATGTTTTTACTCCCTAAACTTACCTGTGAATATTTTTTCTAAAATAGTATTAAAATAATTTTATTTAGTGGTATTAATTTGGTAAAAGAGTTAAGATTGAGGAGAATTAGTTGTAAACAAAAATCAGGTTTTTCAAAAACTTGATTAAAATGGGAGGTTTAGGATGAATAAGAGAATTTTCACTTTTTGGACAGTTGTTCTTTTTTTGCTTTTGTCTTTTGTGTTTTTCTTCTTTGATACTTTTAAGGACTGGGGATTCTTTGCTCAGTTTCTAAGGGTCTTAGTTGTGTTCTTGTTTGTTACAAGGATGATAATGATTACTCTCATAATTGTGAATGATAAAAAAGAATTAAGAAAGAAGAGAGAAGAGAGACACGCAGATTTTCTGCTTAGAAGAGAGAAGAAAAATAAAGGAATGGTTCGCATTAAGTAATTAATGTCTCCACCTCTAAAAACACCAGATCACTTTATTGTGACTTGGTGTTTTATAATTATTTTAATCCTATACATCCAGAAGCTGGGGTTAGTCCCCTAGCCTTTGCTTCTTCTATAGAATTAAACCAAATTTTATTTTCTTCTTTGATTCTGTCTACACCAGAGCACCAAGGATAATAATATTTTTTACCTGATTTTGAAGCGACAACGATTCCTTTTTCTTGAATCTTTGTATTTTCTTGGCCGTCTGTAGTTTTTATTGATTCTGCGACACTTGCATACATTGATGTTTGTTTATTTAATATTGAAATTGGTATCTTTCTTCTTTCAAAAGTTGAAATCTTACCAAGTCCAAATGAAGATAGACCAACCAAAAATATTAAAATAATAATAAAGAGATCATTTTTAATTGATAATCCTGTTTCTTCATTATATATTCTGTCTTTAATATTCAACAAAAAAGACTTGATTTTTTTACTAAAATCTTTTATACTGTGCATTACAAGTTAATTGTAACAAATCCTTAATTAAAAGGATATTTAAATTTAATATAATAATATGGCACATAAAAAAGCAGCAGGTTCGTCAAAAAACGGTAGAGATTCTAATCCAAGATATCTTGGGGTTAAAATTAATGACGGTGAATCAATTAAAGTTGGTCAAATAATTTTGAGACAAAAAGGTAGAAATACTCTTGCTGGTAAGAATGTCGGTGTTGGGAAAGATCATACTTTGTTTGCTCTTAAAAATGGTAAGGTTAGTGTTTCTACAAAAAGAAAGAATAATTTTGATTCAACTATTACAAGAAGAAATATAATAAGTGTTTGTGAATAGTTGAAAGTTTAAAGTATAAATAAACACAAAAGGGTTTTTGCAAAGCGAAAACCCTTTTGTGTTTATTATATTCTATATTCATAAAAATAATATACCAAAGCATCTCCTTTCCCCGATGATTACATCTCTTTAAGGAAAGACCTTTGTATATTATTTTTACTTCTCCCCTATTATATTCACAATTAAAATAAAAGTATTTTCTCCGAAAGATAATTCTACTTTGTGTTCACCAACTTCTTTGATTGGTTTATCTAAATTAAAAAGTCCTTCATCTAGTTGCATTCCTGTTTGTTTTTTAAATTCTTCTATAATTTGATTGAC
>Ga0172378_10005234_pt1 | contig 12121 bp, 11 predicted proteins | sample GrowelOW332metaG_FD_119755 | JGI IMG/M metagenome (GOLD analysis project Ga0172378, IMG submission 119755) | Groundwater microbial communities from an aquifer near a municipal landfill in Southern Ontario, Canada - Pumphouse #3_1 metaG | ecosystem: Environmental > Aquatic > Deep subsurface >...
ACCATCCCCCTTCTGAGCGGATCGCAAATCGTTTCATCCTCTTCTTTTGTGGCAAAAGTCCCGGCCATGATGCCGGCGGTCACGCCTCCTTGAGGAATCAAGATTGAACAGGCGTGGGGCGTACGCCTGGCCATAGTGGCGATGCCACGACGAAGAGGTTCGGCGAAATCCACGGGAAGATGCATTATGGGAACCTATGGACGACCACCTGGTTTCGTCCGAGCGCTTTCGCCTGGTACAAGGCGGTATCGGCAAGATGAAACAACTCATAATACGAAGTGCGCTTCCCTGATACCCCGATCCCGATCGATACCGTCAGGGTAAGGGCATATCTCTCTTCCTTGTACGCGGTTTTCGAGATATCCTTGCAGAGTTTTTTCGACACGTCCTCGATTTCCTTCGCCGGTCTGTCGATCGAGAAGAGGACGAATTCATCCCCGCCGTAGCGGACGATATCCAACTCGGGAAAGGCGATCCGTCCCCATTCGGCGGTATGCCTGAGCATCTGGTCCCCCACGCAGTGGCCGTACAGATCGTTGATGGATTTGAAATGGTCGATATCGATAATCACGGCACAGACCAGCGAATCATTGGACAACGCACGGATGACAAGCGGGACGAGGACGGACTCCATCATCCGCCTGTTGTACACGCTGGTGAGAGAATCAATGAGGCAAAGCCGAGAAAGCCGTTTGTTTTGTTTCTGCATCGACGTGTTGTTGATCACCGCCAACAATACAGCTTCCATACCGTCGATGGGAAACGGAAGCGGAGAGATACGAACCCAAAACCATTGGTCCGATGCCTCATCGTGATACTGGCAGGTCGCAAGCTCCTTCGTCCGACATGCGAGACGAATGCGCATCGGCACTTGTTCCCCCAACACCGCATCCAATGAAGAAGACCTCATCCTGGAAGCAAGACAACCATAAAGTATTTTGCTTCCATCGGCGAGGAATTGCAACAACTTGCCCTCCTCACTGTAGATGGCGATGATGTCCCCCTGGGATGAGATTATTTCCGCAAGTTGCCCCAAATCCATACCAAGAATAGTAGTTCACAATTGCGGAAAAGAAAACATAAAAATCATATCAACGCCGCAAGTTGCCGTGCTACCTCGAGAATATCCAATCCTTTGGTGAATTTCAGGCAGGTCCCACTTGGATACCGTGTCTTCTCCACCCAACGTTCAGGAATTCCACTCAAACCATATTTTGCCCCCAGGAGCGCTCCACATACGGCTCCTATGGTATCGGCATCACGCCCATAATTACCCGCAATCACCATAGCCTTACGAAAATCACCATGTTCCATTCTCAAACAGGCAAACGCCGCGGGAATCGCCTCCGCTGTAGTCGCCCATGCGCTGGTCTTCAATTCATCGTGCAAAGGCATCCATGCATCCAGGAAATTTCCATGCGCTTCGTCTACGATAAGAAACGCATGGTCCATCGCATAATGCAACCAGCTTTCCGAGGGAATGTAACGCATTGCGGTGGAGAAAATCTCTTGCCACGTGGAATCGACCATCGCCACGGAAACCGCAGCCGCAACCGCCTGCGCCCCCCAGACCCCATCCTGGTAGTGGCTGACCTCTGCATCGATGCGGGCAAATTCCGCGGCTTTGTCCGGGTCTCCGGCACACACAATACCAACAGGAGGGATACGCATCGCCGTTCCGTCACTCATATGGAATGTGTTGTATTTGCCGCTCTGCGGAGGAAGCAAACCTTTGCGGAGATTGTTTGCGGCGGAAATCTCGCTTTGCCCTCCCCGTTGGAACTCGTCTTGGACGACAACGTTTTCCATCCAGGCATCCACCACAGCCTTGCTTGTATAGTGGCCTTTCGTCTTGATCAGCGTCTTCGCCGTTAAAAGAGCGAATTCCGTATCATCGGTACTCCAGCTCGCCCCTTTGTTGAAATCCGTGGTAATACCGTAGTTGACTCGGTTATCCTGCAGTCTGCAGGCATCGCCAAACGAATCACCGATAGCCAGTCCGATGAGTGCTCCGCAGGCTCTATTCTCCCGCTCCGTCACATCATTTTCCAATTCATTCCGGGTTAACATCCCATACTCTCCTCGTTCGTCATTTCCTGATGAATCACCGGGGAACCAAAGCTTACCCGGCCGTCACCATACACCGCATACCCAACCATTCCATGGTCATAGGATGCATCCGTACTTTCCAGTATTTTCGTTCCGTCAAGATCAAAACCAAGCCTGTCCCCGACGACGGAGAATCGGCAATCATACCATTTTTCCGATTCCGGACAAAACGGTGAAGAGGCAATCGTCACAAGTTTCCCTTTGACCGTTTTCCCAATGATGATTCTTCCTTCATAAAAACCGGCATAGTATCCTCGCATCGCTCCCTGAACCCTCAACGAGAGGAGTGCGGAAGTCCCATAATGGAGACGGACACAGCCATCGATCGTTTCGTCTTCTCCGAAGTAATTCCCCGTCATCGCCTCCGCGTGTCCCAGACAAAGCACATTCATGCCGTCTTCCTCAAGATGCCATGAACCGTGATTATGGCTGAATCCGGTCACCGAGCCGAATTCAATCCGTTGTTTCGCGAGGTCAATCCGGTAATCCGCATCCCCGGCGATGGAAAAATCCGTCATATATACGATGCCGAGATCTTTGTTTTTCGCCGGAGAGTTCCCTTCCAACACGAACCCGATCTCGTCGCAAAAAGCCCCATCAAGCGACGGAATGGGAAACGAAAAATCAATCCAGGCGTCCTTGACGACCACTTGCCCTCCGATATACACGTCCACACCCCTGCTGCTGTCGTGAACATATGGCTGGATGACGAGGGATTCCCCGCTGAACCGCTCCGCTCTGATGGAGAAGGAAACCGTCTGCCCCGCATACGCCGTCGGCGAAAATACCGGCATGTACCGTTCGTCAGAAAAATCCTTGCGCCGATAGAAATTTTTGTAAAATACTTTGCAACCCTGTCCGCGCACCATCCGGTCGAACAGGATTTCGATGCTCCCGTGCCCATCCTGTCTCCCGGTATCGCTGTGTCGGATACGGCAAAGGAAAGGATCCGACACGCGGAAACAGTGCGTGCTTCCCGGAAGGGAAAAATCAAAGTGGATTTCCCCTTCCTTGACAATGTCCTGAACAGGAACGGTTCTTCCCGCCAAACCGCATCCCAAGGCATACACTTTCTTTGCATAGGTAGGCAAATCAAGGATATTAAGATATCCGCTTATACCCGAAAGGACGACGCCGTCGTTGATCGGTTCCCGATACGCATCAGGGATGCCGTCGATTCCGTCCATTACTCCAAGGATCGAACCGACGTTTCCCGCGTTGCAATCGGTATCCCATCCTGCCATGGTGGCGATCTCTATTCCTTCTTTGAAATGTCTGCCGTACAGAAGCGCCATCGCGCATACGCCGGCATTGGGAATGACGTGACAGGCACCTTCGTACTTGTCATATCCCCAATCGTGCAGAAGGTACTCCATACATGCACGCCAGGAATCGGGATGAGATCGATGAAACAAACGTACGCTCTCCACGACATTCCGATAGGCACATCCCGGAGAAAGTTCGCGCAACGACATGTCGAGGATTTCTTCCGCATCATCGTGCTCATAGGCATTTGCGATGCAGGCGGCAATAAATCCCGCACCCTGAAGCGCCTGACCGTCATGGGAAACTGATGCGGCGCTTCGTGCGAACTCGGCCGCCTTATGGGGATTTCCCGGCCATACGAACCCCCACGTATCGATGAAAATCTGTCCTCCAATTTGTTCGGACAGTGTTTTCCCGTTTACCCGCATGCTTCCGCTTTCGGGCGGCAACAACCCCCGTTTCAGATTCAGATATGCGGTATGTTCCGTCGAGACGCCATAGCCGCCCCACCAAAACATTCCCACGCCTTCGCGGGTATAGTTTAGCCATGCTTCCCCGACATCCTTTGCGTCCAACGTGTCATGGAGCCCCGTATCGTCCAAGGTCCGAAGGAAATACACCGGCCCGTTAATGTCATCGTCCGCAGCGAAATTGATGAATGGCTTCACATATCCATGGATTTCCCCATAGAAGCGTTTGATCCGTTCATAGGTCCACAATGAAGGTTCCACCGGAGCTCCCAATCGGATGCCGATGTTTTTCCCCAACAGTCCCGCATACGTCTTTTCGAGATACCGTTTTTCTGTATTCTGCATTTCCTTGCCTTTTTCCATATGCCCCCGTTGAAAACCAAAGGGGGCATATATCTTTCTTATTTCAGCACAGTGGCAAGATATTGGCTGATCTTGTCGCCGCCGGCCGCGTTCCATTTTTGGACAAATTCATCAAACGACGAAATGTCACGGATTCCGCGAATGATATCCGTGGAGTATTCCGTATACAGTTTGTCCATAGCGTCTTTCAACGGCAAGAGATCCTCCGGCAAGAGCACATTGGTATCGGGGGAAAAGTATTTGTTTGCGGCATCAAGCGAATCGATCCCGGGTTTTGTCATGACTTCTCCGGCTACATTAGAAGTATCCAAGCCGTTCATCGTATCCCAGAAACGAGCCCACCACTGAGGAAATTTTTCCCCAAGAACGATTTTTCCGTCTTGGACGGTATAGTGCATACCCTCGATTCCCAGTTTGTCGAGTTTTCTTCCTTCGGGACCTGCCATGAAATCCAAAACGGCAAACGCCGCTTCCTTGCTGGAAGAATCGGCATTGATCCCGAAACCACGGGATTCTTTGGTGACGTCAACACTCTGATATGCCTGGCTGATGCCTGTCGCGGGAGGAAGCACGATGAGTTGGGCCTGTTTGCCTTGCGTCTGTATCATCTTGTTGTTGTAGATGTTGATGACGGCTCCGGCACTTCCCGAAACAAATCCCGCGGTCCCTTCATAAAACGCCTGTTCCATCGTATCCCATTGTTTTGTCACATACTCATTGTCGAGGAGTCCTTCCTTATACAGTTGGGCATAGAACGCAAGTTTGTTTTTCTCCGCTTGCGTGGCTTTGGAATATACCCATTTGCCATTTTCCTTGACGATCGTCGCCGTCACGCCAAAGGCATGGTTGAACACGGAATCCAATTTCAGGATCGTTCCGTCCGTAGTGATCGGCCATTTGCAGAGATTCTTTGCCTTCATCTCACGAAACAGCGCCAGATATGCATCGACAGTCGGATTCTCCATCAAAGACTTCGAAGAGGAGAGTTCGTCGAACCAATCGGATCGCATTACGGGAATCTGCACGCGCGCCGGGGCGAGCCAGAGCAAATATGGGTAGTTTTTCATCGCCGCGACATTGTGGGGTTCCATAATCTTTTTCACATACATCGACGAAGCGATATACGGAGTAAGATCTTCAAGCATGCCTTCCTGTGAAATTTCCTGATCCCCACCTTGGAAATAGATAAGATCCGGCGAGATTTGTCCCGTTCGGAACGCAATCGGCACGACCGTTTTGTAGGAACCCGCCGGCGCGTCGAGGATTTGCAAATCAATGTATTTCCCCTCCTTGGCCATTCCTTCCTCGATCGCTTTCACCAACTCGGGATTCCCTTCGTCATTCGGGTTCACATCCTTGCACAGATACGTGACTTTCACGGGGTGGTCCGGTGTCCCGTACGGATTCGCACCAACCTTTTCCTTCGGGGACGCCGTCTGCGTTTCCTTCGCTCCCGTCGCAAAGAGCCCCATCATCAAACAGGCCGCCATTGTTACAAGTAACAATTTTTTCATATTCCATACCTCCTTTCGGTATTGTTGTTCATTCTTTGACGCTTCCTGCCAGCGCATCCCGTGCATAAAATCGAAGCACCACGGGGTAGATGAGCAGAATCGGTATTATGGCCACCACGATCGTTGCGTCCTTCAACGCGGAATAATCCATACGCGCGATGTCATTGTAATTGAAGAGATTCTGCTGCCCCACCATGGAAATGGTGTCGCCCAACACCACAAACTGACGAAGAATGACCTGCAGAACCGTATCTGTAGCCTTCATAATGTAAATGCTTGCACGGAAGTATTCGTTCCAACGCACCACGGCATAGAACATCGTGATGGTGGCGATCCCGGCTTGAGAGAGGGGGCAAATGATGGAAAACAGCATCTGCATATGTCCGCATCCATCGATGGTCGCAGCCTCAACGATTGCGGGCGAAACCTTCTCAAAGTATCGCATTAAGATGACCAGATAATACACGTTGACGGACATCACCAAAATGACAGACCAACGGGATCCCATCAAACCGAGGTCTTTCACCACCAGATATTCAGGAACCGTCCCCGGATCGAAAAGCATCATGATGATCAAGAATACCATCAGGGGTTTTTTCAACGTCAGATTCGGACGAGTGAGGACGTATGCCGCCGAACAGGTGAGCGCCATATTCAGCAACGTTCCCACGACGGTGACGAAAATGCTGTTCCACAGGGATGCCATCAATACCGGATGGGAAAAAACAATCCGATAGTTCAGGAAATCCAGCTTCCTGGGGAAAATCTCAAGCCCTCCCATTCCTATCGACGTTTCGGGAGATGAAAGGCTTTTCGCCAAAATGTTGAGAAGTGGAATAATCATCGTAAGGGTCACAAACCCAAGCAAAAGGGCAAGCAAGGCCTGCAGAACGATTTCCCGTGGCTTCCTTCGTTTCATCACCACACCCCCGTTCCCGTCATGCGCTTGGAAACTACGTGGGTGCCAAAAACCAACACCATTCCCACCACGCCTTTGATCAAGCTTACGGCCGTGGCCAAAGAATACTGCCCATTCTGAATGCCAATGCGATAAATATAGGTATCCAGGATATCGATGGTGGAAAGGACCGCGTCATTTGAGAAGTTCAGGACCTGGTCGAATCCGGCATTAAGGAAAAACCCCAGATTGAGGATGAACATCGTCACCATCGGAGTAATCAGCGCGGGAAGAATAATGTGACGGATAATGACCCGTCTTCCGCCTCCGTCGATTTCGGCCGCCTCGAAAAGCGAGGGATTGATCGCAATGATCGCCGTAAAATAGATGATTGAATCCCATCCCAAGGATCTCCACCCTTCGCAAAAGAAAAGTACCCATCGAATGACGCTTCGATCCGTCATGTAATCACGGGCAGGAATGTGGAAAAAGGAAAGAAACTGGTTCCATCCTCCCTGAAGGGACAACATGGAAATCCATATGCCGGCAATTACGACCCAAGAAAGAAAATGGGGAAGATACGAAACCACTTGGACGTACTTTCGAAAGCCGTTTGACCATAGTTCGTTGAGCAAGATGGCAAAAACGACGAAACAAGGAAACAACAGCACGTACTTCATGAAACTGATAACCAACGTGTTTTTCAGGATCCTGAAAAATTCAGGACTCCCAAAAATCATTCGGAAATACTTCAGTCCGACAAAAGTCCAATCACTTTTCACGCTGAAGCGATAGAATGCGAGACGCATGTTCCAAATCGGGAGAACATGGAACAATACGAAGTACAGGATCGTCGGCAGAAGCATCAGATACAGCGTCCGTTCCGACCAAAGTTTTCTGGGAAGGTTCCGTTTCATGAAATCCCTCCCTCAAGGAACCAACAGTTCCATCAACGGCGCATGCTGTTGCGCACCATATACGTCGCGGTCGAAACACGTTCCGCTTGAAATCTTCCGATCGAATGTGATTTTCACCCCAAGGGCCATGTCAAAAAACACAATGCACTCGATGTCTTCTCGCTTCAGCTTATATGCCTTGCATATGGACTGTTCCGTGATTACGTGCCGGTCTTTCACCCTTCGATACGTCGCTTCGTCATCGAACAGCACATCCAAGGTGATCTCAAACGGTCCGCTGTTTTTGCTCCTGAGCACTTTCGCCAAATCGACCAGCCTGTCCATCACCGCACCTCCATCGGGAAGAATTCGCAAGGATCCGACACCTTCATCAAGTGGTACACGGAGAACTCAAACACTTTGCCAAACTCCACATCGCTGGGAGCGAACGGAAAGGCAAGATTGCCCGCCGTGGCTTTCCGTCCTTCGTATCCATAATGCATGAACGTACTTCTGACCGACGCGCAGATTGCGGAGGCAAGATCCTGACTCTTCGCCACAACTTCAAAAAGCACTCCCAGTTCATGCGGTGTGTCACCAAGGGGTTCAAGATCTCCCATAACGCCATTCTTCCCATAGTTGTAGAAGGCGATCCGATACAAGGAAGGATCTATCTCGCAGTATTGTCTGCAGACACTTCCTTTGACGGCTTGCTCCACCTCTTCGATTTTCGAGATGAGGATGGGGTCGCGGACTCCCGCGATGACGAATGTCCTGTACGCTTTCAATCGTGCGCCTTCCATCTTTATCCAGTACCCGTCGGAAGGCCGGATGCTACTGCCGGTCACCCGAACGCGGTTTTTCCCCACACTCTCAAAAGAACATGCGCTGAGATCCTGGACGACACCGGGGCCACGCAACAAATATGGATGCTCCTTTTCATAAAACGTATGGGCGGCAACGCTGAGAGGCGTGCAGATACGGTTCGGATCGGTCGGATACACCTCAAAACAATCCTCAAACAGCTCCCCCATCATGCAATCTTTCGTCGTCCCCGGATTGCAACAAAGTGCACCGCACTCCAGAACCTTCCCCATATGGTACGAAAGAGCGAGATCGAATCCATGTTCCACACCTACGGCGGCGAACGGCGCAGGGTCGTATGCCCGTCCGCAGACGACGATATCCGCTCCGCTTTGCAATGCTTTGACAATGGGTTCGATCCCCATCTGCGCGACCACGGCGGTGGTTTCGTCCACCATTTGTTCCGTCAACGGCGGAACGTTGCGCCCCAAGGGTTGCACGTCTCCTCTTTGCATTGCCTTCTTGATGGCATCCTTCGGAATATCACCCCAGACGATTACCTCTTTGAGACGCTCCAGATGTTCTTCGCTGACAATTTCGTCAATAAGGGAAAGCGTCCAGAGGACATGAACCCTGCCTCCACTCCCTCCCGCCGATCCGATGACGACCGGAATGCCAAGTTTTGCACCACCGACAATCAACCTTCGCAGATCTTTCTTGCATGCCAGCTTGCTTACAATGGCGACACCCGCCCCCAATTTATGAGGGCCAGCGTCTGTGGAACCCGCATCCACGACGATCGCGTCCGGTTTCATTTCCAATCCGTGTTGGAACGACGCATTGGGGAATCCGTAGCCGAGAATGCCGCAAGGTGACAAAATCCGAAATGAACGTTTCATCGCAACGCCCTCACTGTTTCCCGTTCCACAATATCCGCGGCAAGCAGGGTGCGGGAAACGACTTTCTTCTCCGCGATCATATCCATCACGATATGCGCCGCATGTTCCCCGATCTCCCGCTGTGGTTTCCGTATCGTCGTAAGAGAAGGAGAAACCATACTCGCGGCAGGAATGTCGTCCATGCCCACAACAGAAATGTCCTGGGGAATCCGCAAGCCAATCTCATGACATTTTCTCAGAAAACCAATCGCAACAAGATCGTTTCCCGTCAGAATCGCCGTCGGTCGGTCAGCCATATCCCTGATCCGAAGCGCTTCTTTTCCACCCGTCTCCATCGTCAGCGGTTCCGTGGTAACGAGATTCTCATCAACGGGAAGATTTTTTTCATCAAAGAAATCCTTATATGCTTGGTGACGGATCTGGCTTGTCCCTTCCCCATCGACTCCTTGGGGATACACCATTGCGATTCGCTCATGCCTTTTTGCGTACAAATACCCAAGCGCAAGCTGAACGGCATGGTATGTATCGGTACCGACGATGGGATAGCGCATGTTCTTTAAACGATCGCCCAAAACGACAACCGGACAGGAGAGCGAATCCAATGAGGAAACATCCAGATTCGGTGCATTGACCAACACTGCATCGACATGATTTGCCTTTGCCATCTGCAGGTATTTCAGCTCCCTGTTTGTCTGCCAATCGCTGTTTGCAAGCACCAGACTGTATCCGTATGCATCAAACACGTCCTGACAACCACGAGCCACTTCCGCCCAGAAACTATTGGTGATATCAGGAATGATCAAAAGGATCGTATAGGAATGGGTGGTTCGCAGGCTTTTCGCCAATGTGTTTTTCACATATCCCAAATCCTTGGCGGCTTCAAAGACTTTTGCCTTCGCCTCCTCACTCACCCCATATGTGTCTCCTGCCAATACCCTTCCCGCAGTACTCTTGGAGACATGAGCGGAAAAAGCGACATCAACAATCGTGATCGACATACAGTACCTCGATGTTGGGAACGTTCCCAATTTACTGTTAGTATACCTCTTTTTTGCAAAGATGCAAGAAAAATCATTTCCGTTGGGCTGAACCCGAGCTGTACAATAAAACGCTTGCGGACTAAAATCCAATGAATCTTTTTATTGACAGTACAAAAAACTCCCTGTACACTACATATATTACATGTAATACAGGTTATATAAGAAATGAACATACAAACCATTCAAATCATAAGGCTCTCCCTTCCCACCGATCAATGGGATCTGATCATCATCGATACGGATGACGGAAGGCGCGGTTGGGGCGAGATCAGCAGTTCCATGAACATTTATGGAGTGGCATACGCCGTTGAGCTTCTTTCCCCTCTCCTTTTGGGAAAGGATCCGTCCTGTGTCGAATCACTTACCGCGGAAATGGAGCGGTGGGAATACCCATCGAAAGTTTCCCTGCGCTGTTTCCGTACGGCGATCAGCGGACTCAACCAAGCGTTATGGGATCTCTATGCAAAGGAATTGGGCATTCCTTTGCATTCCTTGTACGGCGCCTCAGACAGGAAATCCGTAAAACTCTATGCAAATCTCAACAAAGCGCTTCGCAAAGACCGTCGGGCGGAACTCCAAGGATCAGCTGCAGAAAAAGCTCTCAATGAAGGATTTTCCTTCGTAAAATGCACACCATTCGATGAAATTGATCCGACGAAATGGGAATTTGATGACGCAAAGGCATTTGAGAAACTGAATGCCGTGATGTCCAATGTCCCTGTCGGACGAGTCGCCATCGATTGCCATCAACGTTTTCGAAGATGTTCTCTTGCTCAAACCATCGAGAAAATACTGTCTTTGTATGGCAATCCTTTCTGGATCGAGGATACCGTCCCGATCAACGACTGGGAGTCACAGCGGATCGTCACGCAGAAATTCCCACAAATCATGTTCGCAGCCGGCGAAGACGCACTGAACATCAAACAAATAATGAACATCGCCACCTCAGGCACATACGATGTCATCATGCCAGACGTGAAGTACATTGGGGGACCCTCGGTGATCAAAAGCATAATCCCCGTCATCGAAGCGATGGCTTCACATGTTTCGTTGCACAATCCAAACGGCATCATCGCTACGGCACATAGCGCTCATCTGACCGCAATAGCCAAATATGGAACGCCCCTGGAATTTCCTTTTGGAGCGGTACCGGAACGAAGTGAACTCTCTGATACGCCCGAAGTGATCACCAACGGGACTTATGTCTTCAACACATTACCTGGAATAGGTATCGGAATCAATGATGCCGCACTCAAGACTTTTGGCTCGGTATTATCACAGGGCAAATGGATCCCCTATCAAGGAGGGAGAAAATGAAAACCCATGTTTCGAGGATGAACGCACAATTATGCACTGGCATTATGTTGCTCACGGTAGGCCTGGTATTTGGATGGCAAGTCTTTCGGATCCACATCCGCGACAGCCGTATTTTCCCTTCCATTGCCGTAGGGATCATGGTGCTTTCTGGCATCGGCGTCATCATCCAAGGAGCACGGGGGAAAAGCGTCCTTCCATTGTCATCGCTTGCACTTCACAAAAAGGAACTCCTGCTGTTCGGAATCCTCGTCTGTACTTCGCCTTTGTATGCGGTGTTGGGATTCTACACCACCATGCTCCTCACGCTACTGGGAGTAACGAGCGTCGTGGAATACCCCTTGAATAAAGGGAAAATACGCTTTGTCATCACATACAGTATTCTGGTCGATTTGTTCTGTTATCTCTGTTTTTCCGTATTTTTGGGTTTAGCGACACCGTCTGGTGTCTTGATTTAACTGTTTACGAAAGGAGTCGTTATGACAAAAAAAGGTATGGCCTTACTGGTCGCCATCACGTTGGCCACCGGCCTGTTCGGGCAAGGGAAA
>Ga0172378_10005235_pt1 | contig 12120 bp, 10 predicted proteins | sample GrowelOW332metaG_FD_119755 | JGI IMG/M metagenome (GOLD analysis project Ga0172378, IMG submission 119755) | Groundwater microbial communities from an aquifer near a municipal landfill in Southern Ontario, Canada - Pumphouse #3_1 metaG | ecosystem: Environmental > Aquatic > Deep subsurface >...
AGCCATGTTACGTCTTTTTCTGTATCCTCATGGACGCCACCAAGAAAAACACACATGCCCTTGTCAATCTCACCTGTGACGTTTCCGTCAACTGAAACTGCAGCCTTGTCGACCCGCTGAAGAAGTGCCTTCATAATACATTACCCCCTGGTTATCTCAATGACCCCGGAAATGGTATTCAGCCTCGCTATTATCCTGTAAAGATGTTCTATATCCTTTATCTGAACATCGGCAGCTACCCTTGTCCGTGAGTTGTTTACAACGTTGGCCCTTACCCCGACAAGGACCCCATCCATGGCTGTAATGGCCTGGACGATCTCTCCGAATAGTGTGGGCTTGTCGACCCCCTCTACCTTTATCCTTGCTGTATATCTATGATCCTTAAGCCTGCCCCATGAAACATTTATCATCTTGTTCGGGTCGGCATTGTCTATGTTAGCACAATCTTTGCGGTGCACTGTAATGCCCCTGCTCTGTGTCACACAGCCAACTATCTGGTCACCGGGGACCGGACGGCAGCACTGAGCAAGAGATACAAGGACACCTGAGGCGCCTTCTACCACTATTTCAGAGTCGGCTTCGCTTCTTTGCGGGGGAGCCTGAGCAGGTATCGGTTCCGGAGCCTGTTTGGTATCCGATGCCATCCTTCCAAAAATGCTTGCAGGCGTGTGATTACCGGTCCCTACAGACACTATAAGTTCTTCGGTGTTCAGGTATCCCATTTCCCTTGCTACATGGCTAAGCTGTGGAGAGATGGCTTCAAGTGGGTTTTCTGTCCCCGGGTTTCTCCTGAGGGCCTCTTTTTCAAGAAGCTCCCGGCCCCTCTTTATTTTTTCTTCCCGCTCCTGCCTGTCCTGCTGGCGGAACCAGCTTTTGATCTTGCTTCTTGTACGTGTGGATTTTGCTATCTTCAGCCAGTCCCGGGAAGGTTTTCCCTGAGGAGATGTCAGTATACGGACAATGTCTCCGTTCTGCAGTTCATGGTCCATCGGCGCAATTCGGCCGTTGACCATTGCTCCAACACACTTATGACCAATTTCTGTATGTATGGCGTATGCGAAATCTATAGGGGTCGATCCGTTTGGAACAGAAATTACATTTCCCTTCGGGGTAAAAACAAAGACCTCGGAAGAAAGCACATCAGTCTTCAGGTTATCCATAAACTGCGAACCGACGCCTTCATCTTCCTGTCCTTCGGGCACAACTTCAAGGGCTTTTCTTATCCACGTGAGACCTTCGTCAAGATGGTTTACCCTTTTGCCGCCCTCCTTGTAATTCCAGTGCGCAGCAATGCCGTATTCGGCAAGGGAGTGCATCTCCCAGGTCCTTATCTGTACCTCAAGCGGTTCTCCTGCAGGACCTACTACGGTAGTGTGCAGCGACTGGTAGAGGTTGCTTTTGGGGTTTGCTATATAATCATCGAACTGCCCCGGTATAGGCTTCCATATCGTATGCACTATCCCAAGGACCTGATAACAGTCAGAAACATTTTTCACGATCACCCTGAGAGCCAGCAGGTCGTAAAGTTGATCCAAAGAGAGGTTTTTCCTTCTCATCTTTTCATAGATGCTGTAAAAATGCTTCGGTCTTCCTTTTATAGATGCTTCGAGGCCGTCTTCCTCAATTTTCTGAGAGAGGACGTCCATAGCTTCCTTTATTATCATTTCGCGTTCGGGCAGCTTTTTTCTTACTCTGCGCTTTATGTCATAGTACATTTCGGGATCGAGTATTCGGAAAGAAAGGTCTTCGAGCTCTCTTTTGACCTGATATATTCCAAGACGATGTGCAAGGGGGGCATATATCTCAAGGGTCTCGCGAGCTATGGTCAGCTGTTTTTCTCTTTTGTGGGATGATATGGTCCTCATGTTATGAAGGCGGTCTGCAAGCTTGATGAGGACAACTCTGATATCCTTTGCCATGACCACGAACATTTTTCTGAGATTCTCGGCCTGGTAATCTTCAAAGGTCTTAAATGGCAGTTTCCCCAGTTTGGTAACTCCGTCTACGAGAGTAACAACTCCCGCTCCAAATTTTTCCGAGAGTTCTTCGGCTGTTATCTGTGTATCTTCAAGAACATCATGCAATAGCGAGGCTATAATAGTTTCGCGGTCTATTTCCATACCGGCAAGGATAGCTGCAACAGAGACCGTATGGACAACATAGGGGTCTCCGCTGTACCTCATCTGTCCTCCGTGTGATTCGGCAGCAAAGACGAATGCCTCACCTATGCCGGTAATATCGTCTTTGGGAAGATATTTTGTGATCTTGGACCAGAGATCCTGCCACGCCAACCTGAGGCTCGAGACCCGCTGAGTCTCAGGAATACGTCCCCAGTATCCTTCCATCAGTGATCTGCAGCCTTTTTCGCTAAGCCCGCCCTCATCTTTCCTGCTTATGCCGGACAGGTGTGCGGAACGCACATTTAAAATGCCTGCCTTGTTCTCTTCGCTCATCTATGCACCACCGAGCCGTTTCTCAAAGATAGCTAGACTGTAACCATTTTTTCCAGGACAAGTTGGAGCGAGGTCACGTTGCGCCATGTGTCTAAACGAGGCCTGTAGACCCAGCCCATAAGACTTTCTCTGTCCTTAACGATCTCAGCCGCTCCGAAACCTAGGAGGGTCGATTCGCCCAGATCTATCTTTACATGTTTCCCGTTCTTTCCCAAAGGCAGTATTTTAACATTGCCGCTGTAGGGGGAATAAAGCCTGGGAGATGGGTTGTCCATGCCAAAAGGTCCAAGTTTTTCTGCCTCATGCCATGCCTTGAGGTCAAGTTCAGATGGCGACCAGTACAAAAGATCCTCTTTGTCACTTGACACCTTTACCTTTGAAAGCATTTTTTCCATTTCATCTCTTACTTCGTGCCAGTTGTCAGATTTTACACTGAAGCCGGCAGCAAGGCGATGTCCGCCCCAGGTGTTCAGTTTTGCGGCAAGGGTCTTCAGTATACCTACTGCATCTCCGCCCGCGGGCATCCTGAGGGTACCCCTCATAATGTCTCCAACTGAGGCTACAAGGGCTACCGGAGCATTCCTCTGGCTGCATATACGGCTGGCTACACTGCTCAGCACTCCTACAGACCAGTCTTTGTCTGTCAGTACATACTGGTATGTCTCTGCCTGTTCACCGTCCACCTGCTCAAGTATCTTAGAAGAAAGTTCCCTTCTTTTTTTATTGAGGTCGATTATATGGTCGACCTTCTCCGGCAGGTCTTCCGCATTAAAAAGTATCTTTACTGCAAGATCCGCAAAATATAGCCTTCCCGCTGCGTTGAGGCAGGGAATTATCTTCATTGCAAGGTCTTCCGGATCAAGAACAGAAGGGTCGATCCCAAGTTTTTCCATAAGAATGGCGAGGCCGGGCCTCGGAGCTCTCCTTAGGACGTCAAGCCCCCCCTGGACAAGTATCCTGTTGAGGGGCGAGGCAAGGGAGACACAGTCTGCAATGGTTGCCAATGCAACGAGATCAAGCAGTTTACGCAGTTTTTCCCTCGGGATAAGTTCATTCTGCCATGCCCAGCACCATATTACACCTGCAGCACAAAGTCTCTTGGCAGTGATGTCACCGCCGATCTGGGGGTTTACCATGGTGTCTGAGAGTGCAAGTTCACCTTCAGCAAGATGGTGGTCTATGATAACGACCGGAATGCCGCTCTCCTTAATGAGCTTCACGGATCCGACATCCTGAGTTCCGCAGTCAACGACCACGACAAGATCGCATTTTCGTTTGGCAATGCTTGCCGCTACATCTGAGTGCAGTCCGTACCCCTGGTTGAAACGGTGGGGAATGAAATATCTGACGCTTGCCTTCTTGTAAAGGGCCATTTCAACTGCAAGGGCTGTTGCCGATATCCCGTCGACATCATAATCGCCGTATACTACGACATCAGATCCTTCGTCCAGTGACCTGAATACGTCGACAGCCAGTGAATTTGTTTCGCCCAGGTCCAGTGACTCAAGCATGCTCTCCATATCAGGAGATATCCAGCTCCTTATTACCGAATCGCTGGATTCTGAATTCACTCCCCTCATCTCCAGCAGTGCAGCCTGAAAAAGTGAGCAGTCGAGCCGGGCAGCGATTTCAATCGCTGTATGCCCTGGCCTGTAAATGTTGAGTTCATCTTTTGAGCAAATTACTACCAAAGCTACTCAACCGTTCCGCCGGATGTATTTACCTCTGTGTTATGTGTCTGAGGGGGTTCTTCGTTTGCAGAGAAAGGATTTCTGGCATTAGCGACTGATTCGAGTATCGTCTTTTTCTCTCTCTCCACAGCAGCTATCTTTTCGTCCTTTGCTTTAAGTTCTTTTTTATACTTGCCCCTTACCTCAAACATGGAAAAAATTGAAAATATCCACATTATCGCTGCACCGGCGCAAAAGACAAGAACTTCCCATACTCCCTGCGGAAGGACCCATTCAAAAATTAGAAACCTGACTGTAACATCCCCTATGTTCTGAAAAGCAAAAAGTGCTGACAGAAACATGGTAACAGTTATAGCAAGAATATAGCTCTTCATAAAACCCCTCCTTATAGGCAAGCAGTCTGAACGACTTACTGTTTGAATATCTATAATACAACAAAATGATGATAAAAAGACAAAAAAAAGAGAGGCACAAGGCCTCTCGTCAAAATTAAAATTTCTTTTTTAGTATTTCGGATAGCGGAGATACCACTCAGCAACTACTGCGCTTGCAATGTATACGGAGCTGTATGTTCCGACAATTATACCGACCAGGAAGGCAAAAGCAAAATTGCTTATGACTTCTCCTCCAAATATGAACATAGCCAGGACAGGCAGTAATGTTGTGACCGATGTGTTGATCGTCCTTGCAAGAGTCTGGTTTATGGACATATCGACAAGTTCGACCACACCCTTTGTCCTTACTGTGGACCAGTTTTCACGTACGCGGTCCAGCACAACAATTGAGTCATTCAGAGAATAACCGACAACTGTAAGTATTGCGGCTATAAAAGCCACAGAAACTTCTTTACCTGTGAGGCTATATATCCCCAGCATGATGATCGAGTCATGAATAAGGGAAAGCACCGCAGCTACACCAAAACGGAACTTGAAGCGGAATGCCATGTAGATGAGAATACCAGTGAGTGCAAGAGCAAGAGCGACAAATGCCTGAGTGCGAAGCTCCTGGCCTACTACTGGTCCAACCTTGTCTATCTTAAGAATTTTGAGTCCGCCGAAATCCTTTTTCAGAGTGTCAAGGACCTCTCTCCTTACCTCTTCATCCTGAGCCTGGAAACGAATAAGCACCTCATTTTTGTCATAAGCCTGAATTATTGCCTGCCCCTGTCCGATCTTGCTGAGACTGGCACGAATGTCCGAAACCTGCACCTGAGAAGAAAATTCGACTTGCAGCACAAGGCCTCCGGTAAAGTCGACACTAAGGTTCAGTCCTTTCGTTGCTATCAAACCAAGTGAAGCAGCCACTAGAACGAGGCTTATCACAATGGCGTAAAACCTGTATTTCATGAATGGTAAATTCAGTTTTGATGCATTAAAAGCAACCATTAACAGCGCCTCCTTCTACAGCGTTTTCAACTTACGGTTTGAAAGCATCGCGCTGAGCAGCGAACGGGTAACTACCACGTTGCAGAAAACTGCTGAAATAACGCCTATGCTCAGTGTTACAGCAAAACCTCTGATTGGGCCGCTTCCGAAATAGAACAAAACTGCCGCTGCGATCAGCGTGGTTATGTTTGAGTCAAGTATGACAACAAGAGCCTTTCTGAAGCCTGCGTCAAGCGCAGCCATCTGTGTCTTCCCTGACTTCAGCTCTTCCTTCATGCGTTCGTAGATCAGGATATTTCCGTCGACGGCCATGCCTATGGTAAGGATGATACCTCCGATACCAGGGAGAGTAAGGGTCGATTTAAGAAATATGAGGCTGGCCATTACCAGCAGCATTGCCACACAAAGAGCGATATCCGCAGCGATACCCAGGAATCCGTAGTATATCAGCATAAACACTACGACGAGTGCCGCTCCGATAAGACCGGAGCGTACGCCCTGCTTGATGGAATCTGCTCCCAACGTAGGCCCGACAGACCTGTTTTCAAGGATCTCGACAGCTACAGGAAGGGCACCTGCCCTTAGCATGATCGCAAGCCTGTTTGCTTCAGGAGTTGAAAACTTTCCTGTGATCTGTGCTTCTCCTCCTGAGATCCTCTGCTGCACCACCGGCGCAGAAATGACCACTCCGTCAAGCAGAATGGCTATCTGTTTACCGACGTTGGCTGCAGTGGCTTCATCAAAAAGCTTAGCGCCCTCTGTGTTGAACTTCAGAGATACCGCGGCTTTGCCAAACTGGTCAAATGTGGTGTCAGCCTTGGTAAGGTCTTTACCGGTCACATATGCTTTGCCAAGCAGATAGGCTGCGCCGTCTTCGCCTTTACCTACAACGATATCAGGATTTGCCTTCACAGCATCTTCCATCTGCCTGATGTATTCATTGACCTCGTTTTTGGCCTGCTGCCAGCGATCCTGGGCTGCCTTGAACTGCTCGTCGCTGTCATAGTTTGAACGTACAGGTTCAGCGGGTACCCTTGGTGATTCGCCAAGGACCTGGCGGAACTCAAGAACTGCAGTCCTCCCGATCAGATCAAGTGCCGCTTCCGGGTCTTCGATACCTGGGAGGTCCACTGAGATACGGTCCTCACCCTGTCTCTGGATAACCGGCTCCGCTATACCATACTGGTCTATGCGGCTCCTCAGTACAGCAAGAAGTCTTTCGATACTATCTGATGTGACGGGATTTTCAGGGGTCCCTTTAGCCTGCAGAACGATGTGTACACCGCCCATCAGATCCAGTCCCAAACGGACCTTGCCCTGTATTGGGAAAGCTATGAATCCGGCTATAAGGATCACGGCCAGAATAAAGACCAACCGCAATTTGTCTCTTTTTACCATAGAGAAAGCGCCTCCTTGCAAAGAAAACGGAGTGGACACTGTAGTTGTCCTCTCCGTATAAATACACGACTTACTTCAATTGAGACTGAGATCTAGGCCTCTTCCTTTACTGTATCGTCTGCTTCTTCAACTTCAGCTTCGACGACTTCAGCTTCCTTCACTGGCTCTTCAGGTGTCTCCGTCTGAGTTTCTGACTTCTTGAGCTTCTTTTTCTTTGGTTTTGTATCCATTCCGCCGTCGGCTTTTTTCATAGAGACAGAGCTTTTAAGTATCCTTGCCTTAATGCCCTCGTCAAGCTCGATGATGTAGCTGTCATCAAGGACCTCTCTAACTATACCAAAGAAACCGCCTGCTGTTATTATCGTAGAACCTCTGCTGATACTAGCAAGCATTTCCTCATGCGCCTTCTGCTTTTTCTTCTGCGGGCGAATTATCATAAAATAGAATATCGCCGCAAACATAGCGAGAGGAAGCATCATGCCTACAAGTCCGCCTTGCTGTCCACCCAAATCAATTCCTCCTTAGTGTATATAATGTTTTTTATAAAAACCAAATTTATTTTTTGGTCAAAAGTAACGCTGGTTATTTTAACATGACTTAGGCTCTTTGTGTAATAAAATTAATGCTAGTGCTTTACTTCTCTCTCTTTAAGGAAAAACAGTAGTTTCTCAAGCTCTACGAATATGTCCACCCTGTAAAAAAGTATCTTTTCAGGAACAACTACAGTAGCTGGAGTAAAAGCAAGAATGCCTTTCAGCGAGGGAGAGTGAACTGCCTTGTCAACACAGTTCTGCGCCGCTGAAGCAGGAACAGCCAGAATAAGCACTTCAATGTCCCGTTCCTCCATGACTTTTGCAATTTCATCAACATGCCAGCATTTGACCCCCATTATCTCCTGTCCGACTTTTTCAGGGTCAACGTCGAAGAGAGCATCAACATCAAACTTGTAACTCTGGAATGCGGCATGTCCCATAAGGGCAGTACCAAGGTTGCCCACTCCGGCGAGAGCCACCTTCCATACCTTGGGAGAGGCGAGTATATTCTCAATATGCAGGCAGAGGCGGTTCACGTGGTATCCCACACCTCTTTTACCGATCTCTCCAAAATATGAAAGGTCCTTGCGCACCTGGCTTGCCTTTATTCCAAGGATCTCTCCTATCTGAAGCGATGATACGACCTTGCGTTCCTCTTCCTTCATCTGGATCAGCAGCCGATAATACTGGATCAGCCTCTCGACGGTCGGTTCTGCCACCTTCATACAACGCACCTCCTGGTATTAGCTGAATAAAAATTTATTGAGCTCTCAAAATATCAGCGATCCTTATCTTCTGCTCTTTTGCTTTCCTCAGGAACAATATCACTTCCGGATTATGGTCATGTCCGGACCGGCAAAATGAGATCGTCCCTGAAGGGATTCTTCAATGAGTATCAGGCGGTTATATTTCCTGAGACGTTCGATCCCTCTCGGCGCTCCTGCTTTGATCTGTCCGGCACCTGTTGCTACAGCCAGGTCTGCGATAAAACAGTCAGCAGTCTCTCCTGAGCGGTGAGAAATGATCGTCCGGTAGCCTCCGCGTCTAGCCATCTCAACGAGCTTGAGAGTCTCAGTTAATGTCCCTATCTGGTTTGGCTTAACAAGGACCGCGTTCGCAGCTCCCCTGTCCATTCCAATCTGAAGCCTGTCAGTATGAGTGACAAAAATATCGTCACCTATAAGCTGGATCTTGTGCGACAATCTTTTTGTCATGTCTATCCAGCCCTGCCAGTCATCCTCAGCAAGCCCGTCCTCTATCGAGATTATGGGATATTTTTCACACATAAGTTCATATATGTCTATAAGTTCATTCGCGGTATATTTGTAGTCACTGCCGTGGAACTGGTATGCTCCTTTGCAGTAAAACTGGTTTGCCGCTATATCCAGACCAATGGATATATCCCTGCCGGGCTGATAGCCTGCACTGCGGATAGCCATAAGCATAAAATCAAGTACCTCTTCCTGGTCTCTGAAATCAGAGGCAAAACCGCCTTCATCTCCGGTACCTGTCGATTTGTTGTACTTTGTAAGGATACGGCTCAGCGCATGGTATGTCTCAGCCCCCATACGCAGAGCTTCTGTAAAAGAGGGAGCTCCATGGGGTATGATGAGGAATTCCTGGATGTTAAGATTGTTGTTTGCGTGAGTGCCTCCGTTTATTATGTTCATAAGCGGGATAGGCATAAGGTTGGCATTGAGTCCGCCCAGATATCTCCAGAGCGGTATATTTTTTGAGTAAGCCGCTGTCCTGGCAGCAGCAAGAGATACTCCCAGTATTGCATTAGCTCCCAGCTTCTTTTTGTGAAGAGTTCCGTCAAGCTGTATCAGCGCGGTGTCTATCTGATCCTGCTCAAGAGGGTCCATTCCTCTTAGGGCAGGTGAGATTATCTCATTAATATTTTGTACTGCTTTAAGTACTCCTTTGCCCATATACCTTCCGCTGTCACAATCTCTAAGTTCGTGGGCCTCATATGTTCCGGTAGAGGAACCGGATGGGACGCTGGCTTTTCCAATGATACCCGAGTCGAGAGCCACCTCTACCTCAACAGTCGGAAAGCCTCTTGAATCAAGTACTTCTCTGCCATGGACATTAGTAATGTATGACAATTGAGCCTACCCCCTTCTTAGGTGATTCACCAGGGACGTTCTTCCCTGTCAACTCTCTTTTCTTCTAGCAACTCATACGGAACTGCGCTTCTTTTAAGCTGAGTTTCGTCGGATGTCAGCACACTAACTCGCACTATTCTGCCAGGGTAGGCAACTTCGATCGTGTCGCCGGTCCTTACTTCCGCAGCAGATTTGCAGGTTTTACCATTGATCCTTACTGCGCCTATCTCAACCATATCCTGTGCCAGAGTCCTGCGTTTGATCAGTCTCGAAAGTTTCAGGTACTTATCAAGTCTCAAAAGATGATCACCATCCCAGCAATGCCAAAGAAAGTATAATCCATATCGACCGCTCGTGCAATAATTATCAAACTTTCACAATAGCAAAACACACAGCCATAATTTATCAACATAAAACGTTTAATGACAAATTTACGCAAAATAAATAAGTATTATTAATATTTTCTTAACAAACAGACTTGTGATGTCTTTTCACAAACTATTTATCTATTCCAGGAAATCTTTTAATTTTTTGCTTCTGCTTGGATGACGAAGCTTTCGCAGCGCCTTGGCTTCTATCTGGCGGATCCTTTCCCTTGTAACACCAAAACGCCTGCCAACCTCTTCCAGAGTGTGTGCGTGACCGTCCTCAAGACCAAATCTCAATCTTAAAACTTCACGTTCCCTGTCTGTCAGGTCGTCAAGCATTTCATCAAGCTGCTCTCTCAATATCTGGCTTGCCGCGGCTTCTTCAGGGCTTGGGAGATCCTTGTCTTCAAGAAAATCACCAAGCTGGCTGTCTTCTTCCTCACCGATGGGAGTTTCAAGTGAGACAGGTTCCTGTGCTATCCTCTGTATCTCCTCGACACGGTCAGAAGCTATCTCCATTTCAGCCGCTATCTCTTCAGCAGCCGGTTCTCTCCCCAGCCTTTGGACAAGCTGTCTTGAGACTCTGATCAGTTTGTTTATCGTCTCTACCATGTGGACAGGTATTCTTATCGTCCTTGCCTGGTCCGCTATCGCTCTTGTTATAGCCTGCCTTATCCACCATGTGGCATAAGTGCTGAACTTGTAACCCTTTCGGTAATCAAACTTCTCAACAGCGCGGATAAGGCCGAGGTTTCCCTCCTGGATCAGGTCAAGGAAGAGCATCCCCCTGCCTATATATTTTTTTGCAATGCTGACGACCAGCCTCAGGTTCGCCTCAACAAGCTTGTCTTTCGAGGTCATGTCCCCTGCCTCTACTCCCTTTGCAAGCGAAACTTCGTCTTCAGATGTCAGGAGAGGTATTTTGCCTATCTCCCTCAGATACATGCGGACAGGATCCGACAGGGGAAGATCTTCAAGATCTCCCATCTCTTCGTTATTGGCGTTAGTTGGGAGGATATGCTCACCCTCAGATGGGTCTACTTTTGTCTTCGGTTCATCAACTACGTCTACACCAAGCTCCATAAGGTTCATGTAAAGGCTGTCAAGAATATCCGCTGTGAGGAAATCCTTAGGCATGTGCTTCTCTATGTCCTCATAGGTCACAAAGCCCTTCTCTCTGCCCTCATGCAGCAGATCCCTTACGTTGTCGATGTAGGCGGTGTAATCTGCAGGATCACCATCTTCACTGCTATCCCCTTTTACTGCCTCGACCTCGGAGATACTCTCATCCTCCTCTGCGCAGATGACCTTAATATCTTCGTCCAGATCAGTACTGTCATGAGTTTCAAGTAACTCATCCTCTATGTTGGCAGGACCGCATATATCGCCCTTTTCCGGATCTGAAAAATCGTTCAGGTCAAGTAAGATATCTTCGGTTATTTCCTCTATGGTTTCATCGATGAGTTTCGGCGCGCTATCCGATGCTGCAGATGTGGCAGCATTAGTTTTTTTAGTCGACCTTGTCTTTTTCATGCCCCGAATTTCCCTCCTTTTAGAATTCTTGTCAGCTTTAAATGTTCTTGAACTTCAGTTTCTGTGGCTGTTCCCTTTTTGAGTTTTGTATTAAGAGATCCAACTCTTTCCTCAACACACCTTCTTCTGATCGTATCAGCAATACTTTCTGCCTTATCAGCATCAATGCCTTCTCTCGCAATTATTCCATTACCCCTTGCGATCAATTCGAAAGATCTTCTGTCACCAAGCTGCCTCCACCTATCCTCCAGATGAAGCGGAGTTTCACCGGATAAAAGAGCGGAGACCATATTTTGCAGTATTTCATCTTTTACAAAAGGCACCACGTACTCCGGAGAGAATCTTGATCTCAGTTCTTCACTTCCCCAGAGCATACTGCAAAATATACATTCCAGGTCATCAGGTTCTAAGCAGGAATCCTTATCGGGAATAGCAACGGCTTCGATAAAATCATCTTCCGGCATCCTTTTTGATCCCGCATCACTTTGACTTATTCGCCTGGTTTCTATTTCTCTCTTCAGTTCATGGGGGTATACACCCATTTGCTGCGATATCTTCTCAATATGCGGAGCTATGTCGAACGCCGACAGTGATGCAAGCCCTTCCAAAAGGTCCTTCCTTGCTGCAAAAGATTTCTCAGGTATCTCCATA
>Ga0172378_10005238_pt1 | contig 12118 bp, 8 predicted proteins | sample GrowelOW332metaG_FD_119755 | JGI IMG/M metagenome (GOLD analysis project Ga0172378, IMG submission 119755) | Groundwater microbial communities from an aquifer near a municipal landfill in Southern Ontario, Canada - Pumphouse #3_1 metaG | ecosystem: Environmental > Aquatic > Deep subsurface >...
ATCACTACCTTCGTTCCACCGTCCAGGACGCAGAGCTCCACCTATCGGGAGGGCTCTGCTCCAAGGAAAGATTGACTTAACAAGGGCTTAACCCTGTCCAAACAAAGGGTACCACTATAATTTCGTGCTCAATGCCCAACAATTCTTCATGAGATATTGTCGCGTTCAGATTCCGATAAAAGACTAATTGACTGTCTTTGTGATTATACTCAACCAGTTTAGAATAAAAGATGTCGTTATATGCATTTATTAACACATATTGACTACTTGAAGACCATTTTACAATATTCTTTATTGTCTCTTTTTCATTATCGCTAAAATGCCTCATGGTCTGACTTTGCTTTATTTTCTTGTTTTTTTATCGATACTTTGTTGATGTTCAAAAAAATATTCATAAATTTGCAGCCGAGTTCATTTCTCAGTTGAGAAAAGGAAATCGAAGGACGCAAGCCGCTGATGCTCTGCGTCCTTTGCCTTTTATAGGAGGTTTGGCAGCCTTCGTTTGTATTTCTTGAGCATTTTGTTTCGGGCTTTGTCCTTTCCTTCCAGATGATAAGCGGATAAAAGGTAATACTCTCCAACGTGTCTCATCGGCTCAAGGACAATCACGTATTCTTCGATTTTGTCGTATATGTATGTGCGTGGTCCTTCAGGCTCTTCCACGGAAAAAATGAGCATCTCATCTTTCTTCCTTTCCTCGATATGAAAACGAATCCAGTGCAATCTTGCTGATCTTGCTCCGTCATACTCGCGATGTCGAGTCTCTTTGTCAACAATGACAGTTGTGAGATGTGTAAACAGCCTCTCCATTGTATCCTGCCCGGCAGCCGGTGTGGGGTTGAGTTTCTTTCTCCTAAATGAGAAATCCGCATTATTTACGATGTCTCTATTGAAGATGCCCATAAGGGATGCCTTTCTCTGCTGCTCCGTCAAGCTGTTCAATTCCAGTAACTGGTTGTATTCTTTCAGTAAGTTCGTAGGCATCTTAATTCAAATCAATAAAGAATAGATTCAGTTTATCTGAGTGGTTAGTGCATTCCATATTAGGCTGGTTTGCGTGTTTCTTAATCTTCTCGAGAATCAGCACCTTTGCCTGATTTGCTTTTAACTCATAATTGGCGTTGTAAGATATCGCACCCATGATAAAGTCGGCCAGTTGCATTAATATGCTCTCGTCAGAACGGATGTTTTGAACATTGCGGAAGACTCCGAACTTAACATTAAGGATTTCTTTCAATCGGCGAACCTTTATGGCTGACAGGGTATCCTTGATATCAAGGTAGACATTGTAATGATCCAGGGTATTGATTTTATAGTTCAAAAGCTGATAGTACATCTTGTAATAGAAATCGTCATATGTACTTCCGAAATCCTCACAACGAATCTGTGATTTCTCAATTCCGATCGCTCTGAATTTTAGATCAGTGTCAAAGAAATAATCAACAAGATCCAAATAGAACTTGATTTTTGACATAGAAACGTGAGACCATTTAATCTCGGCGTTGAATTTATATTTGTCTTTAAGTTCGTTTATTCGCTGAGTGTGTCTTTTTACTTGCGGATACGCGCAGTTTATCGAACCTAAGAACATGTATTTCTTCTGATCATGTTCTATATGGCAACTTTCATCGCAATAGATATTGAAGGTTTTTCCCATAATACATTCCTCTTTCCTGCAAATTTACAAAAGTTTTTCCTTGAAGACGTATAAATATAGTTCAAATGAGATGTAACTTCATGATACATCAGTCGTTCCCGACTCCTTCAATCTTAATAATCGCTTTTCGTCCAATGTAAGAAATATTGACAATTATTCTTCGATTGGTAGTTTCTAGTCTTTTTCATATTTCTCATCTATCATTTCTGAACCTCCCACAACGAAACAATCCAAGTATCACGATGCTTTTCTTCCAACAAGCCCGCATTTATCAGCTGATCTACATGTCCCACTAAAGATGAGTAGTGAGTAAATGTCACTGCAATCTTATATATAGGCTTAGTCCTATCAACCTCTATTCCATTGAACGTGGGACGATTATCTTCTCGAATATGTTTAGCAGCCCGGCAACATTGGAAGCACGCCTCCCGTACTGATTGTTTGAATTTATATTTTGCTCCATCAAGAAGCACTCGATCCTTATGAGACAATTCGTGTGCTTTTACTTCAATGATATATGTGCTATACCAGAAATACCCAAGATGTCAAGTTCTGGACGTTTCTCTATATTGTCTTCAACGATATGGTAACTTACAGAATGGTAAAAAGTCACACTTGGCAAGAAAGATTCAAGAATTGATTTTACTTTCCTTTCGACATATTTATCACGACTATCGAGTTCGTTATTTTGCTGAAAATGTTTATCGTAGTACGACTTGTCTCTCATCATCAACTTTTCAGCAATAAGGAAAGAATTTCTATGAGGAATCATTGGCGTGAAGCAATAATACTTCTCCCCATCCCTTACAAATGGCCGTTCAAAGATGCTATGACCATTCATAATGTTTCCCTTATATTTCCCGTCTTCAATAAAAGATGAATTGTCACCAAATTCAAATGAGAGCGCCTTCAATATATTCAGTTCAACATCATTATGTGGATAAATCCAAAATATTTTATCAGAACCTTGATAATAATCGGCTGGATAAACAAAGAAGTATTCACCATTTTCGTCATGAGGAACATCAGGATTGGCTTCAAAGAATTTCCCAAATATTCCCTTTGAGAAGTCATGGCTCTCCATAAAAATATCATCATCAGGCGAACCACAATTAATTTCTTCCCAATTTTTCCAACGCTCCCACATTTTTGAAATGCCGTAGATAGAATCTTGGCTACCAACTTTGCAGATAATTCTATTCTCCAAATCCGCAAAGAATACTATTAGGTCCCCTATTGAAAAACCGTATCTGTTTTGATAGAATTCAGAATGAGGGATAAACATCTCCTTAAAGACCTCATTGTAATGAATAGGATATGCATCACCTCGAACGATGACAGTCTCGGAGTGAATTAGCCAGTTAACGAACTGTTCTGCGTTGTTTTCAAGAGACATATCCAGTAATCCGTATATGTCAGACAAATATCTCAATCGTTCTCTTAAGTCCAAAACGACCTCTGTGGTAGGCTCTTCCAAACCATCATTGGGCATAGATAAACCAAAGTTTAAGGCATATTCAGAAATAACCTCTGCACGCTCGTCAAGTTCGAGTTTCTGTCCGGACATTTGAGCAATGAAGAATTTTTCAAGGTTAGCAAGATTGTCCATAAAATATAATCCGGTACTACCAAGTAATTGAACAGTATCGTATCTTCTGAAATATCCTTCTACAATTTCAATATGTTCACGAATTTGCTTTTCTAATTGTTCCTTATGCTGTAATGCCTCCATGACCTGAGTCCCCAAAACCCTCATTATATCCTCAAATGACATAGTTGAGTTTAAACTGTGAACAGGATTTGTTTTATGTTTCTTCGCTTTCGATCTTGGCTGAAGACGTTTCTTTCTCTTGTGTACTTTTCTCATAATACCTGCATTCTCATTAATAGTTTATGGCACTGGTGCTAGGTTACATAATTTCGACCTATTATAGATGATCAATTATTAGCCATAAGTTGTTTATGAACCAACACAAAGAAATCCGCCATCAGAACGAATCCTGGTGGCGGAAATTTTCAGTGCATCCCGGAATAATTATTCCGAAGCAAGTCTTCCTTCAAGAAGCACATCACCGGATTTCTCACCGATAGTGGTGTTCACGAAAAAATACTTGAAGAAGACCTTTGGCTTGGCAGCTGTATGAACACCATACTTGGCGTCATAGTCAGCCTTGATGTTGATGGCGGTGGTCACATTGGCGAATCCTGCAGCCTTGCTGTAAGCGCGGGTAATACCGTTGCTCATACCCTCGGTGGCGAGAATGATGAGCATAAGGTTTGCCACGCTTGCAGGGATTGCAGACAGTGTGAAGGTCATCGCAGCTGCGCTGATTGCCACGGCTGCGGATGCAGGGGCGTCAACGCCTGTGAGAGTAGGAGGAGTCGACACTGCGGTTCCGCCACAGAAGACAATCCAGTAGTTGAGCCTCATATAGAGGTTCGCACCGGACACCTTTGATTTGGTACCGAGGACGGACTTGACCTGAGCAGTGTTGGCAGCGGCATTCCAAGCCAGAATTTGGGCATTGGTGAGGTTATGCCAACTCTGAGAAATCCGAAGGATGTCCACAATCTTGTCCGACTGAAGCCAATAAACAAGGTCAGTGAACTGGCACTGCGTCAGCATGGGGCTACTAACCGACACTACATTATGATTGTGAGATTTGATGCTCTTCATCTGTAAATGATTGAATATATTACATTTCAAATACATTTAGAAATGCTCTCACAATTTCTTTCTGTATATTTGCGTTAGCACAAGCAATTGGGAAATTATACTATCATGAAAATAATGGAACTATATTCATCCATTTTCTTTAATGAGATTGAAGAAATGAAGGCCATCACGAATCTTCCTGTTTTCGTTATTGTTGGCGACACTGGGTCAATTGATATCTCGAAACATATTCAAAATGTCCTGGACCCTATCACTTTCGGATTATCTTGTGGCCAAGATGTTCTTGATAAACAATGGTTTGGCCAGGCATTCTCGGCTTTGATGTCAGCAACATCATATAAGATTGTTTCATACCAACAGTATTCATATATCGTTGACTATCTTAACCCTCACTTTTTCAAAGACAGGGTAATTGGTCTTGTCGAAAATCTCCGACAACTATTTCCCATCTTTGGTTACAATTTCATTGCGGATACTTCTGAAGATGACACTAAAAATACAGAGTTACCTATTTATCAAGCCGATCAATTTCAAATTGAAGATCGTTTCTATTACTCAGTAAAGTCGCCTAATCGCCAACTAGGTATCATTTCCCCTGTTTTTTCTAAAGAAAAGGAATTGGTGAAAAGCGGTGCTGCGCCAACTGGGGTCAAATTCATTGATCCTTATTCCGATGCTACATCTGTGGATATTTTTGTAGATAATATTATTCGTGGCGATAAACGCAATCAAACACTTTACTTAAAATATTACCCAAAGCAACCAGTTACCGCAGATCAAGAAAGGAGGATTCGTGCCTTAAACTGGTTCTTGTCTCTTACGAAAGGAGAATTGGTTTATGTTATAGAAAGTTCTATCTCTGAAAATTTTTTACCTGAAGCAGAACCTCAAGATCTTCTCAAACAATATTGGGGCGATCAAGCGTCGTTCAGAAATATCAAGATATATAAGAATCCAAATATCAACAGTGAAATTGTCGAAGTATCACAAGGGCAAGTAGTACAAACCCTCATTAATGAATATGAGAATGTCAAAGCTGGTCGCGAGTATCGCGATGTGTTCCTAACCGCGCCCACAGGTGCAGGAAAATCATTACTTTTCCAATTGCCAGCCTTTTATATTGCATCAAAAGGAGATGTAACAATTGTTGTATCTCCGCTAATTGCCTTGATGAAAGATCAAGTGTCTGCTATTATTAGCCAACGCGGTTTTTCGCGTGTAGCATACATAAATAGCGAAGTCAGCCTCCTTGATCGTGACAATATCATTGAGAAGTGCAAATGTGGCCAGATTGACATCTTATATATGGCTCCAGAATTACTCATGTCATATGACGTAAGGTATTTCATAGGAGAAAGGCATATTGGATTGATGGTTATTGATGAAGCCCATTTAATTACTACATGGGGACGTGATTTTAGGGTTGATTACTGGTATATTGGAAATCATATCAATAAAATAAGAAAATATTCTGACCAAGAGTTCCCAATGATCGCCGTAACAGCAACAGCTGTATATGGCGGAGACAAGAACGATATGGTATTTGATACTGTTGATAGTCTCATGATGCATACTCCTCACTTCTTTATTGGAATTGTTAAGAGAAATGATATTGAATTCATAATCAATAATTACGACAGTGAGACCAAAGGCTTTGATGCCGCCAAGATTAAGCAAACGACAGAGTTTATTCGCAAGGTCAACGATTTGGGGTTCAAGACACTTGTTTACGCCCCTTATACTGACCAGGTTAGGAAGATTACAGATGCTGTCAACAACAGCAACGAGATTGCCGTAAAATATTATGGAGGTCAACTAGATTCGCTATCAAAGGAGCAAGCTGAAAGAGCATTCAGAGGAAATGAAAAGAAGGTCATGATTTGCACCAAAGCATTCGGTATGGGCGTGGATATTCCTGATATACAAGTTGTGTATCATCATGCGCCATCCGGGTTGTTGCCTGACTATGTTCAAGAAATAGGAAGAGCTGCCAGAGATAGTGGCATAACTGGGTACGCGGTATTAAATTATTCACCACGTGATCAGAAATACAGCAAACAGTTGTATGGAATGTCCTCTTTAAAGTTATATCAACTCAAAGCGGTTCTCAAAAAAGTTTACGATACATACAAGAATAACGGGAACAAGAGGAATATGCTTCTTTCTGTTGACGATTTTGCCTTTGCATTCTGTGACATGGATGATGTGGAAACAAAGGTCAAGACTGCGTTGATGATGATTGAGAAAGACTATCTTGCAAAGGATCGATATAACGTTCTCCTTGCAAGGCCCAAACAACTATTTACAAGGGTATTTGCTTCAGTCTCTCAGTCTGGATATTCAGAACTGATGAAACAATATCCTAATACCACGAAAAAATTACTTGAAAGAAAAACAGGTGATATTATCGTAATGATAGACCTTAACACCTTATGGACGGATCATTTCAGTGAAAAGAGTTTTCCCATTCTTAAACGAGACTATTATTTGGGCAACCTGTTTAATGGCATCGAGGTGTCTCCACGAATTAAAGTAAGTTATATTGTTGAAGATATTGAAGATACTATAGAAAAGATTACAAAAGTCTTTGAGGTTATTAAATTATTCCTTATTTCTCGAGGATTTAATTTTTTCGAAAAAGACGATATGATTGCTGCTCTAAAAAGTCATTTCGATGACAGGACGGCTAAGCAACTTGCTTCTTTTGTACTCTCTTCATATTCGGGTAGACAAACTACATTTTGCGGAGTAATAGAGGAAAATGCATTTCTGCAAGAAAAGCCAACTACTCCTCGTCAATATAAAGTCTTTGGTAACCGATATGAAGGCAGTTTTGCTCAAATTATTATACTCCTTTCAAAACTATTTGAATCTGGAAATAAAGAACCATTTCGTTTCTTGTCAAAAGAGAACTCATTACCATATGTGCGCATTGGAAATCTGATGGAAATACTTGATTGCGGCTCATTTGAAATGCAAGGTGGAGAAGCACCTATGATATTCATCCGACTTAACAATCCGGAGAAAGTCTACTACGATAGTCAGAATACAAATTATCAAAACATATTGTTTGAGAAAACTCAGGAAAAGCATACTGTCAGCACTGAAATTATGAACCACTTCTTTACAAGAAGTTTCTCTAACCAAGAGAGATGGAACTTTATAGAAGATTTTTTCCTTGGTGAAAATAATGAAGAACTTATTATGAAATATCCGGGGCAAGATATAACACGGGTTGATGTAATAGATGAACTATCAAAAAAGGAAGTTCAAATATCCTCAAAAGGCATATCTTCTCAGACTGGAAACATTGAGATGCAATATCCACCGCGTGCCGGAAAGTATTCACAAAAAGACCATCTTACTCTTGAGGTTGATGGGAAGAATGTAACTCATACAATTAAGGAATGGATTGCACTTGACCCGCTAACTCTACATGGAGCAGTTAAAGATAAACAAATATATGTAGATATCGGCTTTGTATATCAACCATTAATGAACGCCATCGAGAAAGGTTACCCGGATTACTACACCAAATTTCTTGGATTGAGGAAGTTGATTACTATACCTGGATATAAAGATCCCGTTAAAGCAGAACTTGTAATTAGTGAAAATCCAATCAAATTTTACAAATGGTGGTGTACAAATAGAGCAGAGGTATACATCCCTATCCCAGAAAAAATAAAACTATTTGAAAGAATAAAGAATATCAGCCCATCAACACTTCAACGAAAAGATTTGAAGATTGTATCAAGTGGAAAACTGAAATCATAACCGATTTTGTAATTATGTCTATTCTTTACCCTCTTGGGATTTTCAAGAATAGAACTTTGATTAACACTCATGGGAACTTAGTGATTGATGTTTATCGGTAGTTATTTCCCTATGCAGTCTATAAATCTATTTGATCATCAAATAGTTAAATGGTTCGCGGTTCAAATATGGTTCAGAAAAAACGGGTATCACTTGTCACTAAACCGGACTGAAAAAGCGAGCTAAACGACCGACGTGGGTTTTGTAAAAACGATTGACGCAGTCCCGTATTATTCCTCCAAAACACAAGCCACGGATAGCATACTTATCATTTCGCGTTCGTGTTCTTCACAAACGAAATCTTTCCAGTTTTGACTCGCTGGAATACCATCGCCAGGAGCTGTCAGCTCACTCATTAGTCTTAATTTCAGACTTCCTTTTTCTATCATAGCCCTGAAGGATGTCTTCTTCCCTTCGGGTGGCAGATTAGAGAATTTGGAATTCACGTTCCTTTGGATGATGCATAAGTTGCCGAACCGGTCTACACCCCCATCATCCCAAATCTTGATCTCTGATTCAGAAGGGTGTCGGGGATACCAATGCTCTACAGAATTCCTAAACTCGAAGGTAAAGTCCTTATAGAGACTCCTATTACTCTTCCAGATTAGGTAATCAAGGTAATTGAATACAATATGTGGAGTTCCAACACCGAGCCGATAATCACCATCTTTGCAAGGGGTGAAGAAATTTTCAATTATGCTTCTGCAGGCTATTTGCTCAGCAACCTCGCAATAACTGTTCAGTTTGGATGTATTATCACTTTCCTCCAACCATAAGAGCAATCCTGTTATCCAGTGCATAACTTTAGGCGACGTATAAGACACACGTAGCGCAGACTGAATCATCAAATTGTCGTTATGGCGATAAGTGTTAGCATATGATGTGCTCCATTGCCCGTGCTCCAGGAAACTCGTATTAGTAAAATAAGCTTTCTTATTGCTGCCTTGACCTGAAACGTTAAGAGTTTTCAGGCTCCATTCACCTTCTAAACTGTCGCCGATGAATTCCCTCTTTAAAATGAATTTATCGAAAAGGAATCGCATCCTCAACAGATGCTTGATGAACTTTTTAGCGAACGTTTTTCCGTCCAAATGTTCATTTTTGAACAAACCGTGTTTGAGCACACGCTCAAAAAAGATATTCAACTTCTTGTCATTAAGAAGTGACTCGCAGAGTTCTTTGCCGTCATCGCTTGTGAGGCCCTTGATGCTCACAAAAGTCTTCAGGCAGTGAATCAGAAAGTAGGGGAAATCAATTATGCTTTCAAACCGTACATTGGCATCCTTATCGCTGCCATCTGTAATGTCATATGTTTTTTTAATCTCGAAATCCGGATCAACTATCTCGCATAACGTATTGCTCTTTTCGGAGTATTTGCCTTTGGCTGCTTTAACGAATGGTGATAAAGATGTGGGGATGGTATTCCAATATCCTCCGAACAATAACTCCCTGCTTGCTTTACTGAAATTCATCTGAACATAACCGCTCATATCCCTGCAGGCGTTCCAAATCTCGGAAAAAGCAGCCATCCAAGCGTTATCTCCCTGAAGATAGCTCATTAACGAGGCTTTAAGTATATCATGTTGCTCCAGCTGTTCGCCTCTGGTGTTCATCGTTTCGAAATAATGATTCAGGTCGGTGTGCGGAGGAACAATGATGCGGTACATCACGACATGAGCCAATTTTTCCAAGAAGTCTTCTCCGTATTTTTTGCAATTTGACAACTCGCCTTGGATGATTCTTACACCGCTTATGATTGATTCTTGAATCTTGTCATTATCGATCACGCTTGAATTCATTAATATTCCGTCTAAATTCTCCAAGGTGTAGTTGGATTTATCTCGACAAGCAAAAGAAAGGGAGTGCGCAACATTGGCCTTAAGGCAATGAAGGAGAAGGAAAAGAGAGGTCAAGCGCTGCTGGCCATCAACAACTTCGTAGTATGACCCATTGTCAGCGACCACTAAAGTGCCAATATAGTATTTGCTACTCGGTTCTGTACAACTGTCATTAATATCCTCCATAAGCTGGATGAGCTGCTTGTCCTCCCACGCAAATGCCCTTTGATAGAGTGGTATCTGAAAGCGCTTATCTGTATTGAATATATTATTCTCCTCGTCCTTATAGACGATAAGTTCTACAATATCCTTATTTGCCATCTCTGTACAATCCGTTAAGTTTCAAAAGCTTTACTGATAGCTCGTTCCAAGGACCCTCGTTATAACCGCATTCGACAGTCAGATTTGAAATGTCAGCATGCTTTCGTGCATTGGCAATTATTGAGAATACAGGAAGGTTGTTTGAATACTGCGCGTTGTATTCTCCAATTGCATATTTGTTGATAGTGTCATATCCAAGATGTTGCATGTCCGTGCGTATCATGAAAGACCATGTGAACAAGCGAAGAACGGCCATTTTGTCGAAACAATGGAATCTATCGTAGTAACTCAACAGAACACAATAGAATAGGGTTTTGCAGTACTTTAAGCCACTGCTTTTATCATTTAGAATCTCTTGTATTGCTGAGAATTCCTCATTCTGCTCTAACTCCTTCTTGATGTCGCGAAGCATCTGGATATAGTGGCCAACATACTCGAAGAAATCATTGCCGGCGATAAACGGTTCGCTAATCTGAAAGATCGGAGAAGACTTAAAGGCCCTCATCGCGTAAGTGTATGACTCTTTTATGTCCGCCCCCTTGAACACGTCAATGCTGCGGTCGCTAAATGTATCTGTCTTAGTCTTCTTGGACCAATTATAAATCGGAAAAATGTAATCGCTGAATAATTCCTTTATCTCGCTCGGCTCCTCGTCCTCCCATTTCTTCACGGCATGTTCCATTTCGGAAAGACTTGAAGTCATCTCTCTAAGGTGATAGGCTTTAAGAAGATCGTGTGGATATAGCGCTTTACCGCGGCTGTTCTGAGAATCGAATAACTGAAATGCTTCTGATTCTTCGTCGACGGTGATAACTATAACCTCAATGATGTCTTTCAGTGCGCTAAGAAATCGCTTCTTTTCGTCATCGCCTTGTAGGGTGAACCATTGCCGAATGAACATGTAATTGTCTCGAATATTTTGCTTCGAAACGGCATCGGAGAAATAATGGTCTGTTAAATCTGAATGAAAAGAGGGGAGAAGGTATAGGCAGACAAGAGCAATAGATATAATCCTTTGCTGGCCGTCAACGATGTATAATTTGCCATCTTGCGAATTGTGAATAAGTATAGTACCTATGCGATACTTGTATAACTCGCCATATTTTTGGCTTTCTTCAATGGCCTTTCTAATGTCCGTGAGTAATTCTTCAATATTTCTCTTGGTCCACATATAAGGCCGCTGATAATCAGGAATGGCCAAATTACTCTTAGAGAGCAAATCGAATATGCTGGATTTATATGCTGACATCCGTGATGCTGTTTATTGTTGCAACCTGTGGTCTATTGTTAATTATGGGGTTGTTATGTCCATTATTCACAAACGATTTGTCAAAGTTAGCAATAATTTCTGAAGTAATAGGTTAGCGTCGTTTGCTCAGATGAAACCAGGGGAATACGAACGCGAAAACAAAAGACTCGGTATGTCGTGGATCGTTCCCGGTAGGTTCCTCCTTGTTCCGTTTATTTTGGGTTATTTACTTCTTGTTTTGGTTTATGTAAAATAGTGTAATTATTTGTTTTATAATTAAATTAGTTTATGAATATTTGTGTCGGAGCGGTACTGGAACCGCCCTGAATTTGAAGATTACTTAAACTATGATTGCACTTCCTTCCATCACCTTCGAGGAGATGAGCGACAGCGCCAAGGGCGTTACGGCCGCTAAGGTGAAGAGCCGTAAGTACATCAGGAACAGAGGTTGCGGCGGTTCCGCTCTCACCACTCCGCCCGCCCTCGTGGGTGTCGAGACTCCGGGGGCCTGCACCATTGTCTGCACCGGCAGCGCTTTCACCTTCAAGCTGGACGCCGTTCCC
>Ga0172378_10005239_pt1 | contig 12118 bp, 9 predicted proteins | sample GrowelOW332metaG_FD_119755 | JGI IMG/M metagenome (GOLD analysis project Ga0172378, IMG submission 119755) | Groundwater microbial communities from an aquifer near a municipal landfill in Southern Ontario, Canada - Pumphouse #3_1 metaG | ecosystem: Environmental > Aquatic > Deep subsurface >...
CCACTGGCCTGAAGCAATGGTGACGTTCGATACTACGGATGGAATTCTGTTCTCAGCCGATGCATTCGGATCATTCCGTGCACTTGACGGAAAACTCTTCGCAGACGAATTTGATTTTGACAGGGAATGGCTTGACGATGCACGGCGCTATTATACAAATATTGTCGGTAAGTACGGCCCTCACGTTCAGACGCTCCTTGCGAAGGCATCAACAGTAGAGATAAAGATGATCTGCCCCCTGCATGGACCGGTATGGAGAAAAGACCTCGGTTACATACTTGATAAATACATGCATTGGTCGACATATGAACCTGAAGAAAAGGGAATAATGATTGTATATGCGTCAATGTACGGCAACACTGAGAACGCGGCTGAAGTACTTGCGGAAAAACTGGCAGAACGTGGTGTCACGAATACCAGGCTATATGACGTTTCATCGACACATGTATCGTACCTGATTTCAGACCTGTTCAAGTACAGCCACCTTGTGCTTGCATCAGTTACATATAACCTTGGTGTTTTTCCTCCGATGCACAACTTTATTGCCGACATGAAAGCGCTGAATCTTCAGAACAGGACAGTGGCAGTGCTTGAGAACGGATCGTGGGCGCCGCGAGCAGGAGCTCTGATAAGGAAAGAGCTCGGAGAAATGAAACACATGACTGTTCTTGATGAGAGCATGACAATAACATCATCATTGCAGGAACAGAACATGAACGAGCTGGATACACTTGCGGATGCACTCGCGGCGTCAGTAAGGTAAACAAATATAATATAAGGACCCATACAGGAAAAACACGTAAAGGCACGTGACACAATTTGCGCAGTAAACCAGCGAATCCCAGGAGCTTCTTAACATGAACGATGCAGACGATGCATTACTTCATGTTAAGAAGCTTTCTTAATATCGGGGGATAAGGTATAATTATCATATCAATCGGAATTATTCCGATTAATAACGGAACTATATCACGACGTGCACAAAAGTGTTGCATTCAACTATGATTCAGGTGGTAAACCTATGATGATGAAATGCTCAGAAGCAGCAGAAAAATGGGATGTTACAGAGCGATGGGTCACACAGTTGTGCCGTAAAGGAAGAATCATAGGAGCTGTTAAAGAAGGACGAAACTGGTTGCTTCCTGAGGATACTGCGCGTCCCGGAGATTCACGGGTCAAGTCTGGTCAGTATAGGAAATACCGGAATGAAACCGTTGTGAGCGGGAAATTCAGAGAGGGTGGAACTGAATACGACAGTGTTCTGCCGCTGCCTGTCGGTATATCAGATTATGTGAAGGCACAGAGGGATTACTACTATGTAGATAAAACTCTGCTGATCCGTGATATTCTCGATGCGAAACCGTTTGTAACGCTTTTTACAAGACCAAGGAGATTCGGTAAAACTCTTAACATGGACATGCTGCATGTTTTCTTCGAGAAGACAGACGAAGACAACAGTGTGTATTTTCGAGATAAAAAGATATGGAAGTGTGGCGAATACTATAGAGAGTATCAGGGCAGGTATCCGGTAATATTCCTGACATTTAAAGATGTGAAATATGATAACTGGGAGGATGCACGGGACAAGATAGCAAGCTTGCTTCAGGATGAATATGCACGCCATAGTGCGATACTTGAACAGGATGTTTTGCATGAGTATGAGAGAAAGTATTTCATGAAGATAGTAGATGCGAAAGCTTCAGACATGGAACTTTCGACAGCACTCGCAAGCCTGTCGGCCATGCTTGATGAAGTCTATGGTATTGCACCTGTAATAATTATTGATGAGTATGACACGCCGATAGAATCCGGCTATTCCAATAATTATTATGACAAGGTCATAGGTTTTATGAGACCGTTCTTTTCAGGGGCATTCAAGGATAATCCACACCTGTCGTTCGGATTTATGACGGGGATACTCAGAATAGCGCAGGAGAGTATTTTCAGCGGGCTTAATAACCTGAAAGTCAATTCAGTACTGGATTCAGATTATTCGGAGTACTTTGGTTTCACAAAAGAAGAGGCAGAAGAGCTGCTTCACTATTATGGTGATGAGTCCAAAGCCGGAGAACTGATGGAATGGTATGACGGATATCTGTTTGGCGACATGGAAGTGTTTAACCCGTGGTCGGTAATCAGTTATGTCGACAATAACTGTATGCCAAGTGCGTACTGGGTTTCTACCGACAGCAATGAAATACTTGATGAGATTCTCAAGAATGCGGATGACATGATAATGGATCGTATGAATTGTCTTCTACAGGGAGAAAAAGTAATAGCTGCTATTGATGCAGGCGTGTCATATCCGATGCTGGAATCAGATCCTGCATATGTGTACAGTTTTCTGCTGGCTGCCGGTTATCTTAAGGCTAAGAGGAAAGGCATCAGCGGCACAGGCAATATCATGTGTGAGATTTCGCTCCCCAATAAGGAAATAAGAACAGTCTACAGAGTTGAAATCCTGGGACATCTCAAGAAGATCGGCATGATTACACAGTCATCCGCAAGTGCTATAGAAGAAGCGCTATATACAGAAGATGCGGCAAAACTGGAAAGTGCGTTTTCTTTTTATCTCGATAGAACAATCAGCTTTTATGATGCCAATACGGAAGGCTTTTACCACGGATTGCTTGCTGGCATTCTCGCAACAATGGACAATAAATATAAGGTGCTTTCAAATCGGGAATCGGGCGATGGACGTTTTGATCTTGCTCTTATTCCAACTACCGTATCGGGCGTTTTACCAGGCTTCATTATAGAACTCAAATATGACAGGAATCTCAGCGTCAGCAAGCTGAAAACTCTTGCAGCGAGCACACTTTCACAGATCAGCGATAAACGTTATGAAAAACTTCTGATTGATGAAGGAACCAAAAAAGTCATACGTTATGGCATAGCGTTTTCAAATAAAAAAGTTGCTGTTGTCAAAGACTGAAAGAGAGCCGTGGAGACGGCGGAAATGGCTATAGTGTAGCAAAGCTGAACTTGACTTATAGTATAAAAATTTCGTTCACTACATAAATATGTTAGCAGTAAAAAAGCGGAGAAGCCGCATATATCATGGCTTTCTCTGCTTTTTTATTCCTGTATAATACAAAAAAAGTCCCATTCATTACATAAACGTTTAGCAGGTAAACAGATGCGTTAAGATAAAACCGAAATCTGAATGAATATGGACAAGCTCTGAGGGAGTAATTATATGTGGACATTAGAAAAACTACAGGAACAACTTTCAGAGGACAGATTCAAAGCTTTTTTTCGTATACATTACAATTTAAATGCCCCGCATATCTGCCGGGCAGAAACACTCATCATGTATATCGATGACAACGGGTCACTTGTATATCCGACCACATTTATCCCGGAACTCGAGGAGAACGGCCTGATTCCTGCGCTTGATAAGTGGATGCTGGAAAAGGCCTGTGTTATTCAGGAAAAACTTCGAGAGTCAAACGTCGATGTAATACAGATATATGTAAATCTTTCATCATGGACAGTATGCAATCCATATGATATTTATGATATAGTAATGACTCTTGATAATCACAGGGTTAATCATAATGCAATCAATTTTTCTTTTACTTCCACCAAACCATATTTGAGTATGTATGGTCTCAACAAAGGCCTTACTTATCTGCAACAGAAGAACAGGAGAATCATGTTGAGTCGCTTTGGATCAGCCTGTAATTCGGTCGGGCTGCTAAGAGATGTTAAATTTGACATAATTCAAATTGATGACGAATTTGTTAAGAAGGCGATGACCTCTGAACGCAACGAAATTATGCTGAAGGACATTATTTCAATGTGTCATGAGCTTAATACAACGATTGTCCTTGGCGGCGTGGATAATCTCAGTGAATTCCAGTATGCTAAGACCCTCGATTGTGAGTACGCGAGAGGCAACTACTTTGGAAGAAAACTCACCGAAACTGAGTTCATAAGAATGCAGAGAAACAAAACAAGGTAGGCAGATAATACCGGCAATATTTTAATTCGATTTTTTAAAATTGTGAACCTTTTTGATACAGGCTGTGTCTTAATATAGAAAGGTATTGATAATACACTTAATTAGAGAAAGGACTACCAAAACAGGCATATTTTTTTTTGGGGGGGGTGGCTTATGGAAGACGAATTTAAATTTAACTGGAACTATCTTGGAGATGTAAAACTGGGGCGTGAAAATCTTGGAGAGAACATGCCGGTCTTCGTATACAGACTTTTTGAGTATACGATGAGAGAGGCAATTTCGAACAAGTTTGGTAATGAAGCGAGTGTAGAGTTGTTGCGAGATGCCGAAAAAATAGCAGGAGCTAATCTGTATAGGCATTTTCTTTCTGATATTAAAGATGAATCAGAATGCCTTGCCGCCTTTCAGAAACTGCTCGCAGACACAAAGATAGGTATACTGAGAGTTGAATCTATAGATGATGATGGAAGGATCGTGGTGACGGTATCCGAGGATCTTGACTGTTCAGGACTCCCTGTTACCGGAGAGACGGTGTGCTTTTACGATGAAGGTTTTATTGCAGGAGTGCTGTCAGGACTCTACAAGAAAGAATACACAGCAGAAGAAATCGATTGCTGGGCCAAGGGTGACAGGGTCTGCCGTTTTGTTGCAAAGGTTAAGGATCCGGAGTGAGTCAAACAGGGAGTGATTATGAGCGCCGAAGAAGATGCTTGTTTATTCTTGAGCAGGATACTAAGCGGAGACATGAGACCACCTGAGGGCAATGAATTGCCACAGGAGGAGGATTCTCCCCTTGTCAGGGAGGCAAAGACTCTGGGAGCCATGTCGCTGGATGCTAACAGGTTTATGGGAGAGCTTGCATCAGGCAAGCTCTCTTGTGTTGCACCGAGGAATAATACTATTCTTGGAAACGCCAAGGAGCTGCAGTCAGTGCTGAGGCATCTGCACTGGAATGTTGATCGTGTCGCAATCGGAGATTTCAGCCAGAGTGTTGATTATCTGGGAGATTTTTCCAAGTATTTTAATATGTATATTGAACAGGTAAAGGCGCGTGAAATAGAACAACAGAAACGAGCTGAACTTGAGCAGCAAAAGGTTGAATTCAGGAATCAGAGACTCAATGAACTCCTGCAGACACAACTTGAATATTATGAAAGCCTCAATCAGGCTATTAATAAAGTCAGGAGCGTCAGGCATGATTTCAAAAATCATGTTTTAGTTCTAAATGAACTACTGGAAAACGGGGAGGTCATTGAGGCGCAGGAATATCTTTCACAACTCTCTTCACAGATGATGCTGACGAAAGATATCTTTTTCAATACAGGCAATGCGGTGGCAGATGCCATGCTGACTGATAAGAGAAACAAAGCAATTGCAAAGGGAATAGAGGTAGATGTTCAACTTACTGTCGGAGACAGACCATTGAAGATTTCAAACATGGACTGGTGTATTATTCTCGGCAATATACTTGACAACGCAATAGAAGCCTGTATGCGCCTTGATGGAGAAAGACATATATGGATAGAAGCACAGGTGAGGAAGGATGTTTTCAATCTTACTGTTAAGAATTCAGCGCTACCACCGGTAGTCAAAGAGAATGGCCTTTATTCGACAACCAAACAGGCATCAGGTGAACATGGTATCGGACTTGGTAATGTCAGGGATGTTGTGGAACGTTATGATGGAGTTATGCAGACCAAATATGAGGATGGTTTCTTCACAATTGCAATCATGATGTGCGGAGTATAGTGAGGCAGAATAACATCGTTTTGGAAATTCCTCATGATTTCAGAATCGAATTGAAACAGTGAGTTTGAAGAGTGAATTGGCCTCATCAGCATCCCAGAACAGAGTCCCGTCAACAGAATTGATCATCTCATAAATTCTGTGATAAGCGGATTTTGCGTCAACACCTTTTTGTGTTTTGAAATAAGGCAGATCATTTTTATCTGTTATTGAGCCAATGTATGATCCCGAAACCTGGAGAACAAAGCGAGTCTTTATATTCTTACCTTCAATCTTAATATGACCCTCATTGACCTGAAGAGTCAAACAACAATACAAATCTTTTACTTCAATAAGCAGATCTGAAATATCTTTTTGTTTATCTGATAATTCGCCGGCAACAAAAACCAGAGCCTGAAAATCCACATTCCTGTCTGCACATTGCTGATACCAGGAAAGGAGGAGAGCGTTTACTACCTCATTGTTGGAGAATTCTTTCTTCTCTGGAAGCATTTCAAGAAGCCTTGGCATTTTTGCGTCAGCAATTTTCCTGAGCTCTTTTATGTCACCATCGTTTATAAGTTGCTCCATAGTCAGAATGTCCTCGCGAAACTGACGCTTGAAGGCGTCTATTTCGACAAAGGTACGTTGATATGAAACATGGTGTGACAGTTGTAACCTGAGCTGTTGACGAACGAGCTCATTATGCACATCGTTTTCAATCATATAGCTGACGCGCATACCGTAGTGGAAAACCATCATGAACAAAACAAGAGTGAGAATGGACAATAGGATCTGTGCAAACGTGAACCATATGAGATCAAGATTGTAATAATAGTTGTAGCAACCGAACAACATGAAAACAAATATGGCCGAATCCTGCAGAACGACTGTTTCCAGTTCCTTTTCAGAACGGAACAGGGATTGAAATTGATTCCTTTTGATGGCAAAACCGTATATGAAATACAGAACGCTCTTTATTACCATCGCTATTATCAGAATGACAAGGGAACTTTCGGGTACAGTAACGATCTGATAAAGATTTTTCCTGAGGACCAGAGCCAGAATACCTGCGGATATGCCCTCGGCACATATCAGATGGAACACATCAAAGATCCCGGAGAATATGGCCTGCAGCCATTTGAAGTGAATGTGAGTTTTGAGAAGGAAAATCTCGATAATCAGGATGATGATATACGATAATATTTTATTGCCAATGAATGTCAGGTACCAGGTGCAACCGCCTGCAATAACCGCAAGGATTGTGCAGACAATAATAAGAGAGAATCTGGGCGCCTTGAATTTAAGAATCATGCCGGTAAAAAAAACGGCACAGATTATACAGGCAGCAAGCGCAAACGCGTTCAAAACATAAATAGACACTGTCACCTCCAAATATCAGATTTCAGAAGAGCACTGACAGATTCTGGGAGAAGGCAAGCTTTACATTCTGAGAGTAAGAAGAACCCATTGGAATCTGTCCACCTGTTGTAAGTATCAGTTCATTTTTATGCAGGGTATCAATATATTGGAGATTGACGATAAATGATTTATGACATCTCACGAATTTCTTATCTTTGAGTTCTTCTGAGATGGTGTCTATACTGGAGTAGAAATCAAGTGTTTCTTCGCCAAAATGAACAGTGACTATGCGTCCGCGAATTTCGAAGAAAGAGATCTTTGTGAGCGGGATTTTTCGCTTCTGGCCGGCTGTTTCTACCAGATATACATCATTCTCTTTTTCTTCAGCGAGAGATATGGCGCGGACGAATACCTCCTCGATTTTCGCGTCTTACCCGGTAGAACCCTTAAGGATATAATGTAGAGGAGAAGTATCGAAGGATTCAAAAACAAATTCATCACTTGATGTCAGAAAGATGATCTCGGCTGTACATCCGGCAGCGCGGAGCTGTCTGGCAGTATCAATACCGTTGACCTTTCCCATGAGAATATCGAGAAAGATTATATCAGCATCGTTGGGACTGTCCGCCAGATTAAAAATCAGACTTTCACCGGAAGTAAACAGGGAGAACCTGACGTCATGATCATGCTTTTTCGCAATGGCAGTCAGAATCTTTTTATAGCGTGTGAGAAGAACCTCGTTATCATCACATAAAAACACATTGAGCATAGTAGCAATCAACCTCCGACATGAAAGGCATTTGATATTATGAAAAGAAAACTCCTGGTTATTATGTATTGCGCTCTTATGGTTCTGGCAGTTATTGGTTTCAAGCCGTTTGCGCTTGACGCTGCCACATACACTCAGTGGATACAGGATCCTGACAAAACAATTGCAAAATACAAAGATAAATGGTCCGACAGAACTATCGTTGAGAAAGTTCAACCGGAGTTTAGTTATCAATCAGGTGATGAAGTCGGCACCATAACCATACCCAGGATGAATTACTATGAAATGCCCATTTATTACGGCTCTGACCTTGTAAACAATAACTGGCAGATAACCACTATGGGCAATCTTGGAAATTGGGAATTCTTCGGGCAGAACGGCCGAGCCGCTGTCGGAGCCCACAATTATCAGCTGTTCTCCAATCTCCCTGATATGGAAGAGGGAGATCTTTTTATCATAGAAACTGAATATGATACCTTTATATACGAAGTCACAGGCCATCGGGTATACGACCACCTGAAGGATGACTGGTATCAGATTGCATATCAGGATGCTCTTCCTTACTCAGTAAGCCTCATGACATGCTGGCCAATTGAACAGGGAGCTGAGGCTACCGAAGACACATATATAGTGTACAGCAAAATGGTCAGCGGGGCAAAGTATACCGCAGATCCTGCAAAATAGAAGAGGAATCTGCGGATACGGATTATTCCTGTGTGAGTTTGACCGAATGATGTGACTCGTTTCCGGCAAGATCATTAACGCTGAGCTTAAAGTTCTCCTTTGGAAAAGCAAATGTTACCGTATTATTCTTTTCATCAAATGAAACAGGCAGAATCGCCTGACCATTCTCAGTAACTCCTTTTATTGACGAAAAATCTATACCTGATCCTGTATCGTTCAATTCTATTGTCAGATAATCTTCAGTATAGTCAAAACCGCTTATTGTCGGAGCAGAATCGTCTATAGCCGATAAACTGAAATCAGCCGTGGATGTCAGATCATTAACTGTGACTACATGAATCGTGTATGTACCGTTTTCATCAACGCTGAAACTTGCGGTCTTATTTTCAAAACTTCCGTCAATTCTATTGCCATCATCAGAAATCAGATACACTTCCCTGATTGTTTTGAGTGGGGCATCCACATTTGCTGTTACAGCTACATCTCCATTTACATAGCCACTTGCCGGCACACCGACATTTATGCTGCCGATGACTGGCGGCGAGAGCGCAATGTACGCTGATGCGGCGACTGCGGCAACTCCTGCGGCTGCTGTGGTTGCAGAGGCAACGACGTTTGCTGCATTTGACTGTCTGACTGGCTGTGCGGCAGGCTGAGGGGTGAATGCGACACTGCAGCTTATTCCACTTTTACTGACTATACTTTCAAGCGCCAGCTTTGCAGCTTCAGGAGCGAGCGCTGTACTGGCGGACGAATAGGCAAGTGCTTCGTGAATCGGGTATACGAAAAATGCACTCAATAATATACCACCTTTCCTTTCCTTTTCTATACTTGTTTTGAGTAAGCGTTTAGCTGTGTTGAGACGGCTTTTGACCGTTCCCTCGGGACATCCCATGATACTGGCAATCTGAGATATCTTAAGTCCATCAAAATACTTAAGGATCAGCGTTGTTCGAAGATTTTCTTCAAGATTATCGATCATTGAAGACAAAACTCTTGCGCGCTCGGATTTCTCTGCGGAAGCGGAAGGTTGCCTGCTTTCATCTTCATCTGCAAATGAAACCAGAAATTCATCATCCACCGGATCAGGGCTATTCTTAGTGACCATTCGTATGCTTACGCTGTATGCGATCTTATTGGCCCACGCTATGAATAATGTATTGTCCTGAAGTGAAGAAATGTTGGCAAGAATCTTAATGTAGGTTTCCTGCAGAGCATCTTTGGAATCTTCTTCATTCTTCAGAATTGAAAAGCATAGAAAATAGAGCTTTTGGTACGTAAGCTCATATATTCTGGGGAATACAGACTGATCATTCGCCTTTAGTTTACTGACAAGAGAGGCAATCTCCCTGTAATTATTCTTCATGAGCTCCTTAGTTATAAGAATCACTGATTCTTAAAAAGGTTCATATTTTTTGAAAACTCAAAACAGGTTTTGTCACCGTCCTATTGATTCTAAATGAAAAACAACTATTTCACAAGAATTCAGTGAACCTTTTTGAAATCAAGTGAATCCTATAGTCAGACAGGCACATGTAATTGTAGTTTATCTGATTCTGATATCAGGGGAGGGTTTGGTTGATGAAAGTTGTTATTGATGTAAATTTTGATCCGTGGGATGTATACAGGACTCTTGCGCCAGAACTGAAGATTCACTGCGAGAATGTGGCCAGATATACAAGAAGTTTGTATGAACTTTCTATGATAGAGGGCTTGTTCGATGGTCAGCTTTCAAAACAACAACTCAAATATGTGGAAAGTGCAGTTAAGTTTCACGATATAGGAAAGAGTGTTTATAAGGATTCACTTCTCAATAAAGAAGGCCCGCTGAATATGGAAGAACGCAGAATGATCCAGTGCCATGTTGAGATAGGAATGATGATAGTTGAGAACAGTAACAAAGATTACCGGCATAACAAAAGCGAGGAAGCTCTGGTACTCATGGAATTGGTGAGGGTGGCTGTTGCTCAGCATCATGAAAGATATGATGGAACCGGCTATCCGATGAGACTCAAAGGAAATGAGATATCGCCACTTGGACAGATGTGCGGTATTTGTGATGTTTTCGATGCAATGACGTCAGATCGCTCCTATCACAAGGCTATGAGCCGCGATAAGGTGATTGCTCACCTTATAAATGAGAAAGGCAAACACTTCAACCCGGAATTAGTGGATCTTTTCGTTAAGAATCAGGCTTACTTCGTCAAATGCGGAAGTCTCAGTGAGATACGAACAACAGCGTAATACGCATAACAGAACCGAATAACGGCATTACATAAAAAGAGCAATACGTCACATAGGTGTATTGCTGTGGTGGCTGTTTGCTATGATGAGCATGCAAACAACACAGGTTCATTAAGTTAACTTCAGACAACAAACAATGTGGAGCAAGATGCAACATTTTTTTCAAGGCCTGCGGGAGGAAGAAGGCATGACTAGTACAAATGGAAATTCAAAGAAAATGACGCACAGGGGCGGATGGGGAAGAATCATAGCAGTATTCCTGTCAGTAATGATGTTCTTCGGAGTGATAGGAAACGTCGCAATGACAGTTCCTGTACGCGCAGCAGAAGGATCAAAAGTAAGTGTAAGTTTCTCATGCGAATACAAAGACAATAAGGCAATTGTGACAGCTGATGCGACAGCAAATGTTGACAGTATTGTTATAACAGGAATAACGATACCGGACGGAACACTGGTGGAAGGCACACACGCATCGTTCGAAGTCGCAGAGAATGGAACCGTGAATGTGACAGTGCATTACACAGAAACGGTCGTAACGGAAGTCACAGAACCTGAAGCCCTTCCTGAAGAAAATCCGGAAGAACCCAAGACATCGATCGACGAAGCGATTCCTGAAGAAACATTGGAAGACGCTCCGGCAGAAGAAATTCCTGCAGAAGAACCAAAGGCAGAAGAACCTGATGCAATAGTAGAAGAAGTCAATGAGGAACAGGCAGCTCCGGAAGAATCGGTCATAGTTGAAGAAAATCCAGCATCAGATGATACAGGAGAAACTGTCTCAGAGAGTATTGCAGAGACAGAAACAGTTGACGGAAGCGAAAGCTACTCATTCGATGTATCAGGAATAACCGCACCTGCTCCATCAACCACATCCACGCTTACATATGACATTAATGGCGGAACCCTGGTGTCAGAGTTCGGACCTGAAACATCACGCGATTACAGTAACGGAACCAAAGTTAAGCTGTATGACTGCTTCCAAAGTATTGCAGATGCAGCGGCAGGATCAAATCAGGGACCGATATGGGCAAAGGAAGGATATACATTTAAAGGCTGGAACACTAAAGCTGATGAAAGTGGGACTTCTTATGCGGCAGGCAGCACGCTTACTATCAATGCAGACACTACCCTCTATGCAATATGGGAGAGCAATACACCTACTGAATATAAACTCACATATAATGCAAACGAAGGAACAGAACTCCTTATCGATGCGAAGAAGGAATGGAAGTTCGCAAAGGGAACTAAGGAAACAGTGGCAGCCTGCGACAGTGATCCTGAAGTGCTTTCAGTGGCAATAGGATTAAGTGGCGGCAAAGGATTCCTCTGGGAAAAGAGCGGATACACATTCAAGTATTGGAATACAA
>Ga0172378_10005240_pt1 | contig 12117 bp, 8 predicted proteins | sample GrowelOW332metaG_FD_119755 | JGI IMG/M metagenome (GOLD analysis project Ga0172378, IMG submission 119755) | Groundwater microbial communities from an aquifer near a municipal landfill in Southern Ontario, Canada - Pumphouse #3_1 metaG | ecosystem: Environmental > Aquatic > Deep subsurface >...
AGCTTCAACCATTTCGGCAAAGAGCTGATCCTGCTTCTCCTGGCGTTCGAGTTTCGTGGGCGCAGAACAGGCCAACTGCAGGCGATCGCTGCAGAACTCCATACCGGCCTTCAGAACATCCGAAGCTGGCAGATTGGGTACAAAAGCAAATTTCTTCTTAGTGATTCTGGCAGCCAAATCCTTCTGGGCTTCGATCTGCTTGCAAACGATCTGATCCGCAAAAAGCAGCGCATCGCGCAGATCTTCTTCACTGATTTCACTGGAACTTCCTTCAATCATGATGACTTTGCCGGCGGTACCAGCGTACACCAAATCGATATCGCTGTCCAGCATTTCCGCATGCGTGGGATTGGCCACAAACTGGCCGTTAACACGTCCCACCCGCAATGCACCTACCGGACCATTGAAAGGAATGTCGGAGACCATCAATGCCACCGAAGCTCCTAAGATACTTAAGACATCGGCTTCATTTTCACCATCGGCACTCAATAAGGTAGAAACAATCTGCACTTCATTGATGAAGCCTTCCGGGAAAAGTGGGCGCAAGGGACGATCGGTCATGCGAGCCGTTAAAATTTCTTTTTCGGTCGGTCGGCCTTCGCGTTTAAAAAAGCCACCCGGGATTTTTCCGGCGGCGGCGAAGCGTTCGCGGTATTCCACCTGCAGGGGGAAGAAATCAATTCCGGGTCTCGGCTCTGCGCTACACGCGCAAATCAGCACCACTGTATCGCCCTGACGTACGGTTACTGAACCATTACACAACAGAGCCATTTTACCGGTCTCGATCTGCAGCTCTTTTCCATTGCCCAGAGCCACGCTGATATTCTCAATACTCATTTTGCTTTTCCTTTGTTCTGCAGGCAGGCAGATTTGCCGAATGCCAAGCACCGGTTACTGCGGAATTGCGGCATCGATCATCCCAAAAAAATCGGATTGCCAATGCCGACCAATTCCACCACCAGCTTCTGCTTTGCTACCTTACCCAATGACACTCAGATACCAAGTCACTCCGGTTGCCGGTTGCCGGCAACCCAAAGCGTCTTACGAAATTCGATACTCTATCGGCGTAAACTGAGTTTACGTACCAGTGTAATATAGCGGTCGTAATCTTCACGTTGCAGATAATTCAGCAGAGTCCGTCGGTTGTTCACCACTGCTACCAATCCGCGACGAGTGCTGAAATCCTTCTTGTGCAACTTCAGGTGCGCTGTCAACTCTGTAATACGTGCAGTCGCCAAAGCCACCTGCACTTCTACTGAACCAACATCCGTGGCTGAACGTTGAAATTCCTTGATCGTTGCTTCTTTTTTCTGTTTGTCCATGTTTCCTTGCCTTGAGCGTTTTCGCTACCAAACCACACTGGGATTCACATCCGCTTTTGTGTAATGATCCAGTCATCTCACCTGCGAATAACGGTAAACCATACAATATAAAGCCAATCCGGCTCTTTTTCCAACTGCTACTTCTTGAATATCTGTAATCCTCCTGAAAAACACAAAAAAAAAGCCCTGACTGGACGTGAGAAGAGAGGAGGAGGGAGGGAGAAACAGGTCAATCCAGCCAGAGCAAAAGAGACAAAACACTGACAAAACAGTTAAATATAGTATAATTCCTTTTTCGGACTTTGCAAATTTTCCCCTTCTGAACCGTTTTTTTTGTAGCGTTCTTGCAAAAAGAGCAGGTTTTTTTGCCGTTTTCCACACGGCCAAGGAATGGCAAGTTGCCGAAATGAGGATACATTAAAAGCCTATTTTCAAGGAACGCATCTCGAAATGCAGAAGCTGGATTTTCTGTTGCTAATACAAGCGAAAACAGATTGACAAGGAGAGCAAGTGTGATGACTGATTTCAATGGAATCATTGCTGAACAGGTACAAAAAATTGGCGATGCCTACCAACTATTGAAAGACATCATGCCGGAATATTTTTTTCGGACATTTGCGGATCGAATTGGAAAGGTTCTCCCTTTCCTTTGCAATCTCGACCAGCAATCCGGGATTCGGCGGGCGGACTTCAATGGCGAGGTCTTTTTTGTCTATCTGCTCAGCGAGGACAACAATCCAGCAGTTACCAGCCGGATGATGGATGGGCAGCATCTGCTGAATGCATCCTTACACCAATCGGAAAAGACGTTTCTGGTAGGAAATGAACCCGCCACCTTGATCATCGAACACTATACCTTGGTTCAGGGAGCACCGGCAACCCCCCATGTCACGCTGGAAAAATTGCAGAAGGAATACGTCAGGCAATACGGAAATGGACAAGAAGAGGCTCTGGCAGAATTGTTCGGACGCCTGAATTTTAACGTCCTGGCTGATCTGGATTGCACAAAATTGGTGCAACGGATCGAATGGGTATTACGGGCGCAAAAGAATGATTTCATCGAAGTGGAAATCAGTGAATGGAATCAGGAAAATTTGCGTTTGGCGGTCGCTTGGCCGATGCCGACCAGCAACAAAGACTTCTGCAGCCAACTACTGGAAATCATCCTGACGCATGGACTCGAACCCCGGCGCTGTTATTTCCGGGAAATAAGCAGTAATAACGATATCACCGCCTTTGATCGGCAACCCATCATGCTGGCTACCATGTATCTGAACCCGCGCCCTGGAGATACCTTGACTCCAGCACGACTCGATGCCCTGCTTAAAGATATCCGCATGCTGGGATGGGTTGAAATGAATGACCTGTTGCATCAGGAACTGGTTAAACGTCAACATTTCAGCCTGCCTGCCGCCAATTGGATTCGCTGTCTGTGTGAATTCCTGCACAGCCAGCTGACGTATATTGACCGTAACGATTTTACACACCATGATATTACCAGATATCTTGCCATCTACTCCAATTTTTCGGGTCAACTATTTGCCGAATTTGAACAACGTTTTAATCCCGCTCTGCCCCATCCAAATGCTCCGCAGGAAGCAAAATTCCATAAGCTCTTCTACGAACAAATCGAACAAATCAATACTGGAAATCAAAACAAAAATTATTTTGTCAAAACCATTCTGCGAGCCGCTTTGAACTTTTTGGAATGCATTTTGAAAAGCAACTTTTATAGCATTGATAAAACGGCGCTCGCCTTTCGCTTAAGTGCGGATTTCTGCAAATTTTATCGTACGATGAGTGAACACTATGCATCCGCATTTCCGGCGGATATTCCGCACGGCGTCTTTTTCTTTTATCGTCGCAAAACGGTGGGTTATCAGATTCGTTTCACTGACATTGCCCGCGGTGGCTGGCGCAGTGTGATTCCAGGACAAGGCAACACCACACTGGATATGCAAGACAACTACGAGTATGCACGGGATGAAGCCTTCCGGGAATGCTATGTTCTGGCTCATACCCAGCAATTAAAAAACAAAGACATTTACGAAGGCGGCTCAAAGGTGCTAACCTTGCTTGAGCCGATCAGCGATCCGGGTCAGTTGAAACCGGTACTCTGGCAGATGCAGCGCAGTATTACTGTCGCCTTCTTGTCACTGATTAACTATGATGAACAGAAAACCTTGCGGGACAAAAACATAGTGGATCGCTTGGGCAGCCGCGAAATCATCGAGATCGGCCCTGATGAAAATATGTTTGATACGATGATTGAATGGATCGGCAACTATGCCAGTGAAGTCGGCTATACACTCGGATCGGGATTGATTTCCGGTAAACCAGGAGCAGGCATCAATCATAAGGAATATGGAGTTACCAGTTTCGGAGTGCACCAATATCTGCTCAAAACCCTTGAAGAACTCGGCATCCAGCCGCAAAAAGACTCCTTCAGTGTGAAGATTGCCGGAGGACCCGGCGGGGATGTCGCCGGCAATGAAATGAAATTGCTCCTGGCCGAGGAAAAAGGAGTTCCCCTCTATCCGAATTTACGCATCATTGCCATCACCGATGGGCCGGCCATCGCTTATGATCCGGACGGGCTTGACCGAGTGGAAATCAAACGGCTGATCCATGCCTTTGCTTTGGACTCTTTCAATCCGGAAAAACTGCATGGTGAAGGCGCCTTGTTCGCCTTGTCCAAACCCATCATCGAGAATGGCAAACAATGCCATCGTCAGTATCGGGTTCAAGGTGGAAAATTGCTGGAAACGTTGCTCAGTCAAGATGAGTTTATGCAGCTTTTCCAAGATAACCTCATACACTATGCCGATGTTTTCATCCCGGGAGGCGGGCGCCCCTCTACAATCAATGAAGAAAATTGGCAAAGCTTTTTCCCGAATGGCAAAGCTTCTTTCAAAGCCATTGTCGAAGGCGCGAATTCCTATATTACCCCAAAGGCACGGGACTTGATGCAGCAACAGGGCTTATGGATTATCAAAGACGCCTCGGCCAATAAATGTGGAGTGATCACTTCCTCGTTTGAAATTCTCAGTGGGCTGATGCTGGATGAAGAAGAATTCAAGACCAACAAGGAAGAGCTGGTTGCGCAAGTGATGGAAATCCTCCGTCATCTGTCCCGTCAGGAAGCGAATTGGCTGTATAGCAAATTCCTGACAACCGGGACTCCGCTGACCGATCTGACCGAAAAACTGAGCCGTGAAATCAATACCAGCAAAACGCAGATTGCGGATTATTTGATCTCGCATCCCGAATTCATCAGCGAGGAATTGCTGCTGTCCCACCTGCCGCCAATCTTCCGTACCCGTTTCCCCGAACGCTGGCAACGAATTCCGGAAGAATATCAGAGAGCACTGGCGGGCGTCGAATTGGCTTGTCGTCTGGTGTATTCAGAACAGAATCTTGATCTGGGTAACCGCTTGTTAATGATCATGACAGAAAAGGAAAAAAAGGCTATCGGAACAGTCCAATAAACGGTTTTTTTCTCGAAAAAAGTTATTGCCAACTTCTGCTTGCCGAAATTACGAAAACCATGTCTGAACTGCATACTCAACTGGAAAGCATATTCGCCGGTCAGAGTCCGATTGTTTATATCCACAGCCCGGAGGAAGAGCGTATTATGCGCGGTATCCGGGAGGTCTTGAAAAAGCAATCTGACCCTGGATCGTTGCACTGCTGGTCTTGCCTGAGCGGGCTGGAGGGGGTTCCCGACAGCATTTCTGCTGCGCATGCTCTTCAGAAGCTTGTCCAGGAGGATCTGCGTGGCGTTCTGATATTCAAAGATCTAGCCCCTTTTCTGCAGCAAGCCGAGGTCGTTCGTGCCCTTCGGGAAGCCTTTATTGATGGGCAGGGGAAAAAGGATCGTACGATTATTCTTCTCTGTGCCGACCTGACTTTACCAGAAGCGTTAAAAAAGGAAATTCAACTACTGGATGTGCCACCACCCGGCGAAGAAGAAATTTTGCTGCTGGTTCAACAAGTCAATCAGCATCAGGAACAGACCCTGATCCCCGAAAAGGCCGTGAGAGAAATCACACTGGCACTCAAGGGATTGACCGAAAATGAAATCCTTTTTGTCCTGCAAAGAGTCGCCAGTAGCGGAAAAACGACTAAGGAAGAACTGCTCGATCAAATTTTTTCGGAAAAGAAAAATGTGGTAAAAAAATCCGGTTTTCTGGAATTTTCTCCCCCCCGTTGGAAAATTGGGGAACTCGGCGGCCTGGATAATCTCAAAGACTGGTTGCGCAAACGAGAGAAAATTTTTTCTCGGGAGGCCTTAGCTGCCGGAGTCCCGATCCCCAAGGGATTGTTGATGATGGGGGTTAGTGGTTGCGGCAAGAGCTTGGCCGTCAAAACGATTTCGTCACTTTGGAATATTCCCCTGTTTCGCCTGGATATGAATTTAGTGTTTTCCGGGCTGTATGGTTCCCCGGAAGCAGCCTTTCACCGGGCCTTGAAAACGATTGAGGCCGTAGCCCCCGCAGTCCTTTGGATTGATGAAATCGAGAATGCCTTGGGACTGGATGAAACAGGACAAAAAATCGCCTCGCATATTTTTTCCAGTTTTCTAACTTGGATGCAGGAAAAACCACCCTTGATCTTTATCGCTGCTACCGCAAATAAAATTCAGGCATTGCCGGCTGAAATCCTCCGCAAAGGCCGTTTTGACGAAGTCTTTTTCTGTGATCTGCCCACTCAACTGGAGCGGGAAGAAATTTTCCGCATTCATCTGGCTCGAAATGACGCAAATTTAGAGGAATTCGATTTCAAGATGCTGCAGGTTATGACGGATGGCTGGAATGGTGCCGAAATCGAACAAGCGGTCATCTCCGCGCGTACCGACGCATTTTATGAAAAGAGGCCTTTTACGCAACGCGATCTGAGCAATGTCATCGCCAAAATTGTTCCGCTGTCCGATACGATGGAGCAGCAGATCAAGAGCATCCGGAGCTGGGCTTTTTCAAGAGCGACCCCGGCCTCGAAATTCGGAAAATCAGCCGCCAAACGCATGTGAAACAAAAGAAAAAACGAGAACCGGGCGGGATATCGTACAAAAATAAATCATTTGTCCGGGCGTAATATATTTTCATATTCCTGGACCGCATCGCACACTGCCACGGCCAACTTATCCTGATAATGCGACTCCAGCAGCTTTTTTCGTTCCTTATCATTGCTGAGGAAGCCAAGTTCCAGCAAGGCAGCGGGACAGGCGACCTCCCTGATCACATAAAATTGCTTCCGTTTAATACCACGATCAACAGCTTTTGTGGCATTCAAAAGATGGGTCTGTAACAGAAAACCAAGCAAAGCATTTTCCCGATCAAAGGAATTACCCGGAGCGGCTTTTTTGGCAAAGACGTTGCCACCGCTGGAGGGAGTATGAGCCGGATTGATAATATAGGTCTCAATGCCTTCGATACTGGCATTGTTGATCGCATTACAATGAATACTCAAAAATAGATCCGGTTGCAACTGTTTTGCGTATGCCGTGCGTTGCTCCAGGCGAAGCAGACAATCCCGATCACGTGTCAGACTGACCTTATATCCGCGTTTACGCAAGATCGCTGCAATTCGACGGCTAAGCAGCAAATTGACATTTTTTTCCATAACCCCCTGACGCTGTGCCCCCGGATCCTTATCGCCATGCCCAGGATCCAACAAAATATGCCGGATACGACGACGTGGAATCACGTTTTTGCGCAGAATGGGATCGATAAAATATTGAAAGTCCGTTTGCGCCAACAGCATTTCATTTTTGTCTTTGACAATGGCGAAAGACAAATTTACTTCCAGCCCGTTCATACGAAAAAGCCGGCTGTCCTGCGTAAAATAAAGAGCGCTGTAACGGGAATGCAGACGGACTCGTTTTCCGTCTACAGAATATTTCATGCCATAAAAACCAGCCACATCACGAAGATAGAGATACGGCCCAGCTTTGAGCTTCTTGAAGCGAATCGAAGCCGGGCGTGACGTCTGCCCAAACAGCAAATTGACCCAAACGAGGCAAAGCAAACTGCAGAGCCAGAATACGGATTTTTTTTGTCTGGCCGACACAACGCTCCTGCTGTTTAAAATCCGACCCGCGTCTTCCGGAGACTTATTCATCCGCACGTTAAGCATCACAACTCAGCATATTCCTTCCTCGTCAGAGTTCTCAAGCCGATTGAACATGAGCCTTGCATTTCCCATGAACGACCGCGGCATCGACGATGCATTTCGCCTTTTTACCCCCCATATCCGGAATTTCAAACATAATATCGGTCATGATATTTTCCATCACCGAACGCAAGCCACGCGCGCCCGCCTTTTTATGGATCGCTTTCTCCGCAATGGCTTCTAGGGCTTCCGGTTGAAAGGTCAGCTCAACATTATCCATCGCAAATAAAACCTGATACTGACGAATCAACGAATTTTTCGGTTCCTGCAGAATACGAATCAGTTCCTCCCGGTTTAATTCCTTTAAAGCCGCTGTAATCGGCAGGCGTCCGACGAATTCCGGAATCAGGCCGAATTTCAAGAGGTCTTCCGGTTCGACAAAATCCAGCGGATTGAGCTCCTGGTTACTCAAATCAAGTGCATCCACATCCGCCTTGCGTCCGAAACCCAACACCCGTACCCCATCCCGACGCTGAATGATTTTTTCCAGTCCGACAAAAGCGCCGGAACAAATAAACAGGATATTCGTAGTATCGATCTGAACATATTCTTGTTGCGGGTGTTTTCGCCCGCCCTGCGGAGGAACGTTGGAAACCGTCCCTTCCAGAATTTTTAACAGAGCCTGCTGAACGCCTTCACCGGAGACATCTCTGGTAATCGAAACATTCTCCGAGCGTTTTGCAATTTTATCAATTTCATCGACGTAGATGATGCCAATTTGTGCTTTTTTGACATCATAATCCGCCGCCTGCAACAAGCGAACAAGAATATTCTCGACATCATCGCCGACATAGCCGGCTTCCGTCAATGTCGTCGCATCGCAGATCGCAAAAGGAACATTGAGTTTTTTTGCCAAAATTCTGGCCAACAGAGTCTTACCCGATCCGGTCGGCCCAATCAGCAAGACGTTACTCTTCTCAATTTCAACATCCGGTGACAGTGTCTTACCAGAAGCCAAGTATTGCAACCGTTTATAATGATTGTGCACCGCCACCGAAAGAATCCGCTTGACCCTTTCCTGGCCGATTACATACTGATCCAAAAACTTTTTCAGATCGAGCGGAGTACCGGTTTCAGGCAGTTTCAAAACACTGTGTTTTTCTGAGGCCGCACGACTGCGTGGAGAACTTTTTACAGGAGGGCCAATAATCTCCTCAAAGGCCGCTTGCACAGCGGAAGAACAAAGATTGCAGATGCATAATTTCTTGACACCGGAGGGAAGAACCAGCACTCCGTCCTGATCACTTCGTCCACAAAAAGAACATTTATATGCGCTGTCGCTGTTAGAATTTTTAGTCATGATGAAAAGTTTTGGGATAAGGGCATAACAGAAAGTCGTCTGCCGCAAAATTTATTTTTTGCTTTTTGTAGCTGGCAAGCAGATTTGATCGACGATATGGTACTCTTTTGCGGCCTCAGCGGTCATAAAGAAATCCCGTTCGCTGTCGCGTTGGATGTCAGCTGCGCTTTTTCCAGTATGTTTTGCCAAGATATCGTAAAGGACTTTTTTGATATGCAGGATTTCTTTGGCCTGGATATCGATGTCCGCCGCCGTTCCTTCGAAGCCACCAGAGGGCTGATGGATCATGATCCGGGAATTCGGCAGGGAGAAGCGTTTTCCCTCACTGCCGGCGCAGAGCAGGACGGCAGCCATACTGGCAGCTTGTCCAATGCAGTAAGTACGCACATTGCAGCTGAGCATCTGCATCGTATCATAGATCGCCAGCCCGGCCGTTACACTGCCACCGGGGCTGTTGATATAAAAATCAATGTCTTTTTTCGGGTCTTCACTCTGCAAGAACAGAAACTGCGCTACGATGGTATTGGCCACCGCATCATTGACCTGCGTTCCCAGCATAACGATCCGATCTTTCAGCAAGCGGGAATAAATATCATACTGCCGTTCACCATGACCGGTTTGTTCAATCACAAAAGGGACATAATAGTCATTCTTAATCATCGCCTTATCCTTCTTCATAACACCTCTGCGCGTTTACAATCTCTATTCAAGGTTTCACTTCCACCTGTTCCGCAGAATTCACAAGAAATCGCAACACCTTCATTTCGAGGATTCCGGCCATGATGGACTCTAACTGGCCATTCTCTTTCAACTTGCGACCAGCGACCTCCAGAGGCACTCCCTCGCGTTGAGCCATTTCCGTAATCACTTGCGTGACTTCCTGATGCTCGGGATAAATATTTTCCTTTTTCCCGATTTCCATCAAAAGGAAAGTACGCCGGATTTTGCGGACAGCCTCCTGTTCAGCTTGCGCTTCAAACGCTGCCACTTTGTCCTTTAACTCTTCCTCCTTGATCCCGCCACGAGTCGCGGCCGAACGGTAACGCTCCAGCAGGTGAGCCTGTTCCACTTTCAACATGCTGGGAGGAACGGGAAAATCCTGTCCGGAAAGCAAAGCTTCGATAACCTGTTCATCAACTTTCTGCTCAGCTTCCTGATTCTTCCGAGACAGCAGATTCTCCCGAACGCGAGTATCGAGTTCTTCTTTATCCTTAACACCGACTTCCTGAAAAATTTTCTCATTGAGTTCAGGAATAAGTTGCCCCTGGACTTCGCTAATGTCAAAATGGTAAGAAAAGCTTTTTCCCTTGAACTCATCAATGCGAAAATTTTCTGGGAAAGTAATATCAATGTCCTTCTGGTCGCCAGCAGAAACCGCAAGCAGTGCGGTCTGGGTTCCAGGCAACATTTCAGGTTCTCTCAGCATCAACCAGGTATTTTCAGCTTTTAACAGATATTTCAATTTCGGATTGTCCAACAGTTCTTCCGGAGCCTGCGCAGTATACGAAAGCTTAAGCATATCGTTTTTCTGCGCTGGGCGGTCGACCTTTTCGACGGTGCTGCGCTGTTCGAGCCACTCCCGAATCATGTCGTTCACTTCCGTATCACTGACTTCCACTGCATCCCGGCTCACCTGAATGCCTTTGTATTCCGGAAGAGTGATCTCCGGAAAAATCTCCAGTTTCGAGTTGAAGGAAAAATCCTGACCAAGCTTATATTCAATTTTCTCCTCCTCCAATAAACGGGGTCTGGCGGCCAAGTTATAGCCTTTTTCCTGAATCGCTTCATTGATCGAATCACGAACCAAGCTTTCCATCGTTTCATCAAGAATCTGCTTCCCAAATCGAGCAAACAAAATTTTGTCCGGCAACTTGCCTGCCCGAAAACCAGGCAACCGAGCCTGACCACTAATCTTGCGGCTTATGTTGTCATATACAGATTTTGCCCGCGCCGCCGGCACCGTCACAGCCATTGTCAGGCAACACGGTGCAGTCTCAGTGCAGGTGATATCCAGGTTGATTGATTTGCTTTCCACTTTAACTCCTTGACGATTCGCAAAATATGGGCAAAGATGCGTAAAATTACCGGCACAGAAACCAGACCAAAGCCGCCGGGACGCTTTTAAGTCGAAAAGACATACTATAATTCTTTTTTGCCATAAATCCATCGTTTAACGTCTTTTCTGTTCACTAGCCTCTGGCCTCTGGCGTTGTACGTCCCAAGTTTGTAGTTCAGACTTCAGAACGCTTCTCCGTTCCCGGATTCTTCCCGGAAAGAGACCGAAACTTCCAGCTCCGAATCCTCCCCGCTCCCGGACAAATCAGTCGAGTACAACAGACTTCTGCAGCACCTGCTTTAGCAACTGTTTTTCCCGAAAGGCAGTAGAACGCAAAATTCCCGTATAGCTGGTCTCGAAATCTTTTGAAGGGGCACCCGAACCAATTTTTCAAGTGCTTGACACCCGTTTTTTTTGTTTTTTAATTGTAAAGCAAACCTTTCGAGATATAGTACTTTTACTTTTCCGGGACATTCCGTCCCTTTTAAAAACAAAAAACAAAAAAGGAAATGAAAGAAATGAAGAAAATGATTGCTCTTATGTCGGTAGTCGTGCTGGCAGTCTTGTTTTCAGGGTGTGCATCCTCAATGACCAACCACGGTTTTGAATATGCCGGCCCTGGCCTGATTCTGACAGACATCTACAAAGGCTGCTTCATGCTGCCGAAAGCAGAAAGCATGCAGGACGTCACGGTTTTGGGTCCCGTCAGCGGTGTCAGCAAATCCAACTCGATCTTGGGCTGGATCAGCAGTGGGGATTCCAGCATTAAAGCCGCCAAAGATGATGCGCTCAAAGGCTTGGACGCCGACGACATTCTGAACATCGAAGTCGACACCAAAGTAAAATCCATCTTGGGTGTCATCAGCGAGGTTGAACTGCACCTGCGCGGTATTGCGGTCAAATACAAAAAATAAATCTTCTATAACTTAAGATTCAGCCCCCTCGGATGCTTCGCATCAGAGGGGGCTTTTTATTGCCCAAAATGGCTTGTAATACAGGCTTCAGCCCGCTCCCCGTTCCTGAATTCTCCCCAGAATGTAGCCGGAGCTTCCAGCTCCGGATCCGCTCCCGGAAGATTTCATCCTGCGCCAAGAGATCATTTCGGGACAGGTATGTTCGTCGGATCGGCACGTTTGTAGTTCAGCCTTTAGGCTGCGTGGCCCCCGCGGGCTTCAGCCCGCTCCCCGTTCCTGAATTCTCCCCAGAATGTAGCCGGAGCTTCCAGCTCCGGATCCGCTCCCGGAAGATTTCACCCTGCGCCAAGAGAT
>Ga0172378_10005241_pt1 | contig 12115 bp, 12 predicted proteins | sample GrowelOW332metaG_FD_119755 | JGI IMG/M metagenome (GOLD analysis project Ga0172378, IMG submission 119755) | Groundwater microbial communities from an aquifer near a municipal landfill in Southern Ontario, Canada - Pumphouse #3_1 metaG | ecosystem: Environmental > Aquatic > Deep subsurface >...
CTGCCGTCAAGGAATTGCCTAAAATTTCTAAGCAAATGGCTAATATCCTCGAAGATTTACAGTTAAGTGGTGTTGTCATTGACGACGATAGCGGATTATAAGTATATAAAAGAATATTTTGATGCCATTAAGTCCGGTGAAATTATTGTTGGCCAAGACCAAATTAAGCTGATCGATTATTTAGAGAATCGAGTATTAAACCGCGATGATATTTATCTAGATGAGCAAGCTGTTGAGAATTCAATCAGCATTCCTGGCAAATATTTTCCATTCAAACTATTCCCCTGGGAGAAATTCGCTCAAGTATTTATTTACGGATTGCGATGGACTAAGACGAAACAATTAGTATTTAACACTTACTTTATTTATGTTGGTCGCGGATCTGGTAAAAACGGATTTATCGCTTGGAATTCATTTTATTTGCTGAGCAATAAGAATGGTATTAAACATTATGATGTTGAATTAAACGCTACATCGGAGGACCAAGCTAAAACTAGTTTCAAAGATGTTTATGATGTGATTGATGATCATCAGCAAATAAAAGATTCAAGTTACAAATTACGAAAAGAAGCAATTACTAACGTTGCAACTGGGAGTATTCTTGAATATAACACTGCTAATGCAAAAACAAAGGATGGTAAACGCCCTGGAGCTAACGTTTTCGATGAAGTTCACGGTTATGAAGATTATAAGTCTATTTCAGTTGCTACATCTGGTGGTGGTAAAGTTCCTGATTATCGCGAATTTTACATCACAACAGATGGTAACGTTCGTGGCGGACCTCTCGATGATCTCAAAGAAGAGGCGCGAGCAATTCTTAATGGCGAATTAGGAATAGATAAAGAGGGCGCACAATATTCAACGATGTTCCCGTTCATTTTTAGATTAGATAGCGATGATGAAGTTGATGATCCGGAGAATTGGCAAAAGGCTAGTCCATCCGTCAACTATAACCCGGAGCTAAAGAACAAGATGATGCAGGAATACGCTAAAATGCAGCGTAATGCTTCGTTACGGATCGAATTCATGACTAAGCGAATGAATAGACCGGTTGAAGATACTCGCTTTGCAATCGCCGATTATGAGGACGTATTGAAGACCCAAGATGAGGATGTCCCAGCAGACACTAGCGAAGCAATAGGCGCACTTGATTATGCTGAAATTCGTGACTTTTGTTCAGTAGGATTGTTCTTCAAGATCAACAGTAAAACATATTGGCACCAGCATACGTTTATCTACTACAAAGCGTTGGAATTACAGAATATTAACCAGGACATTATCAATATTGCTTTAGAAAAAGGCAACGCTGAAATTGTTCATGGCCGTAAGATTGAACCGCAAATGGTTGTTGATTGGTTCATTAAACAAGCTGAAAAGTATTACATCAAAGAGGTGTGCATGGATGAGTTTAGAGCTTCAATCCTGGCACCTCTTTTTCGTGAAGCTGGCTTTAAAGTTAAAATTGTTCGCCGTGGCCGGATTGAGCAATCAAAAATGGATCCAATTCTATCAACAATGTTCATTGATCATACGTTGTTCTTTGGTGATGATCCATTAATGCGTTGGTACACCATGAACGTCTACAAGCATTTCTTGCCAAACGATAATGTGGAGTATCTAAAGATTGAGGCTAAGGCGCGTAAGACAGATGGTTTCTTCGCTTTCACGCATGCAATGGTGGCCAGGGATGATTTAACCGACTATGGAGAATTTGATGGCAGTGATGATGATGATACGGAAATGACACCATTAGTTTTCTAATCGAAAGGAGGTGAGAGAGTGGGAGTGTTAAACAAGATTTCACGGTTCTTTCTAAATCCGACGGCGGATGAACTTACTGCGTATTTTGCCTCTTTGGAAAACGATATGGTTTATCGGCGTTTGGCCATAGAGACATGTATTGACTTGATCGCAAATGCGATGTTAAAGGTCGAATACAAAACTTATGAGCAGAACAAGCGAGTGAAGAATGATATTTATTATCGTTTAAATGTGAGCCCGAACGGCAAACAGAATTCTAGCGAGTTCTATAAATCCCTGGTTCATCATTTGTATTATGACAACGAAGTTTTAGTTGTTAGTCCTGGGCGAAATGATTCAGAACTATTTATTGCTGATGACTTTAACGTCACTGAACAGGCCTTGAAGCCTGATAGGTTTGATCACGTAACAGTTAATAACTTACAGCTTGATCGTTCTTTTACAGAAACGGATGTAATTTACCTCAAATTAGCTGATACAAATATTCGGTCAATCATTGATTCGTTTTATGCCAGTTACGGTAAATTGTTGGCCAGCGCAATCAATATATACAAACGGAATAATGCCCGCCGATTTATTTTGAAAGGCGACATTTTCCATATTCAAGATCGTTCTGGCCAAGAAAAAATTAACAAAATGATGACTGCACAATTTAAACCGTTTTTTGAAGCTGATAATGCTGGTTCAGTATTTCAGCTGCAAGATGGTTTTGATCTAAAAGATGTAAGTGGCACTACGAAGAGTGATAGCCGCGACATTAAGAATCTACTTGATGATGTAATCGACACAACATCGTCAGCGTTTCACGTTCCGAAAGGATTGATGAAAGGCGACATGGCCGGTTTATCTGATCAGATAGATTCTTTTTTAATCTTTACAATTCATCCGTTAGTTGCGCTAATTACTGATGAGCTGAATTCAAAGATTTACACGATGGACGAATACAATTCGGGCGACTTCGTTCGTGCAGACACTACTAACATCAAGGTTACAGACGTTACGTCTATGGCCACGGCTTTAGACAAGTTGTTATCAATAGGTACGATGTCAGTTAATGACGCGAGCGAAAAGGTTGGTACTGACCCAATCGACGAGGAATGGGCCAATAAGCGTTATATCACGAAGAATTATTCCGAAGCTGAGCAACTGATTAATTCATTGAAAGGAGGTGAGAAAGAGAATGACAGTAAAGAACAAACTAAGCAAATTAGAATTTAGCAATGAGGGAACGGCGGTTGAAATTTCAATCTACGGTGTTGTTGATGGTATTGATATTTCAGCTAAGACAATCAAAGAAACTCTAGATGCTGCACAACCGGAGTCAATTACATTACGAATTAATTCCGTTGGTGGCGATGTTCAAGAAGGTATTGCGATTGGCAATATTATCAAGTCTTATGGCGTACCAACAACAGCGATTATTGACAGTTTATGTGCTTCAATCGCTACGGTTATTGCTGATTCATGCGACAGAGTGGAAATGGCATCTAACGCTAGTTTCATGATTCATAATCCAGCGGTTGGCTTATTTGATGCTATGACAGCAGATGATTTACGCAAGATTGCAGCTACTTTAGATAGCTTAACTAAATCAATCAAACAAACTTATTTAGACAAAGGTTTAAAGATTGACGAGAAAAAGTTGGGCGAATTAATGGACGCTGAAACATGGATGACTGCTCAAGAAGCATTAGATTATGGATTTATTGATGAGGTTGGCCAATCAGTTAAAGCTGTTGCATGTGCTACTCGTAAAATGCTTGATATGTATGAAAATGCTCCTGATGATTTACCAGTAGAACCTGATGAGCCAGATGAGTCAGAAAATCCTGAGCAAGATCCAAACAAGAAAGGTGATGAGAGTTTGGACGAATTAATGCAGAAATTGTTTGATGATGTTGATGCAATCAAAGCTAAATATAAGCCTGGACAATCTGATCCAGATGAACCTGAACAACCAAAAGACCCAGATAAAGAAGACCCTGACACTCAACGGAAAGTTGAGAACATGTTCAAGGCTTTTTTTAATACCAAAAAATAATTGGAGGAATCAAAAATGACTTTAAAACAATTAAAAACAAAAGCCTCATCAGAGGCATTACAAAAGGCTTTCCATGATGGATCAGAAACGGCATTTTCAGATGCGATGGCCTCTTTTGCATATGATATTCAAGCCAGCATTATTGAAGAAGCAAAGCAAACTTCAAACGACACTGCTGTATTGATGAACCGCGGTCAAAAGCCTTTAACTTCACAGGAGACAAAATATTACAACGAAGTAGTTAATAACGGCGGATTTGATGGTGTTGAAACATTAGTACCAGCAACCGTTTTCGAACGTGTATTTGAAGATTTACAAAATGATCATGGTTTACTTTCCAAGATTGAATTTGTAAATACAACTGGTGTTTCTGAATTCATTACTTCACGCGGCGTTAATCCAGCTTGGTGGGGTAAATTAACCAATGCGTTCAAAGAAGTTTTAGATAACGGCTTTGAAACAATTAACATGAAACAATTTAAATTATCAGGTTACATCCCAGTTGCTAAAGCAATGCTTGATTTAGGGCCACAGTGGTTAGATCGCTACGTTCGTACAGTATTAGTTGAATCATTGCGAATCGGATTAGAAGATGCAATTATCAGCGGCGATGGAAATGACAAGCCAATCGGCATGATTAACGATATTAAAAATGTCACAGATGGCAAACATCCGGTTAAAACAGCAGAAACATTAGCTGACTTCACACCAAAAACCTTAGGTGAAATTATGAGTAAATTTTCAAAGGTTAAATTTGACGGTGTCGAAACAACTTACTACCGAAACGTTAAACCAGAAGATGTTGTCATGATTGTTAATCCGTCTGATTACTGGTTGAAAGTTTATCCGGCGATCACAACTCAAATTATGGATGGTTCATATCGCACTGGTTTACCACTCGCGTTTGATATTGAAACATCCGTCGCAGTTCCCGAAGGCCAGGCAGTTATTGGCGTTGGCCGTGACTACTTTATGGGCATTGCATCAGAATTAAAAATTGAAACATCTGATGAAGTTAAATTTATTGATGATCAACGTGTTTATGCTGCACGTCAATACGCAAATGGCCAACCTAAGAGCAATGATTCATTCCGTCTATTTACTTTACCGGACCCAAAAGCATAACGCCTCCTGGGAATGGTGGCGACGCCACGACAACTGCAATTAATACCAGTCAAAAGACGGCTACTGGAGCCGTTGGGACGGTTAAGAACGTGACACTGTCAGTTACACCGGAGAATGCTACTGACGCTGAAACAGTGTTAAATTCGGCAATTCCAACATCAAGCGACGAAGCTATTGCGACAGTTGCAAAAAATGCAACGGCCGGCTATGACATTACTTTTGTAGCAGCCGGTTCAGCAGCAATCACGTTCACATCTGGCGAGTTGACAGCAACCGTGGCAGTAACTGTCACTGAATAGGCGGTGGTTATTTGACTGACGAAAGAGTAGAAGTAATTGTCGACTATCTCAAAGAAAATCTCGGTATCGATTGGAAAGACGATGATAAACTACTGACGCGAAAAATTAAGACGTCAATGGCTTATTTTGACCGCAAGACTGGCGTTAAGTTGACCTATGAGGATAATTCCCCAGAACTTGAGTTAACGCTTGAGAGGGCACGATACGACTGGAATAATGCACTTGATGATTTTGAGAATAATTACAAGAGTGAGATTTTATCCTTGATCATGGATGCAGCTTTATCACAAGAGCCGGAAGAGGATGATAATGATGGAACGAATTAGAGAGACTTTCAATGACGGAATTCTTGTCATTAATGAACAGCAAACAATTCGTAATTCACAGCGTGTTAAGACTGGCACTATGCTAGTCCCGCAAGCACGTTTACATTATCGCCGCATGGTTCTTCGTGATGCTGATGTTCAAATGATCGGGCAAGGGATTGCTTCAAAAGTAACGCGTAAACTCAAAACAATTCTGCATCCGCTACTGCGAGATGAAGATTTTAAGAATACGTATTTCGTAACAATTAATGGCGATTCTTTTAATACGCTGTATGTCGATTGGGATAAGAATTATTCATATCTATATCTTGAGAAAGTAGGTGGCCAAGACGGATCAGAAACAACGATTGGTCAAGCTAAATGAGTTACTCGTTACCAGATTGATGACGTTTGATGGCAAAAAAGATTTTCCGGTCTTTGGTGGCGCGGTGTCTAAGTCTGAACAACAAAAGATTGGTATGAATTACATGATGTATACGACCGGTGATTTCACGAAAGCACCGGATCAGCAAGATGATTATTCATACAATCAAGCTGTTTATGTCACTTACATTTCTGAAAACCGTGATTTCTTAGATGGCGACATTATCGACATTATGAAGTTGATTAAGTCGGCTAATCATAACGTCATTGATGTTACTAAAGAAAATCGGCAGCTAGAAAGTCAAGATCGGTATATCGATATCACAATCTTTGAATGTTCGAGGCTCGTAAAAGTTGGCTGCTAGTGACTGGGATGTTGATTTTAGTGGGTTTGATGTTCTCATCGAGCGATGTCAGAAGCTGCCGGATCGTGCAGAGAAGATAATCAATGAAACCTTGCGTAATGAGTCTGGACCAACAGCTGTTAAAGCAATTGATTCTGACACACCAGTTTCTAAAGCTGGATTGCGCCAAGGCCACCGTCACGCTAAAGGGGCTAATGAATATCAAGTCAGCTACAACAATTTAGGTTTTGTAGTCAGACCAAAGAAGAAATATAACTATTTAAAATATCCCGATCTAGGAATTGGTACATCAGTTAATAACGTGCCATTAAACTTCCTGGACAAAGGATTAGACAAAAGTGTGGCCAAGATTGTTGATCAATTAGTAGCTGCACTTGATAACAATTTGATGAAATGAGGTAAATAGAATGGCTACTACAACTATTCAAACATTCGATAACGTGTCTATTAGCGCGTTATCGTTTTTCTTTAAAAATGATGAAGCCGCAATTATTTCTGACTGTGTCGGTAAATTAAGCGGTGAAACTGAAATGCAAGAGATTGTTAAAAAATGTGGTGCTACTGAAATCAAGAAGATTTCTAAGCCAACTAAATTAACAGTCACAATCACAGCACACGTGCCAGTTGAAGTATTCCGTCGGTTTTATGGTTTGAAGCACAACGACGTGCTGAAAGCTGGAATTTATTCATACGGTCCAAATTCAGTTGGTGAGAAGTTTGCTTTATCAGCTAAAATTCTTGATGAATTTGAGGGCAATGCGAAGTTACTAGCATTCTTGAATGCAGTGTCAACTTCTGGTTTAACGTTTGAAATTGAAAATGGTGCTGATGAAGTGGCAGCACTTGAGCTTGAAGCTGGTGTCATGATTGATGATTTGGGCGAGTTCTACCATGAAGCGATCGTTCAAGAACTTGAAGAAGATTTAACTGATGGTTGGATGAACAAGCTAACTCCAGAGATATTAAAACTTGCTGAAACACCTGCACCTTAATCAGGCAAACTGAAAGCAACAAAAACATCTAAATAGCAGTAATGAAACAGAGACGAGAGACGTGAGACGATACTGGAGGGTATTATGAGTAAAATTACTGAATTGAACCAAGCTAAAGAAAAACAAGATGAATTAAAAGGCTTTGAAATTTCAAACGGAAAGCCCGCTTTAAAATTAAACGATGGATCACTTGTAGAGTTAGATGTCACGTTAAACATTAAGAAGTTAATGCTGATTAATCGTGATTTTAATACTGACGCTTTTGTTCAGAGTAATATTGGCTCAGATGAATCGATCAGTTATTCAATTGTTCAAGGGATTCAAGCGGTGTACATTGCATATCGTCAAGCGCATATGAATGAATACTTAACTTATGATGAATTCTATGATAAATGGGACTTTGATAATGAAGTAGCACAACGCGTCTATTGGGCTTTACTTTATAAAAAAGTCAGAGCAGATTTTCAGAAATCTTTTGAGAAATCATTTAAAGCAAAAAAATAAAAGGCGGCTATAAGCTGCCGAAAATAAGTATTGCATCGGCCGAAGACCTGTACTCCATGTACACATTAGTCTTCGGCCTTTCTGATGCGATCGTTCTAGGGCTGCCACTTTGGAGCGTTGATCGTTTAGCCAAAAACAAGAATTCGTTCACAGCGTGGAAATCAGCAAAAGAACAAGAAGAAATGGAGAAAGGAGGTAAATAAATGGCAAGAAAAACAGAAGCCCAGGTTGAGTTTAGTGTTGTCGACAAAGGCCTTAAAAAGACGATGAGCGAGATTAGTTCTGAGATGGTGAAGAACCGACAGGAACAAAAGCTTGTTCAAGAACAGCTGAAGAATACTGGTTCTGAAACGGATAAACTCGAATCTAAGTTATCTGGTCTGAAGAACGAGTATGAGCAACAAGGGCAAAAAGTCCAGGTCTTAGGAAAACAGCTGGCCAATGCGCAAAAATATTTTGGCGAAAATTCAACAGAAGCGCAGAAATATGAAAAGCAATTGCGATCAGCTCAAATCTATCAACAACAATTAAGTAACAGAATTCAAGATACAAGTCAGGCTTTATCAGAAGCTAAAGGCGAAACGTCAACTTATGCCGGCTCAATGGACAAAATTGGTCAAGCTCAAAAGAAAGTCGCTGCCGAACAAGCAGCAAGTACAGCCGAGTTCAAGAAATGGCAAGCAACAGCTGGTCAAACCGCAACTGATGCCGAGAAACTTGCTAAAGCTCAAGAATATAACGGACAACAGTCCAAACTTGCTGCGCAACAAGTCGATTTATTGAAACAGGCTTTAGCAAGAACTCAATCAGAATTTGGCGAAACGTCAACTGAGGCTATGCAGATGAAAGCCAAACTGGCTGATGCAGAAACAGCCATGGCTGAATTATCAAACGAAGCCAAGAATGTTGACACAACTAATCTGAATGAGATTGGTGACAAGATCGACACTGGTAATTTGATGGAAGCTGCTGATCAAATTGGCGAATTAGGCGATCAGATTAAAGAGATTGGCAGTGAAGCCGTTGATATGTCAAACGACTTTGGCAACGCGACAACGCGGCTGAATAATTCAATGGGACTTTCTGGCCAAGCAGCTGATCAAATGAGCCAACACGTCAAGAACCTTTACGAAAAAGGCTTAGGCGATTCATTTGACAGCGTAGGTGAATCTGTTCAGCAGGTTTATCAACAGATTGGTTCACTGATTTCTGATTCTGACCTTGAACCCGTAACTGAAAGTGCGATGAATTTGTCCGATACATTTGACATGGACATGAGCGAGGCGCTCCGTGGCGTTAACGCCTTGATGACAACCTACGGCATGAGCGCCCAAGACGCGTTGAATTATATTGCCAAAGGCGCGCAGAACGGTTTAAACAAAACTGATGAATTAGGCGATAACCTTGCAGAATACGCACCACTTTTTGAACAGAATGGCTATTCTGCCGATCAGATGTTTAGCGCATTGCAATCAGGATTAGACAGCGGAGCCTATAACTTAGATAAGGTCAATGACCTGGTCAAGGAATTTGGTATTCGTGTTGCTGATGGTTCGGTCAAAACCGCAGTCCAAGGGCTGGGTAAAGACTGGGAATCTATGTACGACAAGATGAAAAAAGGCGGCGCCAGCAACCAAGAAATCTTTACTGCATTAGCAAAGAAAGTCCAGGGCTTAGGTTCTGATCAGGAGAAAGCGACTGCCATCTCTGCAATTTGGGGTTCACAAGGTGAAGATAACGGTACGAAGGTTATCGAAGCCATGGCGGACGTACACAATTCATATACTGATGTCGGAAATGCTATGGACGAGATCAACAGGAAAAGTGCGGCAAACAATGAGTGGGAAGCAAGTCTTCGTGAACTCAAAGATAGCATGATCGATATTGGCGACACGGTTAAAGAAGTGATTCAACCAATGTTGGATTCGATTAATGAGATGGCTAAAGGATTTGGTAAGTTACCCGAACCAGTTAAGAAAGTGATTGTTGTTATCGGGATGATTGCCACCGCGGTTGTTCCGGTAATCGCAGTAATAACAAAAGTTGTTGGAATCTTTAAGTCGTTTGGGGCACTTTTTACCGCAGGTGGTGCTGTTGCAGAAGCAGGTGCAGGTGGCGCCGCAGCCGCAGGAGCGGTATCTGCACCGTTGTTACCAATTATCGGCATTGTGGCAGGCGTAATTGCTGCCATTGTTGCCTTAATTGCGATTATCAAAAACTGGGGTGCTATTTCCAAGTGGCTAAAAGATGTTTGGTCAGGAATGTCCGAATTTTTTTCTGGACTTTGGGAAAGTATTAAATCAGGCGCTTCAAATATTTGGAGTAGCGTTCAAGATGCCTGGTCAGGTGCAGTTGAGAATATAAAAGGCGTTTGGAATGGAATTACAGGCTGGTTTACTGAGTTGTGGAATTCTATCACTGAAACGGTTAGTGGTGCTGTTCAAGGCGTTCAAGATGCCTGGTCAGGATTAACACAATGGTTCTCGAATCTGTGGCAATCTATTGTTGATGTGGTGTCGCCTGTTTTCACTACAATTGGCGAGATTGTCCAAGTTGGGCTAATGACAGTTCAATCAATCATTCAAGGTGTTTGGCTATTTATTACTTCAATCTTTCAAGCTGGCTGGAATATTATCAGCGGTATATTCAAGTTTATTGTTGATGGCTGGATGAATATCTTTAACGCGATGTGGAATTTTGTTCAACCGATTTTAACGAGTGTTTGGAATTACATCACGACAACGTTCAACAATATCGTCAATACAATTAAAACGGTTATGGCGCCAGTTGTAGAATTCCTGAGTGGTATTTGGAATTCGATTAAGACAACTATTCAAAACGTTTGGAATGGTGTGACTTCATTCTTATCAGGAATTTGGAATGGTATTTCTAACACTGCACGATCCGTTTTTACAGCGGTTGGAACATTCTTTAGTGGCGTTTGGAAAAACATTTCTAATACTGCTAAATCAGTTTGGAACGCTGTTTCTTCGTTCTTATCAGGCTTATGGAACGGTATTAAATCAATAGCAACATCGATCTTTAATGCCATTAAGTCTACGGTAGTTAATATTTGGAACAATATTAAATCGACGACTTCAAGTATTTGGAACGGCATTAAGTCGACAATTTCGGGCGTTTGGTCGGGTATTAAGTCAACAGTATCAGGTGCGGTTAACGGTGTTAGAAGTACGGTATCTGGAGTTTGGAATAGTATCAGGTCAACTACATCAAGTGTGTGGAACGGCATTAAATCAGCCATTACAACACCAATTAACGCAGCTAAAGATACGGTTGGCCGAGTTATTCAATCAATCAGAGGTTTCTTTAGCGGACTTCACTTGAGTTTACCTGGAATTAAAATGCCTGCCATGCCGCACTTTCACCTGAACGGTAAATTTAGTTTGAAGCCACCGTCAGTCCCACATTTATCAGTTAGCTGGTACGCAAAAGGCGGTATTATGCAGCGTCCAACGCAATTCGGTGCTAACGGTAATACAGCTATGGTTGGTGGCGAAGCTGGGCCAGAAGCAATTTTGCCGTTGAATAACAAGTATTTGTCAGTAATTGGTAACGCAATTGAGGCTGCTAGGTCTAAAACAATTGAATCTAATACTAATCAAGTCTTTAATGTGACGTTTAACAATACCATTTCAAGCGGTTATGATGCTGATTCAATGTTTGAAAGAACAGATCGGTGGTTGAGTGACCACGGAGCTAGTAAGAAATTTGGAACAAAGGGGATGGCGTAATGGACAACGATGTAATTATTGATGATATTTCAGCAGAATCGATGATGTTATCGGTTGTTGGTCGGTCTGACATTCAAGCACCTGAGGCTGAATATGAATCAGAATACATCGAAGGCCGCGATGGTTCTGTTAATCGCTTCTTGTACTTCAAGGATGTTGAACAGACAATCGAATTCAACATCCTTGAAGAATTTAATATCAAATCTCAAATCAGAAAGATTAAGGCTTGGCTGCTAAATGCTGAGTCTTTTTATTTTACCGATGACCAGGATATTTATCGCAAAGTTAAAGTAGCGAAAATTGATGGAATTAAGAATGATATTGCTGAATACGGTGATTTCGAAGTCACGTTTACTTGTGATCCGTTCGAATATGTACGCAATGATAAAGCTGTTGTTGCAACTAACGGTGGAAGTATTGACAATATTGGGACATATAAGTCTCTGCCAGTATTGACGTTGTATGGAGCTGGTGATTCAACCGTTACAGTTAATGATCAGACCGTTTCGATGAACTTACAAAAGGATTATGCAAAAGTTGATTCGGAAATCATGGAAGTTTATTTTCAAAACACCAATCTTGGTCAA
>Ga0172378_10005242_pt1 | contig 12113 bp, 21 predicted proteins | sample GrowelOW332metaG_FD_119755 | JGI IMG/M metagenome (GOLD analysis project Ga0172378, IMG submission 119755) | Groundwater microbial communities from an aquifer near a municipal landfill in Southern Ontario, Canada - Pumphouse #3_1 metaG | ecosystem: Environmental > Aquatic > Deep subsurface >...
CAATCTGACGGCGCAAGCTCAGCAGATTGCGGAGGCTGTGGGCCGCGCGGTGAAAGTGCCTATCAGCTCGACAGTCGATCCAGAAAATCTGATCGCCAAGCTCGAGGCGGATGCGGCAACGGCGTCAACTTCCGCTCAGACTGCGACGACCCAGGCCCAGGCCGCCGCGCAGAGCGCCACGGACGCAGCTGCAAGCGCGGTGGTGGTCTGGACCATCACCGCGTCCGTCGATGCCGGGGGCACGGCCAACGCCCTCACCGCCACGCTCGCCACCGCGCCGCAAACGGCCCTGGCCGATCGGATGCGCGTGCGTGTGCGCGCATCCGCCGCCAATACCGGCGCAGCCACGCTCGATCTCACCCTCGGCACGGTCGAAACGGGCGCGCTGCCCATCCGCAAGGCCGCGCTCGCGGCGCTTGAAGCCGGGGATATCGCCGGGGCCGGGCACGAGATGGAGCTGCAATACAACGCCACGGCCGCCGTGTGGCTGCTGCTCAATCCCGCCGTCACTGGCGGCAACGCGGCAGGCCAGTACCTGCGGATGGACGCCAGCGGCAAGATTCCGGCGGAGACGGATGGCAGCCAGCTCATCAATCTGCCCACACTGCCTGCGCAATCTGGCAAAGCCGGAAGTGTGCTCGTCACCGACGGTGCATCCGCCGCGTGGGGAAATTCCACCGGCAGCACAACGGCGCAGTCGATGATCCGAGTGAACGGCGCTAACGGCTACGGAAGCACGAATACAGCCATCAGACGCTTCACCACCGTACTCGCAAGCCAGGGCGCGGACATCACCTACGCCGACAGCGCGACGCTTGGAGCATCTTTCACGATTAATAAAGCCGGTGTGTACGCAATTGCCTACATAGGCCAGGGATACACAAACGCTTTTATCGGCATTTCGCAAAGCACCAGCGCACCAGCCGCGGGCATCACGACAATTAGCGCCACAGAACGCCTTATGATAGCGCAGTTCTATGCCGCAAACGCCGTCGCTAATGCCTCTTGGTGCGGATATCTTCCTGCCGGTACAGTCGTGCGCGCGCATGATGACGGCGGCGCTGCATATACAACAGGAATGTACACCTTTACCATAGCGAGGATATCATAATGGCAATCCTGGCGTTTAAAGACGCAGATGACGGATATTACGAGTGTGAGGTGGCCGATGGCGAAGCGCTGCCAGCGTGGACGAAGAATCTGACGCCCACAGAGGTTGCCAAACCAGCGACCTCGGCGGCAGAGCTGGCCGAGCAGAGACGCGCGGCGATCACCGCAGAGCTGGCAGCCGTCGACGCGGCCAGCGCCCGGCCCCTCCGGGCCATACTTGCGGCCCAGGCGGCGGCTAAGACAGCGGACGCAGCCGATTTGACCAAGCTCGCGGAGCTTGAGGCGCAGGCCGTGGCCCTGCGGACCGAGCTTGCCGCGCTGCAAGGCGCGTAGCCCATGCCCGACGAGATCGACCGCGCGCAAGAGCAGGAGGCGCAGTACTTGGCGGCTTGCCTGGCCAACGCCCGGGCGCGCGCCGGGTGTTCCGAACCGCAAGAGCGCGACGAACAGGGCCGGGTCGTATGCGCCGACTGTGGCGAAACCATCCCGCCGGCTCGGCTGGCCAAGGTGCCCACGGCGACGCGGTGTACAAAGTGCCAGGAGGAGACGGACCATGGCGGAAGGCAATAAGAACGACGCTGGCAAGCCGCGGCTGGACCTCATCCCTCCCGAGGCGATGTTCGCGCTGGGCCGCGTGCTGGAGTTCGGCGCGCGCAAATATGACTCGCGAAACTGGGAAAAGGGCTTTGCCTGGGGGCGCAGCGTCGCCGCGTTGCTCCGTCACCTCTTCGCCTGGATCGGCGGCCAGGACATGGATCCCGAGACCGGCTTCTGCCACCTCGACCACGTGCTGTGCAACGCCGTTTTCCTCGTGACATTCTGGCATCGTCGGATCGGCACAGACGACAGGCCAAAAATCGCGGCCAAGCCGGAGGCGGCCAAATGAAGCGCGTCGTCGCGATATCCGACATGCATTGCGGCCACCTTGTGGGCTTGACGCCTCCGGCATGGCGTGTCTCCCGCGCACGAATGCCCGTCGTCTACGCGGTGCAGCGCGAGATGTGGAATTTCTACGAGGCGACCTTACGCGCGCTGCAGCCCATCGACGCGTTGCTTGTGCTGGGCGACTGCATGGACGGCCGGGGCCAGCGCAGCGGCGGCACGGAACAAATCACACAGGACATGCGCGAGCAACGCCGCATTGCGGCCGCGTGCATCGAGACGGCCAAAGCGCGCCAGACCGTCATGGTCTACGGCACGCCCTACCACGTCGGGCCCGAGGGCGAGGACTACGAGCAGGACCTCGCCGACGAGCTCGGCGCGACCATTGGCGGCCACGAATGGGCGGAGGCGCACGGCGTGGTGTTCGACCTCAAGCACAAAGTCGGCGGATCGCAGATACCTCACGGCCGCCACACGGCCATCGCGCGCGAACGGCTGTGGAATGTGCTCTGGCACGAGCGCGAGCTCGCCCCAAAGGCGCAGATTATCCTTCGCGGCCACGTCCACTATTTCAACTACTGCGGCGGCGTGGACTGGCTGGGCATCACAATGCCTGCCTTGCAAGGCCCGGGTAGCAAGTACGGCGTGCGCCAGTGCTCCGGGACTGTTCATTTCGGCCTGATATCCTTCGACATCGACAAGGACGGGAGCTACACATGGCAGCCACACCTTCTTCCGGTCAAGGCCGCTCGGCCCGCTCCGGTGCAGCTTTGACCTTCGACCTGGACGCCCTGTTCACGGAACTCGCGGCCAAGCAGCCTGAGGGCGCACCGAACGTCTGGACCACCACGGAGCTGATGGACAAGCTCGGCGTCGGGCTCGCGGCGACCAAAAAACGCGTGAAATTGGCCATAGACGCAGGCAAGGCCAAGCCGACGTGGAAGCGCGTGCCGGACATGCACGGGGCGCTGCGGCGGGTGCAGGCGTATGAGTTTGGAGAGTGGCAGGGCTGAAGCAGATTGTGAAGCAGGAAGTTTGACAAATCCCCGGGGAGAATGGGCGCACAAACTGCCAATAACCGTTGTGCCCCTAGAGGATTGTGGCCGGGGGGATAGCCTTTCACGCCGTTAACAGGGGTTCAAATCCCCTTGGGGACGCCACTCTTCTGAGTGCAAGCACGTTTCTGAAGCAGCTTTTGAAGCAGTTTCCCCTAAAAAGAGCCTTTGGGTTGCGCCCCGGAGGCTCTTTTCAGTTCCACGACCTTTCCCTTTGGCGGAGCCTCGAAGGCATAGTCGATCTCCGCGTTGACGCCGACGAGGTCACGCACATACCGATCCGTTGTCGTCGCCCGCGAGTGCCGGAGGATCGCCTGGATCGTGGGAAGCGGAACCCCGGCCTTGTACATCATGGACGCCGACAGGTGTCGGATACAGTGGAAGCTGAAGTAGCGGACCCCGGCACGCTTACACACCCGACGCATGAGCGCTTGCCGACTCGTGAACGGCTGGCCGTCCTCTTGGCAGAAGACGTACACGCTGCGTGCCGTCGCCTTCAGAGCGACGAGTTCTTCGTGGAGCGCGTCGGTCATGGGCACCTTGGCATAATGCAGCTCGCCGCCCTTGCGTTTGCGACTCCCCAGGCGGATCGTCCGCGCGTCCAGGTCAATGTCGCCCCACGTCAGTCGAAACAGCTCCGACCTTCGCGCGGCGGTGTGCAACATGGTCAGCAGCCACGCTCGCACCTCACCTGTTTCCGAGGCCAGGACAGCTTCCATGTCCGCGACCGGCGGGACATAGCGCACGTGCTCATCCACGGGGAACCGATGGCACCCCCGGAAGGGGTTGTCCCCGTCCACGAGGCGGATTCCCCGCGCCCATTCCCACATCGCCGCGAGGTTTTTCCGGTCCCGATTGGCCGGGCTCGCGCCACGGGCTTTGCGCTGCGCCGTGAAAAACGCCAGGGCAAACCCTGGCGTCAGATCGTCGGCCGTCGCCCCCTGCGGAAGCGCTCGGACCAGCCTGGCGCAGCATGTCGCCTTGTCCTTGTACGTACGCTTGTGCATGCGGGCCTGCACGTCGTCAAGGTAGCGGTTGCAGATTTCCAAGGCCGTGACGGCCAGGGTCTCCGCTTTGGTCCAGGACTCGACGCTTTGCGCCGCTTCCCACGCCTTGGCGTCGCCTTTGGTGCGGAACCATTTTTGCTTGCGCTTCCCGTCTATCTCCTTGGATGCACACCAGCGCCCCCGTGTCTGATTGTAATACGGCATCTTTCATTTCCCCTATTTTGCTTGCAAAGAACCGGATGGCGCACCCCGGCGCAGGCTGGTATCCCCCCAGCTCACGCTTATGGCGGTACACCCACTTCGGGGCGACCCGCAAGAAAGCCGCCACCTCAGGCACGGTCATAATGTCTGGCGTCGCGTCCATCATCCTCTCCCCTCGGTGAACATCGGCAGGCCGGCCCACGGCGCAGCGTTGGACGTGGCTTGCGGGTACGGCACGCCCAAGAACTCGCGCACGTCCGCGACAAGCTCTTTGCCCTGGAGGTCTGGCTTGCGCCTGCCGCCCTGGCCATTGCCCGCCTGACCCGACCAGAACCGCAGGCCCATGACCACCCAGCCCGGCCCGTAACCGCCACTGGTGTACTCGCCAAATTCCTTGACGATGGCACCGGCCAAGTCGACATCGGATAGTCCCGTGGCTATGCGTTTTGCCCAGCGCTCCCGTGCGCCCTCCATGGAGTGCAGGGCGTGCTGGAAGGCCGCCGGGCAAATCTCGCCGGGCTCATTGCAGATGCGTGAACGCCCGATCTTGTGGGCGGCCAGCAGCTCCTTGAAGCTCACCTGTCTCCACCGGCACTCGATACTGTTTGGGCAGACGACGTTCACGCAGGCCTGGGGGATCACGCCGCCGCCCCTTCGCGCCGCTGATTGCGTTTGCTGGCCATTACCGCGCACCTCCGGCCAGCAGCGGCCATTCGGAATTGACTTTGGCCCGCGCCGCTGTGGCGATCTGCCGCGCTTGCCGTTTGGCGTGGATGCGCGCAAGGCAGGCCTGTCGGCCGGTGTCCCGGCGCGGCGGCATGGCAAGCAGCCCCTCAAGCGCGCGCAGAAGATCGAGAGACAGCGCCACGCTATCCACGCCCCACCCCCAGCAGCGGCAGGGCCCGGGCCTCACGCTCCGCCTTGCGCCACGCTTCGGTCTCGCGGCAGGCAGGGCAGGTGACATCGCCGGGAATCGAGGTGATGATAGCCGGATTCTGGCAGCCGCCCACGGCGGCGGCGGCCTTCCAAAACTGGAACGGTTGCCGCGCAAAATGGGTTTTGCGCATGGCCTAGCCCTCCAACGCGCGCAGGGCGCTGTGCTTGGCGCGCACCAGCAAGGGGCCGAGGACGCGCTGCGCATGGCACAACCTGCCCACGGCCATGATGCCCGCCAGTGCGCCCATGAGCACACCCGCCGCAAGCATCTCCGCAACCTCATGCGCGCGCATCTACTTGCCCTCCAGCGCCACGTAGTGGCAGTCCTCATAGTGCTCAACCTGCGCCATGTCTGGATTCCCGTCCATGTCCACGACAGCAAACCACAAATCCACTTCTAGGCCAAAAGCAGATCGACCAATAAGATGTTCTCGCGCGGCGGCGTTGGCGCTATGCATTGTCATGGCCCCTATTCCTCCACCACGACGAACTCGCCGCCGCGCAGGGCGGCATTCAACTGCTCGTAGATTGACTTCGATTCTTCGCGGCCGGCCGGTTCGCCAGTTTCGAGCCAGTGCTCGATGTTCGCGACTTGCCGGCGGCAAGCGGCCTCCAGCCTCTTGATGCGCTCGGCCTGGGCCTCAAAGTCGGCGAGGCTGACATAGGCGTCTTCTTCGTAGCAGTCCTCGGAGTGCTCAACTTGGGCCATGCAGGGATTTCCTTCCATGTCCACGGCGGCGAACCACAGCTCCACTTCGTTCGGGGTTTTAAGGCTAACCATTCTGCATCTCCTCCTCGATTTTTTGTCCTTCGCTCGCTGCCGGACCGGTTCCACCCGGCCCGGTGTGTGAGGGAGGGACTAGGCGGCTGCCTTGCCCTTCATGTTGTCCACCAAAACGATTTCCTTCCCGCCAAAGCTGACGGTCACGCGCTCCGCCGTTTTGCCAAGGCTCAAGATCGCCGCCCGGCAGTTCTTCATGTGGCGCATGATGTCCGGCGTGGAGATGAACGCCTCGGCTCCGTGCTTTTCAGCCGCCCAACACCCGACCAACGCGCACAAGAGCCGCACGGATGTTTCGATGTTGTCCGCAGCATCGATCACCGCGCCGGGGAGTTCTTCAGGGTCTGCGGGGAACACCACATCGGGGCCGTCCACAGAGTTCAGGGGGAACAGCACTCCGGAGACGTCGAGCGTGAACACCCGGGTGCCCGATTCAAGGCGCAAATCGGCCCGAGTGACGCGCTTCCCGACGCGCATCCCGGCGTCGATTTCGGGGAAGTCATCGCTCTTGGCCACTGCCTTGACCGTCTCGCCGTCCGCGCCGATCTCAACGCGGTCCTCGATGCCAGCCAACAGGGTGATTTCTCCGAAGGTGTAGCCCCGGCTGTCTTCCCTGCGTCCGTACAGCCAGGTGAGGAAGCCGCCGCCCATGAGTTCGGCCAAGTCGAGGCCAGGCATCACGTCCTGCGGGGTGAAGAGTTCGATCTCGTAGCCAGTGAGGGACACGCGACGGAATGCGTTCTCGAATGCGTCCTGCGTCCCAGGAGACTTGTCGCAGAGGTAGAGCAGCCCCGATTCGTGGTTCCACACCACGTCAACAACCTTGGGCGTGGGCGGAATGCGGGTCAGCAGGCGAAGCTTGCACTGTGCGCGGATCTCGCGCTTGCGATCCGTGGAAAGGCTCTGCCCTTCCAGAAGCGTCCCGGCTGTGCGCCGCTCCTCAATCTCGCTTTCAATGCGTTCCTGCACGGCCTCCTCCAGGGCCGCTGGCGGAATCTTGCGTTCGTCGATGCGAATGGCCCAGGCGTAGTAGGGTCCGAAGTTCACGCTGCCCGGGCCAAAGTTCGTGCTACGGTGATTCTCCAGGGTGACGAAGCCGACGCCGCGGGGCTCTGCCGTGTTGGCGATTGAGATGAAGGCCGCGCCACGGAGCAGATCATACACGGGCTCGTCGCCACCGATGGGCAATACCGTCTGGTCGGGCTTGCTGATCCGGTAGACCGTCAAAGGGTGCCGTCCAAAAATGCTGTATCCCATGGGTTGCGCTCCTTTGGTGCTTAGGCGACCTTGTCGCACTGGTCGACGCTCTCAACGTCCCAATCCTGCGGGTCGGTCTGGTCTACGTGATCCAGGATCAGGCTGCCGAGGATGTCGTCATCTCCGGCCGCCTCGGCTTCCTGCATGGCTTCATATTCCGCTTCCGAGACTTCCGCGGTTCCGCGAAAGGTGAGGGCCTGCGTGACGCTGTATTTGACCTTGACGCTCATGCTTGTGCTCCTTTGTTGGGCCGCCCGGCGGGAGGAGGATTGCCGGGCAATTAAATGTAGGCTCCTGGATGGAATTTCTTTTTCGCCTGTAAATATGCATCTCCAGCATCACGGGGTGTGTCGAACGTCCCTAGATACGTTCGCGCCCCGCGACATTTTATCCAAGCCTCGTAGCCATGAGGCTTCTTTTTTACGCCGCGAATCCCTGTGGTATTATTTCTCAACGCATCAACACAGTTTTGCTTATTTTCTGAGCTAGACACGTCACGCAAATTACAAATTCTGTTATCGCACTTTATCCTGTTGATGTGGTCGATTTCGTTGTTGGGCCATTCTCCGTGCACATAAAGCCACGCCAAACGATGGGCCATATACAGTTTTTGATGAATTTTAATGCAGACGTAACCCTTCTTCCTTATGTTTCCAGCAATCTTTCCAGACATGCAGCGCGGCACAACGCCAACCTTCCACGTAAATATTCCCGTGTTTGCATCATAGTCTAAAGAATTTCTCAGGTCTTCTGCAGTGATGTCGCTGGGCACGCTGTTGCTCCTTTTGTGGGCCGGTTTGTGGTCCCGGCCCTGGGGTGGGGAGGGTGGGGATTAGTAGGGACGCTCCACGCGGCGCACACCCTACAGCGGCGCGGCGTAGGGCACGACCCGGGTGAAGGCGGTGCAGAGCGTTTCCAGGTGCCGCAACACCTGATTGATCTCGCCCTCACGCTCCGGGGCAAACTCCATGGAAATCGTCAGGCGCTTGCGCGGCGCGGGCCCGGCGGACTGAACCGGCGGCCGCTGCGACATGGGCGGCGTGGTCGGCTGGACGGCAGGGGCCACGGGCGCGACGTTCGCCTTGCGCATGGCCTCCGCTTTCAGCTCGAACGCCTTGTAGAGCGCGTCGCGCACCTCTGCCCACGTAACGTCGAGGTTCTGGAACCGCAGGAACTGGCTCGCCGGGATTCTGAACCCATAGCGCTCGGCCAGGGCTTCGAGCGTGTCTTCGATGGCCTCAGCTCGGTCCTTCTTGGCCTGCTCAATCTGGGCGGCTTCCCGCTCGTACTTGACGTGGGCCAAGACGACGGCCTCGATCTCGGCCTTGACCACCTTCATAGGCTTGGACTTGAGCAGCCAGCCGTCCTGGATCGGGATAGACAGGCCGGGATACCCGGCGTCCGCCGTGGTCGCCTCGATGAGGAACGCCACTTCCTGGCGCTTCTGCTCGCGCGCGGCGTCCTCGAAGGCCTTCACCTGATCGCCGAGGAAGCGGTAGACCTCATCGAAGATCGCGGTCACGTCTTTGACCTGCCCCTCGAAGTCCTTGATGGGGGCGGACACACGGCGCACCGTCTCCTTGCGGGCGTCATCGACTTGCTTCTTCAGCCGGTTCAGCTCGGCCATTTCGTGCTTGGTTTTGGCTATCTCGTCCTCGGTGACGACGAGGCCCGTGTAGCGCTCCTTGATGGACAGCGCGAAGGCGCGCAGGCGTTCGGAGTCCCAGACGATGCCCGGGAGGGTCGTGGACAAGCCAAGGTCGGTGATCGGGGTAGTGTCGGTCATTTTGCTGCCCCTAGAACGGAAGGTCGTCGGTCCCGGTCGCGCCCTGAATGTCCTCGTCACTCCATGGGGCGGTGTCCTGGCCACTCTGCGTGGCAGCACGGGCGAGGTCCTGGAATTCCGGGGACAACGCCATGATCTTACGAATCCATTCCGGGACATCCTCGCCGGGGAGTTTCCTGTCGTCGAAGCTGAAAAACACGATAGGGCTCTCCGGGGAAAGCTTCTGATCGCGCTTCATCAACGGGGCAATGCTGGCGATGTTCGCATACACCTTGCCGCTGCCATCCTTGGCCTGCTCATGGATGATGTTCAGGTAGCAGTTCGCCCCAAGGATGTTGTACAGGTCGAACCCCTCCAGCTCCTCCGGGGTGAATGGGCGGCCGCGCCAAGCATCCAGATGCTTGCGCAGCGTGGCCTTCTCGTTCAGGGACAGGGTGTACTTCTGGCGCTGCTTCCGGGGCGCGCTGACCGGCTGGCCGTCCTTCTCCAGCTCGATACGTTCGTCAGGGATTTCCCACTCGATGTAGGCCTTCCGCTGCTTCTTTTTGCCCTTCCCGAAATCTCCACCCTCCTGCGTGCCCAGGTCGTACACGGCGACGCACACGGCCTGATACATGCCGGGTTCGATCGGCGGGATGCTGGGACCATTTCCGGTTTCCTTGACGATCAAAGGCATAACTTTCTCCTTTCCTATCGCGCACTCGGCGCATGGTTAGAGCAGAACTGCTCATCGTAAAAATTGTGCATCATCTTCACGGCTTTCTCCGCGCCCATGAATCCCACCGCGTCGTCGTAGTCCGGCGTGCGCCTATTCTGAAAAATCAGGGCACGGACCCATTTCTCCGCCCGGCCAGCCTGTGTGTCGCTCCACCGGGGCATGGCCGGAATGCTGGGGGCGGCCGGTGCGACGGGAGCGGTGCAATTTGGCATGACTACTCCTCCTCCATCGGCTTCCAGCATTGGCAGTAATTCACATCTTCGCGCTTCTCCCCGCCCATCACTTCCTCGACGCTCACGTAGACCGTGATGAATTCGCCCTGATGCAGGCGGCGCACTGTGTCGATGTTGATGGCACGCGCGGATTTCGGAACTGGTGCGGCACAAGCGTGCTCGTGGCCGTGTTGCTCGTGGTACAGGCAGTCACCGCAGCCGCGAGTGTTGAACGAAATCATGCCGCCACCTCGAAGCCCTTGTGCGCGGCCACGGCCAGCTGGTGCTCCCGCGCGCTCGCGGCCTCCTCGCAGTCCATCCGGTAGGATCTGCGCCAACTGCCCGCCCAGTCGCTTTCGGGCACCCAGTGCGAGCACCGGTCGGCAGGCGCGTCGCGGTCGCACTCAAATGTTTTGAGAGGCGCGATGTCGCGCAGCTCGTACAGGATGGTTTCGGCTATGTCGCACACGCCGCCGCAATGGTGGTCGCAGCGTCCGGCGGTCCCGCGCTCGCGCAGGTACTCCAGAAAATCGGCGCTCATGCGTCCGTACTGGTCTTCGCAGTCGTGGGTCATGGCTAGGCCTCCTCTCCGCGCGCCTCGGCGAGGGCGGCGCGGGCAAAGTCCATGGCCATCGGGACGTGTCGCAACACCAAGCTGCGACCGTCTGGGTTTTCGCAAAGTGCCCCAAGAAGTACCCCAAGCGCCTCGTACAGCTTCGGCGCGGCCTTAAAGAGCACTGCCGTCGCCTCAAGCTGTTCTTCCGTCGCCGCGTACTTGCCGTTGTTGCCCTGAAGGCTGCACGAAAACGTGTTGCATTTCGTCAGCCCTTTTCTCTGGTCTTCCGGCAGCATGGAGACCAGCGCAAACACGGTGCGCCCATCCCGCGAATACGGACCCTTCACGAACTTCTCTTCCATCTCCTCTACCTCCCCAGTCTGAGCCACGCGTCGGCGTGACAGTCGATGACCAGTGCAACGATGGCCCAAGCCAGCGCGGCCCAGCCGGCCGGCATGACCCACCAGGGCAGCGTCTGCTTCTCCATCCGTTCCATCGTGCCCTCCTCCCCAGTTGAAATTTCGCGGCGGTGAGCGCCTTTCTCAAGTCGTTGGCCGGTTGTCCGGCGGGGCGTGGTTTCCCGAGGCGTTCCGTTCATCCTGTCCGCCGCCGCACGGACATCCGAGGCCCAGGCCCTTGGTAGTAATGGCAAATTTGGGGCCGCCACCCGTCACCAATCGGGGCAACGGCCCGTGCCGGGGTAGGGACGGCTTTCCCTTCCGGCGGCCAGCTGCGCGCGAGCGCTACGCCCTGGCTTTGTCCCGCTCGCCCTTACGCGCGTTCATTCACGCAAAAACGGGCGAAAAGTTGACTCAAAACCTGTTCCTGGCTTACCGAAAACGAGCGGGGGCACCCCGACCCTGGCCTGAGGCGAACATGAGGCTGGCCACTTTCCAGCAACCTCAGACCAAGGAGAACTGATGACAGGAGAAATCCTCTTCATCGCCGCCGTCGTTAAGCTGCTCGCGGAGTTGATTGGCTTCTTCCGAGCACTTACCGGCCGGCGCTCCTAGTGAAAGGGTGCCCCCGCTCTCGTCTGTGAAAGATCGCTTCAACTTTCCGTCGCGCCTGCCGTCGATCGCTGCTCGCTGTTGTCCCGGTCGCTTCTGCGGGCATCCGCCCTGGGCTCCCCGTCGCGGTCTGGCTTTCCGTGCTCGGCGTGAGTCCTTTCTGGCATATGTCGCGTCCCGTGTCAACCGATTTTTGGGCTTGCCATCACCTTTTTTTTAGTCTATGTTCAGGCCATGAAAAAAAACACTTTGCCCAAACCGACCACACCGGATGAGGCTATTCGTGCTGTTATGTACCTGCGAGGCTGGCGGCATGTGAACCAGCTTGCGGCGGCCATCGGCGCGGATCAAAGTTGGCTTTGCAAAGCGCTGAATCACGGGCGCGGAAGCCAGAAACTTGTGGAGCGCATACTGGCGCAAGCTCCCGAAAACGTGACGTGGATTTAAAGCGCTGCGGGTGGCAAAAACCATTAAATTGCAGGAGGGCTAGCCACATGGCGACACCTGAAGAAGTAGTGGAGCAATTGGGCGCAAAGATTGCGCGGCAGGCCGCGTGCATTACGGAGCTGGAAAAGAAGTTGGCGGCGGCAAAAAAGGCCGAG
>Ga0172378_10005245_pt1 | contig 12110 bp, 12 predicted proteins | sample GrowelOW332metaG_FD_119755 | JGI IMG/M metagenome (GOLD analysis project Ga0172378, IMG submission 119755) | Groundwater microbial communities from an aquifer near a municipal landfill in Southern Ontario, Canada - Pumphouse #3_1 metaG | ecosystem: Environmental > Aquatic > Deep subsurface >...
TCGCGGCCTTTTGTTTCATTGTTTTGCGGCCCGTTTAATGCCTTCCCTGAGGTTGTTTCTTTGGATCCGGCATGGGATGACGATTCTGTGCTACTATTGGAACCTGCACTGGATTCAATCGGAAGGGAAAGAGTTGCACCGCTCGAAACCGCGCCGTGACTGCTGTCCATGGATCCGTGGGAACTACCTCCATCGACTCTCGAAGAGGATCCTCCGCTGTTGGAGGATCCCGAAAGCCCTAAATTGAGATCTCGGGAGATTATCCATGCCATACGCTGTACGGGAATCCCTGCTTTTCTCTGCATAGTATCTTTTTTGTCTTTCTTTGAACTCTGTACTTGGTTAATCAAGTCTGCTTTTAGTTGCAAATTTGCACCTTTTACAGATCGGTCAGTAATGTTTTCTGCCTTGTTTGAATTTGTATTTTGCCCTGCCGCTTGTATTTTTGTTTGCAGAAATGCCATATTGAAACACCTCCGTTGAAAACGATAGCAATATAAGGCTTGATCTTCAATGTAAGATAATTTAAAATATTTTGTTTTAAACGTCCGTTTTTAAATTTTATTTATATACATTTTAGTTGCCTTTTTGCAACATAGATAGTTGCTTTGTTGCAACTAACAAAAGTAAAATGGTGAAAAAAGGATTTGTAATTGCTATGATTTTTGCGTCGTTGCAATTTTTGGCGGTGCAGTTGAATATGCATTTGAGGCGCGTCTATTCGTTGCAGGAAGACCTTGTGGCGGTTTCTCGCCTTGTTGAAAGTGATGGCACTGTGCCGGAACGGGCAATGAACCGATTGGTCCTTTTCCTTGTGAATGTTGAGAGGGATTCTATGATGCAGACTTCTCAAAATCCGGAGGTTGAAAATTTTCGCAACGTGGTGCGCGCTAAGAAAATTCACGTTAATTTGCATATAATGCTTGCGGCGAATTTCAAAGCCGGGAATTATGAGGAGTCTCTCAAGTACCTTTCGAAGGCGATCGCTTTTTTTCAGGATCATTCGGTTTTTGACCATCAGGGATTCCCTGACCTTGCAGAAGGAATAGAGAAACTTGTGCTGGATATGGAAAATTTGCCGCTTCAGGATTTGAATAGTTTGTGGGGTGCTATGGGCGTCAAGTACGTGCCATCTGTGCTTTACCGGGTGCGAACGGTCGCTTTAGGTAGTGGGTATTCCTATATGCGGCCTTATGTGGTCCGGCTTTCGGAAGATACCGATGTGGGGGTATTCTGATGGGCTATTCTTTTTTGGCCTGGTTCCGGATTGAACACGAATATTGCGGCGGAATTTGCCGGTGTGTCCAGTTGGAAGCTTCGGCGGAGACGTTGAAATTGCTCAAAAGGAATAAACTTTTGCTGCATATTTTTGATGGAGAATTGAGCGTCCTCGGGATGGAAAATGCTTTGGACGAGCCTTTGCGCTTGACGTTTTTTGGTTATATCAAAGATCCTGAAGTTTATATGGCGACTGAATTTGGCGTAGATGCGGGGGCTTTCCCTGTGTTTTCTCGAGAACTGCGCGGAGTCAAAAATTTTCCGCTGCCGGATTCGGCTTTGAAGCCGGCGTTTGGCATAGAAGTTGAAGTTTCTAATACACATCGGGTTGAAGAGCCTCAGGTACTTTTGCTTCGTACGCGCCGGGTGCGTTGGCGCTATTTCCTTTTGGATTCGCTTGCCCGGAGTGATTTGGACGTTGTTGATACCCGGCATGGTAGTAAGGCTGTTGTATTTGAATGTGAGCCTGCGGAAGCCTTGCATGCTTTTGTTTATACGTCCGATAAAGAAATTCCATTGCAGTTGCATTCGGATCACCGGTTTCAATTGCGCGAAAAGGGTAGCGCTAAAGTGCTTTTCAAGTGCCTGCCGAATATGGGCGTCCGTTCCCTTGCTATGGCGACATTTGCAGATGGAAACCGCAGTGTCGTCGCTGAGTCTTACATTATACCTTAACCATTAGGAGAGTAATAAACAATGCCTACAGCATACAAAACCCCCGGCGTTTACTTGGTAGAGAAAAACGCCTTCCCCAATTCGGTCGTTGAGGTGGCGACAGCCATCCCGGCTTTTATCGGCTATACGCAAAAGGCTGAATATAAGGGCCAGCCGCTTACAGGAAAACCTTACCGCATTACGTCCTTTGCGGATTACAAGGCTTGTTTCGGCGATGCTCCGACTCCGCTTTTTGAAATTGATGAAGCTGGGAAGATTACGGCTCCTAAGCTCCGTTTCCGTCTTTTCGACGCAATCCGTATGTTCTTCCAGAATGGTGGAGCTTCTTGCTATATCGTTTCGGTTGGAGCTTATGGTGCAGAAATTTCTGAAAAGGCTTTGACGGATGCGATTCCGCTGTTGGAAAAAGAACAGGAGCCGACGCTCGTAGTTGTTCCGGAAGCGGTATCTTTGGAATCCGCTGATTCCTGTGCCAACGTGCAAAATGCAGTGCTTGCGCATTGTGCCAAGATGCAGAACCGTTTTGCTATCTTGGATGTATTTGATGGCTTCAAGGAGCCTGCCGAATGTATTGCGCCGTTCCGGGAGAAGGTTACCTCCTTTTTGAATTACGGTGCAGTATATTATCCATGGCTTAATACGAGCGTGGTGCAGACAAATGAAGTTACGTTTGCGAATTTTGTGGACCCGGCAGCTCTTGAGAAGGTGCTTGTTGCGGCCGTCACCATTCCGAACGAGGTCAAGGCGAGTGAAATCAAGGCTGAAATTGCCAAGATTTCTGCGACGGATAAGAATGATGAAGGCGCTGTGCAGACTTTACACCGCACGCTTAGCGTAATTCTTCCGAAATACTCACAAATTTTGCAGCTTGTACGCGATCAATTGAATTTAATGCCGCCATCGGGTGCAATGGCCGGTATTTATACGATGGTGGATAATGCTGTTGGCGTGTGGAAAGCTCCGGCGAATGTGGGAGTAAATGGCGTTATTTCTCCGGCGGTGAACCTTACGAACGAAGAACAGGAAAACTTGAATGTGCCGACAAATGGAAAAGCCGTCAATGCAATCCGCTTCTTTGTCGCTGAAGGGAACAAGGTGTGGGGAGCCCGCACTTTGGACGGCAATAGCCTTGATTGGCGTTATGTAAATGTGCGCCGCACGATGATTATGCTCGAAGAATCGCTTCGCTTGGCATCAAAGGCCTATATATTCGAACCGAACGTTGCGAATACTTGGGTTACGATGAAGAGCATGTTCCGCAGCTTCCTCACGAACATTTGGAAACGCGGAGGTCTTGCCGGGTCAACTCCTGAAGATGCTTTTGAAGTCTATGTAGGTCTTGGTGAAACGATGACTGCGGATGATATCCTTGAAGGCATTATGCGCATTACGGTCAAGGTTGCTTTGGTCCGCCCGGCTGAATTCATCGAAATAACATTCCAACAACAACAGCAAAAGTCGTAATTATAGAGGTACAATATGGCAGATGAAAACGGTTCTACACAATCCGCGAATATATGGCCGCTTCCGAAGTTCCATTTTGAAGTGAAATGGGGTGATCAGGTCATGTCCTTTCAGGAAGTTTCCGGTCTGGATGCTCAATCCGAGGAAATCAAATACCGCGCAGGCGATAATCCGATTTTCTCAGTCTCTAAAATGCCGGGGATGATCAAATACGGCAATGTGACGATGAAGAAGGGCATCTTCAAGGGTGATAACAAGTTCTGGGAATGGTTCAAAAAAGTAAAGATGAACACCATCGAAAGAACGACGATTACCATCAGCTTGTTGGATGAATTGAATAAGCCTACGATGGTTTGGACGCTTAAAAATGCGTGGCCGACTAAAGTAACCGGAACGGATCTCAAGGCTGAAGGGAATGAAGTTGCCATTGAAAGCATTGAAATCGTTCACGAAGGCTTGGAAATAACGAACAAATAATTAGAAATAGGTCTCTTTGATACATGCCTAATTCAGAATTTTCTCTTCCCGTTGCGTTTCATTTTTCGGTCCAAATGGAGAAGGATACTTCCGAAACAGCTTTTCAAGAAGTTCAGGGAGTAGATTCCCAGATGGAAACGGATACTGTCCGCGGCGGGGGAGAAAATTCTTATTTGTATTATCTACCTAAAAAAATTTCTCATTCGGATTTGGTCCTGAAACGGGCTTTAGCGCCACGAAATTCTCGCTTTTATATATGGTGCAAACGCAATTTGGAAAATGCAGGATCGTTTAAAATAATCACTAATTTGCTTTTAGTTTGTCTGTTGAATGAGAAGAATGAAACGCTTTCTTCATGGACTTTTGAAAATGCTTATCCCGTCAAGTGGACTTTGGGTAATTTAGATGCAATGAAAAATGAAATCCTCATAGAAAATATCACGTTCAAATATTCGTCCATGAAGAGAGGGTGAGATTGTGTCTGTGGAAATAAAAAATTTGTGTATCAATGTCCATGTATCGGCGAAGAATGCTCCAGAGAATGGAAAAGCTAATTTTGCTCAATGGCGGACGGATGTGATGGAAGAATGCAAACGCCTGATTAATGAGGCGTTGGAACGCAAGCGGGAGCGGTAGATAGATGGCTGTACAAAAACTCAAACTGACAAAATGTAAAAACAAAGGAAGGGCTGAAGATAAAGGCTTCGCTCCATTTGCCGTTTTGTTGAATCCCGAGAATTATACGATTACATCTAAAATTGCGTATAACAATAAAGAATCGGGGCAAGAACTTAAATTCAACTCTGATTCGTTGGACGTGATAAAATTTTCGGCTTTGACGTTTGATTCTACAGGAGCAATCCCGGATTCAGGCCGATTGAATGTGAAAAAACGCATCGATCAGTTAAAAAAAGTTATCTGCGCATACGATGGATCTGAACATGAAACTCCGGTTGTGAAATTGGAATGGGGTTCGCTAATCCGCTATGCTCGTTTGTCCGATATGAATGTGCAATATGTGTTGTTTTCAGAGGATGGAACTCCTTTGCGGGCGACAGTAGACCTTTCTTTTATAGAAGCGGAGCTTGAAAAAGAAATTTTAGCGAAAAAAAATAAGTCCTCTCCCGATATGACCCATCTTGTAGAGGTAAAAGCTGGGGATTCCTTGCCGCTGATGTGTTCGCAGATCTACAATGATGCTTCTTATTACCTTGAAGTGGCGAGAGTCAACGGCCTTTCGAATTTCAGGCAGCTCAAGGCGGGGTCATATCTGTATTTTCCACCCTTATCTTTGTAGGTGCATTGATGGCGGATTCTCCATTGCTTTCGAGTGAAGGTGTTTTTGAATTCCATCTTTTTTGCGATGGCAAGGAACTTTCTTCGGAATATGCTTTGCTTTCGGCAGATATCGATTTCAGGCTCAATTCGGTTCCGCGGGCGACTCTCATTATCGAAGACGGTTCTATGCCGGAAGGCAAGTTTCCGTTGAGCGACAGCGATCTGTTGAAGCTCGGATGTACCGTGAAAGTAACGGCTGGTTATGCTTTGAAGCCGGTTGCTGTTTTTACGGGGGTTGTCGTGCGCCATGGTGTTTCTATTGGAAGAGACGGGGTGAGCTCTCTTAAGGTGGAGTGCCGCGATAAGGCGATTGCGCTGACTTGTGGTCGCCGGAATGCAAATTTTTTGAACAAGAGCGATGACGATGTAATCAAAGGTATTGCGGGCAAATATGGGTTATCCGTTTCTTCGGCGATGGGTAGCGCCGTTCATAAAGAGCTGTTGCAATATTATTGTTCCGATTGGGATTTTATTCTGACTCGTGCGGAGGTAAATGGCTGCTGGGTGCGCATAAAAGATGGAAAAGTTTTTGTCGAAAAGATCAAGCCTTATGGTTCTGCAGAAGTTTCTTTGACTTGGGGCACGGATATTATCCGATTTAAAGCGGATGCGGACGCTTCCTATCAGATGAAAAAAGTGAAAGCGCGTGCTTGGGATTTGGCCAAATTGGATGTGGCGAGCGCTGATGCTTCTTCGGATTCGTTTATAAAGCAGGGCAATTTGGATGGCGGAACTTTAGCGAAGGCTTTGTCTCTGGAAGATTCTGTGCTGCAAGCGGGAATTCCCCTTGCCACGGATTCTCTGAAGGCGTGGGCTGTTGCAGAGCAAGCAAAAAATGAACTTTCGCGGATCAGGGGGGCTGTTACGTGCATCGGTACGCCAAAGGTTGAAATTGGAGGCGTCGTGGAATTGCACGGTGTGGGCGATCGGTTTAATGGGAGTGCGCTTGTTTCTGGTGTAAGCCATCACATGAAAGCGGGCCGTTGGGAAACGGATATTAATTTTGGAATGGATAAGGAATGGTTCGTGGAATCCTTCCGGACGGAAGCTCCTCTTGCTTCCGGGCTCAATTGCGGTGTAAATGGGCTTTTGCCAGGCATTGTGACTAAATTAGATGGCGATCCGGAAAAGCAGAACCGGATCCAGGTAAAAATTCCGCTGATGCAGTCCGAAACCGAAGGGGTATGGGCTAGGCTTGGTGCTCCTTATGCTTCTAAGGGCATTGGAAATTTCTTTTTGCCGGAGATCGGCGATGAAGTCATTCTCGGCTTTTTTAATGCGGACCCGTCCTGCCCTGTGATTCTCGGTTCTCTTTATAGTTCTGGAAGGAATATGCCAGAAGAAATCAAGGCGGAAAATGAAATAAAAAAATTCATATCCCGTTCTAAATTAACTGTAGAATTTGACGAAAAGAAAAAAAGTATCTCGTTCAAAACTCCGGGCGAGCGTTCCTTTGTAATGAATGATGACGATAAATCGATTACTGTTTCTGATAAAGATGGAAATAAGCTTGTCATTTCAGATAAAGGAATTTCCATGACAAGTCCGAAGGATATTTCTCTTTCGGCCAAGGGAAAAGTTTCAATAGAGGCGACAGGTGAGGTTTCGCTGAATTCTGTTTCCGGTGATATTAAGGCGGATGGAAAAAATGTCAAATTGTCTGCTAAAATGAGCTTTTCTGCACAAGGAAATGCTACTGCAGAGCTTTCATCTAGCGGTCAGGCAAAAGTCAAGGGCGCTATGGTGATGATCAATTGAGGTTGTTTATGAGTGCTGCTGCAAGAATTACTGATTTGCACACCTGTCCGATGCAAACTCCGGGAGTTCCGCCGATTCCCCATGTGGGAGGTCCAGTGGTGGGGCCCGGAGCTCCGACCGTTCTAATTGGAGGCTTACCTGCGGCTGTTGTCGGTGATAGTTGTGTGTGCGTAGGCCCTCCGGATACCATTGTGAAAGGGTCCGCGACGGTTATGATTTCTGGGAAACCCGCAGCGCGGATGGGCGATACGACGGCTCATGGCGGCTCCATTGCGCTAGGGTGCATGACTGTGATGATCGGGGGGTGATTGTGGAATACGGGTCTTTTCTTGGGCGTGGTTGGGCTTTCCCACTTGATTTTTCTGGAGGCAATGCGAAAATGTCGGGCGGTGAAGATGATGTGGAGGAATCGCTGCGGATTCTTTTGAATACCTATCCTGGAGAACGTTTAATGCGACCCGAATTTGGTTGCCGTTTGCTCGATTTTTGTTTTGCGGAATACAACGCGACGTTAATTGCGCAGATACAGGAATGCATTTCTCATGCGATTCTGATGTTTGAACCCCGAGTTTCCATAACGGAAGTTGATGTGACAAAGGACGAGGAAAAATTTTGTCTTTTGATAGAAATTCATTATGTGATCCGGGCGACGAATACGCGACGGAATCTCGTGTTCCCGTTTTACATTAATGAAGGAACGGAGGCTAGCGTTTAAGGGCGGAAATGGAAAAGTCTTCTTTTCATATCAGGGACGGTTTTGCGCAAAGTGACAGGTTCTTTAGAGAACTCTCTGAGGATTATTTTCGCATTGCCGATGAAAATTTATCCAGGCTTGTTGACCGGATGAATTTATTCGCCCGTACCCAGCGGCAGCCGTTCCCGAATGTTTTTGAGAAAAAAACGCTACCTGTTGTTTGCTCTATTTTAGCAACTGAGGCAAATATAGCTGGGACAGGGGATGAGGCAAAGTCGGTCCTCATTCTATTTTCCCGCTTTTTGTGGTGGAAAAAAGAACTGAAAATCCGGTATGATGCTGCCGGTGATTCTTTGCTCCGCCTGCTTTCGGAAGGGATAGATTCTTTTTATACAAGATATCATTCGGGTCTTCGCAAAGTGAAGAACGATAAAAATTCGACTCTTTGGATTCACGCATATTCGGCGCTATCTTCATCTTTAGTTTCGCTGCAAAAGGAAGCGGAGATGATTTTCCCGGAATTGATGACTTCCGGCGAAAATGAACCGGCGCTTTCTCTTTATGTTGCTGTGATGAAATTATTTGTACAGCAGCAGAGAAGGCTGAATGAATTTCCAGATAAGCGGACTTCTTTTTATTACAAAGAAATCTTGGGAGAGATGCCTAAAAAGGAAACAGGCGATTTTGCTTATCTGGTGTTTCCCTCAGTTGTTCCTGGAAGTTCGTTGGAACTCCCTAAGGGAACCCGCTTTGGAGCGGGCAAGAATGAGGATGGCGATAATATCGTTTTTGAAACGCAGAAAGTTGTCAACATAAATGATGCAAAGGTCGCGCGGCTATTGACGCTTTCTGTGCTGGATGATATTCCTCTGCAATGGACAGAAGTTCCTGTTTATGATTTGGCCAAGTTTCCGTTTAAAGAGGAGCAGACTCCCTATCCTCTTTTCGGAATGACTCGTTCGGGTATCAAAGTGATAGGGGCAAAGAATGCGAGAATTGGCTTTGCTTTTGCTAGCCGGGTTCTCGCGATGAACGGTGGTTCCCGCAAAATTTCATTGAAGCTTTTTTTTGAACCGGAGAGCATAAAAGAGAGCCCTTTGGATAGGTCTGCTAAAGCAAATGAATTTATACGTTCTTTTTGCAATGCGTTTCAGATTTATCTATCAACAGAATGCGGCTGGTTTTGTATCGGTGGTTATCAATTGGAATCGAGGGCTCTGAATGCTGAATTTCCAGAAGCTTGCTTAGGATTGACGTTCTCGATTCCGAATGAAGCTCCGGCAATATGTGCGTACAGTCCAAAAGTTCATGGTGACAACTGGAATACCGATTTCCCCGTTTTGAAGATGGAAATCAATCCGGAGGTGCAACCGAGTCCATGGGCGGTTTTGCGAAAATTCGCACTGAGGAAAGTGCTGATAGAAACGCATGTTCTCGAATGCAAGAATCTTGTATTGAATAATGAATTGGGCCCGCTTTCACCATCCACTCCATTCCAACCCTTTGGACCGATTCCTTCCCGCGGATCATCATTCTTAGTCGGATGCCCAGAAATTCTTGGCAAGCAGCTTTCCAATTTTAGAATTAACGCAAAGTGGTGCGGCCTCCCAGAAAATTTACCGGATATTTCTTTCCTGTATCGGGGCTACCCCAAGGCGCCGTGCACAAAAGACTTTATTGTTTCCATTCAGTCGCTTGTCGGTGGAAGATGGCTGCCTTTGCAGGAGGAAGCTGTCATCTCGGAACCTCTTTTTGAGCTTCGGAATCATCAATTGAATACTTCGCTTTCCATTTCTTGTAAAAATGCAATCCGCTCTTCGAATGCTTATGATAATGGAGGAGACGGAACTCTTGAATATTCTCCGGATTGCAAACAGGGCTTTTTTAAGCTCACGTTGATTTCTCCAGAAGGGGCGTTTCAACATCAGGCATATTCTCAAGCGCTTTCGGATTCTCTGATAATGCGCTCCACCAAGAAATTGCTGAAATCGGATGCCGATATTCCGCGATCGCCTTATATACCTACATTGGAAAATATTTCGGTCAATTATCAGGCCCATAGCGAAATTCGCGCAAAACGTAGCGCTGATGGCCCGGGCGTGGAAAAAATAATTTATCTGCATCCATTCGGTTTTGACTCTGCAAAGCCTCTTTCGCAAACGGGTGGTTCTCTTTTTGTAGGCTTGACATTTGAGAGCTTGCCGAAATCCGTCTCACTTTATTTCCATTTGAGCCGCGATTCGGCGCCGATGTTCAATAGCAATACAGGAGAATTCGCCTGGTCTTATCTAGGGGCAAATGGATGGGTGGCTTTGTCTTCACAGAACGTTCTGGATGATACGACTGCCGGTTTTACTGCTTCTGGGGTGGTAACGATTGCGCTTCCTCCGAAAATTGCAAAAGAACAAAACCTGATGCCTTCGGGTTTTTATTGGTTGCGTTTGACTCCCGGAAAGGAGTGGAAGCAGTGCTGCCGCCTTTTTTCTGTTTATGCCCAAGGAGTCGGCGCTGTCCGCGTTTCGGGTTTTGGATGCCATTCGTCTTTTTCTTGTTGCAAGGCCGGTTCTATTAAGGAAATATTGAATGCCCCGGCAGGGCTTTCTTCTGTATGCCAGCTCGCGGATTCTTTTGGCGGTGAGCCGGAGGAATCGGAGTTGGAGATGCGGACGCGCGTAGCGGAACGGTTGTATCATCACAACCGCGCTTTGACGGCAAGGGATTATGAACGCCTTATTCTTGAAGAATTTCCAGAGATTCTCAAGGTAAAATGCTTTCCCGGAATGGATCCGAAAAATCCGGCGAGCCCGAGTCCGGGGCATTTGTTGATTGTTCCTGTTTCTCCGCTTTTTAAAGATGGGCGCTTTCAGTGGAATCCGCGTTTGAGCGGTAAGGTATTGCACGACATCCAAAAATTTGCCGAATCGCGGGCTTCTCGTTCTGTAAAAATTTCAGTAGCGAATCCCTATTTTGAAAAAATCCAAGTGCGCTGTGTTGTTACTATCCGGAGCGGTTTTCAAGAAGGCGAAAAACTGAAAGAATTGAATACGGCATTAAATCACTATATCTCTCCGTGGTATAATCCCGGTCCTACAGAACATTTCGGCTGGTGCTTAAAAGAAGCCAATCTTAGAGCATTTGTACAAAATATGGATTTTGTGCAAACGGTTGATGCCTTTTCAGTATTGCGGGTAGCTCCGCAGGATCGTTTTACCTTTCAAATGGACAACATGGATGAAAAATCTGGGGATGGCGTTTTTTATGGACTTTGCCCGTGGAGTATTGCCGTGCCCATTCGCACTCATTATATCAATATTGCTTCGGAATCCGGTGGGCGTAAATCCGTTGCGCCGGGTTATGGCGATTTAGAAATTGGTTCCACTTTTATAATACAGGCGAAGTAAATGACAAAGCTTAAAAGAGATGAATTGAAGCGCCGCTTTAGCGTTGGTCAAATGCCTTCGGAGATGGACTTTGCGGATTTGATTGATTCTATGGTTAATTCTGAAGAAGAGGGCTTTGATAAAACAGCGGAAGATGGATTGAAACTTTCTCAGCTGATGGATTCCGGACATCTGATGAGTTTCTATGAGAATGTTTCGGAAGAAGCTCCTCTGTGGTTTTCGGAACTCCGCTTGATGCAACAGGGAAAGGTGAGCTTTTTACATATATCGACGCCTAGAGTCAAGTCTGCTGAGAGTGTGATTTCATTAAAAGGTCCTTGCCCGGATGTGGATGCCGATGAAGGAGAGGATGTATCGCCTATTGGCGTTGGTATCCGATGTAGGAATCCGGAATGCGAATTAGATGTGAATGGAACTGTTGCTTCATCGGGTCGCATTGGAAAGGAAGGAAATAAAAGTGCTCCTGCAGATGGAAGATGGCATGATATTACAGATGTACTGACTGGATGTCAGGCTTTTGAAATTGTCGCTGGTGTAGGTGGCCGCGATAAGGATGGTAAATTTGCGTTGACGCATGCCTTTGCGTTGAACGTCTTTGGATGCAAACCAAAAATTCAAAAAGAGCAGTCGCATTCCGGTTGGCGTGGAAACCGCATCGATGTCCGGTGGGTTAAGGCGGATAGCAAGTTCAATTTTAAGTTGCAGCTCCGCGTCAGATGTTCATACGGTGAAGGCGTATGGATCCGTTATCGCTTGACAAAATTGTGGTTTGATTCGTTGATGGAAGATTCCTTGAAAAATCCTGTCCGGGAATGACTTTGCAGAAACCTATATCCATATCCAAAAAGAAACAGAATTCGGAGTTCGAATATGAAACTCTGCGTAAACAGGGTATTCAATTTGTCCAAGAATTGTGCGGAAAAGACTGGACTGACTTCAATCCTCATGATCCGGGTGTTACAATACTAGAACAGATTGTTTTTGCGCTGAGCGAATTAGGGTATAAAACTACTTTTGATATAAAA
>Ga0172378_10005246_pt1 | contig 12110 bp, 6 predicted proteins | sample GrowelOW332metaG_FD_119755 | JGI IMG/M metagenome (GOLD analysis project Ga0172378, IMG submission 119755) | Groundwater microbial communities from an aquifer near a municipal landfill in Southern Ontario, Canada - Pumphouse #3_1 metaG | ecosystem: Environmental > Aquatic > Deep subsurface >...
CAGACACTACAAGCGCAACTTGATGGTATACGCCAAAGAGAGGTGGCAAATTACATAGATACGGTAGGGGTCAACTCATCTTTTATACTTTAAAAAGGAACATCATTTATGGATAAATTTTTATAGCATACCCCCGCTGTTGTCTTAATTGCTCAGATTAAATATTAAGGAGAATAAATGGCAAAACAGGTAGGAAAATCAAAGAGGGTAAAGGAGTTCAATATTTCTTCCCTCGATGGTGGCATGGATGTAGCAAGTGACCCAATAACTATGGATACATCAAAAGCATTACTTATCCAGAATATGGAATTTGACTCCGAGGGAGAACGGTTAATAACAAGACGTGGGCTAGGTTCTCCGATACATACTTTCGATTCTGATGTATATTACATATGGTACGATTATGAATTAAATTTGTATTTAATCTTCTTAAAAAATAAGAATGTATACACTTATGAATATGGTAAAGACCCTAAATTGATAGGGGTACTTAATGGCGACACAACAAACTATCCACAAGTAACTAGATACACAAACGCCAATGGGACATATTTACTTATAGCCAGCGGTAAAACGATGCAGGTCTACGAATATAGTGGAACAAGCATAAATACCGACGCTAAGTACCCGGAATGCAATACGGTTACGGAACGTTTTTCCCGTATCCTTACATCAAATTCTGGGAGTAATAATATCAAATACTCTGGCGTTGCAGACCCGTTTAATTGGACTGAAAATTCAAATGATGGTTCAGCAATGAAAGACTTAGATGTTGGGGATGTATCAAGTGTAGAAGCTATATACCCATTAGCAGAAGAGCTTATAATCTTCAAAAAGAATGGAAATATCTACCGGGTAGCAAATGAACCTGAGGATTGGAACGTCACCCTTGTCGGTACGTCATCTGATTTTATAACCAAGGATTCAATAACCAACCTTCAAGATGACGTAGTGTACTTCTCCAGACAAGGTTTACGGTCTTTGGAAACGTCAGAAACATATGGTAACTTCACTAATAAGGAAATAGGTGAAGCTATGAACCCAGAAATGAAGAGTGACACATCCGCTCCGTGGATGGTCAAGTGTTTACGGACACACCAATTAGTAATAAACCCAAACTCTGGTAAGAATTTATATGTGTACAACTATCAGATGAAAGCTTTTACCAAATGGACATTCGCGAGTCCAGTTAACACGTTATGTGAGGGTATGGAGAACACTCTGGTCGGTATTGGGAAGGAGATATTCAACTTATCTAAAGATAATCATTCTGACATTGTTGGTGGTACCACGTACCCAATACACCAGAAGATAGTTTCAAAACGTTTAGTAGACCTGAATATAATGACGCTTTACCGGTCATATCTCATGATTGAAAGTACTGACGCTGGGAAAGCCACACTCACCGTAAACGGTGTATCTTGGGATTGGAACTGGACAAAGGATAGACAAAGAGAAGAATTTAAGACACAGCTACGCTCAGATGATATGACGTTTACATTTGAAACGGATAACATAATTACTTGGCATTTCTGGGATGCTGTAGTTGTACAGCAATATGCAACTATGGTATCAGACAGTAGCTCAAGCGGTAGCAGTGGTAACGGGTCTTGGTCGAATACCGGCAAGAGCAAGAAGAAATCCAGTTGGGGCCAAGGCGTTTGGGGTGACACAACAATTAATAGTAGTGGGAGTCCTTATGGTTAATACAATAGCCAATACTACAGATGTATTGGAACATATAAACAGATATGAAAAGAAAGTTGGTACCAGTTTCCTTAAAGACTGGGACTTAGAATATTTCCCGTTCGTGATATTATTCCCGGACGGGTCTTTTTCTACATATGGAGTATCATTTAACGCTCTTGAAGTAGGCCCTACATGCTGTGGCCTAAAAAAGGTATTAAATATGTACATAAAGATTGCCAGACGTGCAGGATTAAAAGTAGTCAGGACAATGACTACCAGAGACCCGAAAGCTTATGCGAAATTGAGTGGAGGCACTCTGGTAAGCTATACAGAAAAAGATAATGGTAAAACAGAATATGTTTTTGAATTGGAGGTTTAATGGGAGGAAAAAGTACAACTACTGTTAAGCAACGTGAGCTTTCAGCAGAAGAAAAACAGTTATATGCACAACAGGTACAATATATGCAGTCTATCCAGCCCGGTATTGATGCTCTGATAAGCAAAGGCATGAGCGGACTAAATAACACATATAATCCAGATTGGAATAATATAGTCGATACGTACTCTTCAAATATCAATGATATTATGGGGAAACAGAATACATTGTTAAATGGGGAATTACCGTCTGCTTGGACTAATTCAAAACAGAACTACTATAACCAGCTGTATGAAAACACAGTAGGTAAATCAATGTCAGACATGGCGAAGAACGGGGTAATCAACAGTTCCCGTATGAATACATCTTCTAATGATTGGCAGAAGAACTTAGCTACTCAGATGAGTAAAGATTATACCAGTGATGTAAACACGTATAATAACCTTCTGAATACCAGAGAAAGCTGGTTGCAGAACGGAGTTAATGATACGGCAACAATGGCACAGCAAAGCCGTAAAGCGGCTACTGACTACTTTGATGCGGCTACAGGAGCTCAGTCAGCTAATAGTACGGCGTTGAACTCTATTAGTAATAATAACAACAGTCGTTCGTATACACAGACATCAACCAGTGGCGGCTTCGGTAGTTTCTTAGGTGGGCTTGCAAGCGTAGGCTCTTCATTCGCGGGTAAATAAGGAGGAATAAATGTACAACATAACTATTCCATATAACAGTGCTACGGACCCCTTATATAACTTGGGTAAGATAGCTGGCATTGTAGGGCTTAAATTATATACTAATCGTAATCGGCGTGGTGCGGCTAAGGAAGCGCAGAATCAGAAGGCAGAAGAACTGACTAATATATCACAGCAGATGCAGAATAATATGCAAAATACATATAACAGATACGATAATACGAAGACAGCGGCGCTTAGTGATATCGATAAAGCTTCACAGGCTTATAATGGTGACCAGTCTCAGGCTAACTGGGATAACTTAGTAGCCACCGGTAAGAAATATGACCCTAGTTTTAATTCTAGTAGCTCAGACGCTATGACTAACTTACGTAATTCTATTTATAGTGGCTCTGCAGGATACTTACAGCCGTACCGTAAAGCCGCAGAAGATGCCGCTACTACAGTTAACCCTAGCGTTGATTTCAGTAATGGTAACTGGGGTACTAACAGTTATAATATAGCCAAAGCTAATACCGATTACTACGGCAACTTTAAGGACTATAATCAAGGGAAGACAATTAATGGCACTGGCGATAATAAGTATAAAAACTTGTGGAACTACATTGCTCAGAACCAGAATAATAATGTTTCTGGTGTGCTTGGGACTCAACAGCAAGCAGCTAATACTAGTACATTGCCACAAGCCCAGCAAATACAAATTGACACATCTTCTCCACTTAGTAATTACTACGACCCTACTAAACTGAGCCTGTACGTGAAACAGTAGGTGGCCGATGGATAATAATGTATTACAAATAATGGGGGCTATAAAACAACAGGAATCAGGAGGTAATTACGATGCAAGTAATCCGTCTGGTGCCTTTGGTGCATACCAATTCATGCCGGAGACTTGGAATGATACATGTAACCGGTATGGCTTAGATGCATCTGATACCAGCCCCCAGAATCAAGATAATGTAGCTTATGATTTAATGGCTGAATATTATCAAAAATATCAGGACCCTAAAGCGGTTGCTTCTATGTGGTATTCAGGCAGTCCTGATTATACGGTAAATAGTGATGAAGGAGATTACCCATCTGTCAATGGCTATGTAAATCAAGTCATGGATAAGATGGGTTCTTTTAACTTTCAGCCTAAAGACGCCCAGAATAACCCAATGATGACGATGAACGTTAAGGTTCGTACTAGTGACCCTAATGAACAATTTAATTCTCAGGGAATCTTAGGGATAATGGGTCAACACAACACCAATACTAAAGACATGCTGGATTACAGTAATTACCACAATCCAGACTATAACAATGAAACTCAATTCCTGCCAGAAGACGTGGCTAAATATGTACAGCCAACGTCTGCCTCTTTGCTTAAAAATAGAATGGCCGATATAAATGATATGGGAGCACAGCAGTCGTTGTCCAGTAACCTTAATAAAGGAGCACAGGCGGTAAGACTGATTAATGGCAGTAACAATGTAGATAATAAAGCGGCATATGCGTCACTCATGAAAAGTATTGGCATTAATGTACCGAGTAATACTGACCAGTATGTAAATAGTAATACTCTGTTGGATATTGCTAACAAGCAAACAGCATCAGACATGAAATATAATCTTGTAGCACAGAAACAGAAGGATGCTTATGATATGCAACAACAACAGCTGGGATTGCTACAAGATAAATTAAATAGTTATAAATAGGAGGTGAATAGATGGCATATGCAGATAGATTCTTAGGCCAGACAATGCAGAATGGCACAAACGGATGTGCAGAAGCAGTCGGCCTAATGGGAGCAGGGGGAAGTAAATTCCTCGCTAATGAATATAATAACGGCCAATTCAGTGTACCCGGTATGGTTAGCGATGCACAAAATAGTGGGATGCAGGTAATACCATATGACCCGAATAGCGTATCAGCTAATGATGCAGTTGTTTACGGTAATAATGACCATGTAGTACTCGGTGATGGGGCTGGTGGCTACTACGGTAATTCAAGTTCACAGAATCAGGTAATACATGGCGGTGACATAAATAGTATGGGAGGACTTCAACCGACGAAGATTATTAAGACTGGTGGGAATAATGGTGGGTTCAATTTCCAAGCCAAAGATGCTAATGGTAATCCATTCATAAATTTACAAGCGTTTATACGAACTAGTAACCCTAACGAACAATTCGACCAGCAAAGTATTATGGACATAGTTAATCGTCCACAGGAAAGTTATGCTCATCAGCATATGATGGATTATTTAACTAAACCTGACTACAATATAGAAAATTTAGAAATGCCAGAGGATGTAGCTAAGTATGTACAGCCCACATCTACTAATATAATGAATAACCGTGATGCTGATTTGAAGGCTCGTATAGAGGCTGACAACGCCAACCAAAAGACTCAACAGGCAGTACAATTAGCTCAATTGATTAATGGTAGTAATAGTGTTGATAACCGCCGTGGCTATGCGGCACTTGGTAAAATGATTGGTATTAATATGCCTGATGGTGCAGACCAGTACGCAAATAGCGGTCAGTTGTTACAGACGCAAATAGCCATGAACAACAACGAACGAAATTACAACTTGCAACAGGAAAAATTGAAACAGGACAAAGAAATGAAAGAAAAAGAATTACAGCTCAAAAAAGAAATAGCTGACCAGCAGATGGCCGCAAGAGCGGCGGCGATGTCTGGTGGCGGAGGCCGTAGGTCAGGAAGCGGCGGTGGTATATCCACGAGTCAGGCGTTATCGCTTATGAAAGCCCGTGATGAATATGCTAAAGCACACTCCGGCGAATATAACCCATATGACGATTTAGGCAATTATGGGGAAGCTGTGTTGGATGCCGCAACCGGTAACGCTCTTGACCCAGATGATTACGGTAGTGCTTTGCATGATTGGACTAACATACTGGCGCAAAATATGACGAATATGGAACACGGTAGCGAAGGCGAATCCAAAGATGGGTTAGCGCAAATGGCCTACGCAACTTATGGAGATTTAGCTCAAGATATCATAAATGGTACTGATTGGAGTAAATGGGACTTATAAATGCTTAAGGGGGCGATATTATTAGTTTAGCCGATTATAGAATGTTACAATTCGACCCGGATGGGAAATATGAAAATGTTGCCCCCAAGGGTGATGGTGGATACATTGATACAATGGAAAACGGCTTACTGAATGGTTTCGGTAATGCTATGGAAAACTTTGGTGTTGGGTTTGGGCACCAAACTGGGTTCACTGATTTAGGAGAGGATATATCTAACTTCGGCCACAGCTTAGCTGACGGTAGAGATAATACAAATTGGTATAGTGATGCTGATATAGCTTCTAACCCAGTAGCTTTCCTTACAGACCCTAATGGATTAGCATATAGCTTTTCTAACACACTCGGTTCTAGTCTTGGTTCTATGGCGGCATTTTCCGCTGGTAGTACAGCTGGGGCAGCATTAGGTACCGCTATTGCCCCTGGTGCTGGTACTGTAGCCGGGGCAATTGGTGGCATATTAGCCTCTGGGTACACGGATGCTACTATGGAACAAGGTAATACATATACCGACGCTATGAATCAGGGGATGAGTGATGGAGCCGCTCAGGACGCCATGGATAAAGACTTTTACGGTAACGTTGCGTTAGGTGGCGTACAATCATTCCTTGGCATGAGAGCACTTAAGGGAGCAGTAAAAGCTCCGATGAGAATGTTTGGAAGTGGAACTGACGATGTAGCTGGAGCGGTTGCAAAGGGAGAAGGCTCTAGTTTATTGGGAGCTATTTCTGAGCCTGCCGGTAAGGTAATGGACTCTATTGACAACCACTACTTAAGCAGGGTAGCCGCATATGGTTTACCGAATGCTATTGGCGAGGGTTACACAGAAGGCTTGCAGAACGAATTAGAAAACTACGCTATCAATGATACCCCTATTAACTATAATCCCATGAATATGAGTGACGATTCACAGGAACAATTCGGACAAACAGTAGCTAGTATGATTCCTCAAATCTTGCTTGGTGGCGTAGGACATCGTAGAGCTCATAGAAATATGAATCAGGAAGATAGCTCTGAAATTTCTCCTGAAACGACATATCAACCGGATGCAAATAGTGATGTAAGCGCAGAACCAGTAAACAACGAAACTTCTATTAATGAAACTCCAGTAGATGAAACACCTATTGATATAGGGCCAGTAAATACAGATGTATCAGCTGATAGTTCAATAGAAGCACCGATATCCAATCCGGTAATTACTACTGGAGAACACGGCGAACCTATTGATATGATGACTGGTAATGATGTACAAATAAACAGACCTAATACTCAGCAGGTAGTGCAACAAGCAGTACAGCCGGTAGATACAGTCGATGCTGTGCAGAATATGATGGATAGAAACACGGATAGCGATAACCAGCAGAGATTTGCTTCCAGAAGCTATGAAAATAGCACATTAGGAGATGGCAAATCTGACTTTGCTTCCACACAGGCAAGAGCTGATATAGCTACCGAACAGCTTGGCAACCAGCTTGGATTAGTAGACGGAGACGGTAACAGTACTATGGGTAACCATAAGATGACTGCTCAGGAATTCAAAGACCTGTCAACCGCTCTTAAACAGAATCCAGCTATGAGTACGATAAATAATATGGATGATGCTAAAAAAGTAGCCGGGGTCATTCGCGAACGAAATAATATCATGGCAAAACGGAATGAAGCTCAATCTTTAATTAAACAAAAAACAGATTTGCATCTTCCGGTTTCTAATGAAGAACTAGACAACTCTAAGTCCATAAACCCCAGTACCGTATTCTTCAAAGGGCAGAGGCAAGCCATAAAGAAAGCCCAGACTACAAATAAAGTAGAAAAGAAGCAAGGTGCTAATACCCAGACACAGAATGCTGTATCTAGTGTTGCTTCTGATATTAGTAAGAATAAGACAAACAGTAAGTTCTTTACATCAGACGGTAAAATGTCAGACACTATTAACAAAGCCATAAACAGTATGCCTAAAGATGTAAATAAGACAGAAGTACGGAAAGCTATAGTTAGTGAATCACAAAAACTCAAAGAAGCTAACCGTACTAAAGTTGATAAAATGAAAAACAATATCGTATCTGACATAAAGAGTAAAGGCTCAACAAGTAAATTCTACACTCACGACGGAGATATAAATAAATTAAGTCCTGAAGTTAAACAAAATCTCAGTTCAAATTATACTGCTAGTGAATTACGGTCAATATTCCACACTATCAAACAGGAAAGTAAGACTAGTAGAACGAGAGAAGAGGCATATAAACGGAATGCTTTTAAAGATATAGACATGAATAAAGCAAATATAATTAATAAAAGACAGTCATTCGGGGTTAATTTCTCTCCCAAAGAAATGAAAGAAATGGAAAAACTTGGTTCCGCTAAGCGAAAAGAAAAAATAAACAATAAGCTTAATACAATGAAGAGAAATAAAGCTACGGCAATGCAAGATAGGAAGAATCACGGGCTTGAAACTGACCGTAGATTAGATAAAAATAAAGTTAGCATGGAAGAATCACCGGTAATGAAGAAATTAGTCAGCTACGCTAAAGACCCAGAAGAAGCTATGAATAAAGCAAAAGATGTACACGATAAATATTCTAAATACCAAAAGATAGATAGAGATATGAAGATATTCGTTGACAAATTTGATAAAAATAGGCGTGCAGTAGCTAAAGAATCGTTTGTTAACTATCTTAATTCCAGAGCTAGAGACGAAAGGATAAATGCAAAAGACCATATCAACAAGATTAATAACAAGTTTGCTAACATAAAAGAAGTAAAACCAATAGAAAAGGTCAAGAAGATAAAAGAAGTTAAAAAAGTAGAAGCTGTAGAAAAACCAAAGGAAACAGTCAAAAAGGTTGAAAAGCCAGTTGAAAAAGTGGAAACAAAGGCTCCACAGACACAAAAACGAGAAGAAGAAAAACCGCAGGTACAAACCAAAGCAGAAGAAATTAAAACGCCTCAGGAGACCGCTGAACAGCCAAAAACAGTAAAATCCAAAGCTACCGAAACGGTAGAAAAGAAACCAGAGGTCAAACAGGAACGTAAACCGAATAATATAACTCTGTTCCACAAGATGGAAGACAAAGACTTCATAGGAGGAAAGATTCCTGCTCATGTGGCGGATACGGTAAAAGAAACTAAGGAAGCCTTAAAAACTAAAACTGGGGCTAATAAAACAGCCGCAAAAGCAAACCGTATATTTGCTAGATATATAAAACTTGTGAACAACGCTGATGACAAGGAAGCGGCTAGTAAATTAACCAGAGAGCACCTTAAAGAATTATATGCATTATATCGGAACGCTAAATATACCGCATCCGGTAAAGACCGCAATGTAGCTCAGAAAAAAATAAAAGATATAATGGAACCAGAAAAGAAAAAAGTGTCTGCTGAATCTAAACGGGTAACAAAGTATAAAGAAAAAAAGGAAAACACAGCTAATATTACGGTAAATCCAAAGAGCAAAATATCTATGGAATTTAGTACCTATGAAGATGAACCGGGAGTTAAATCTAAAGTATTAGAATCTAAGCCATTTAAGGTTGAAATAGAAGTAAAAAATGGTAAAATGAAAGTAACACCATTCGGGGAAGATAAAGCTAAGGAAATGGATATCAAAGATGCCGACCCAGAAGATTTAACATCTGCGATAGAAACAACTGCCCATTTGCAAATAGACCCTGATAATATGAAGATATCAGAAGATGGTAAGAAGATTACCTCTGATAATGCACGTTTATATTATGATTTGAAATATGATAAAGTTCCTGATAATGTAATTAAGCTATTGTCTAAGAAAGATAAGGAAGAGTTGGATAAAGGAGGAGAGCACGGTGATAGAGAAATATCCAGACCCGGACACGCTGAAGAAGACATTGGGAGAAACAATGGAACAAGCGGAAATAAGACAGATGGAAAAGGATTTGAAGAAGATAAAGGGAAATCAACAAAAAGAATAAAAAACTTTAATTCCCCGATACATCTGAAAACAAAAGATAAGAACCAAAACAATGAAAGGTCGGCTGACGTTCTAAAGAAAGGTTGGATGTCAGCAACATCCGAACAAAGAATTAGACTCGGTAAAATAAACGATATCATACATGCTAGATTGTACACCGGGTATACTAATAAAATCCTTATAGGCTCATTTCATGACGAAACCGGTGAAATATATTTATATGATAGAAAAGGTAAAAGGAAAAACGAGTTCCATGAAGACAAGATAACAGATGCTGGATTACACGAAACGGTTCATATGTTATTATGCCCACTCATATCTAGCAAAAAAGGCTATTGGATTAGTCAAGAAGCATATAATAAAGCATCGGAAGATAATAAAAAAATAATCGATAACCGAGGTAATACATCTGGTAATATATCTCCAATAACAGAAGAAGAAAAAACAAAAGAAAACAAATGGAATATACTCAATAAACTCATAGATACCGAAAAGGGGTCAGAGTACTTCCAGAAATCGTATGACTATTTACCTAAAGAAGATAAAAAAACTGTAGACGACGCAATAGATTCATTAAAATTTGATGACTCTTCCTCTATTACGAAAGAATTCGATAATGCTGTATATAATGACAGTCTAATAATCCCTCTGATATCTAGAATGCAACAGTTGACGGCAGAGAAACATACTTATTCTGGTAGTTTTAATATTGGGAGCAACACACCGTTAGCAAAACTGTACGATAAAGATGACTACTACCATGAAGTAATAGCCAACTACGTAGAACACAAAATGAGAGCAACTAGACACTCATTAGTTCACTTCATTAATAGTAATTTTAAAGATGATAAAACCCATGATACAAGCTATAATCATTTATTATCGTTGCAAGTAGATGACTTATTGAAAATGGCCAAAGAACAATGTAAAGGTATAGGAAACGATAAAATATACGAATACCTAGAAAATAAAGTAAAAAATGCATCTAAAGTATACGACTACTTACTAGATTTAGCGGAAGCTGATAACTATAAAGTAATGAGAGGGTATGGAGAGTACGTCCAATCAACTCGTGAATATGCTAGACGTGAACAGAAAAAGAACCATAAAAACAATGAAGAGGGGCCAAGCAGTTTCGGTCCAGCATACCTTGATAAGCAGACTGAATCAGATATGAAGAAAGCTGGAATTCATACAGCAGAACAGACTAAGGATGACACGTTCCTGTCTTCGCAGTTGTTTGGTATGACCGGCACAAAAAAGGAGCATATATCTAATCTAAGACGGTTGCGTGACGACCCATTATACATATTTAAGAAAGCACTGCCGAAAAAAGCGATGCATATCTATGATTTAGCATACAATGCAAGATTAAAGATGCAGAAAACGTTATCTGGATATAATAAACGGTACGCCGATGTGTTTGGTTCAGTTAATGGTGAAGATAGGACTGGTTTGCAGAAAGCTATCTTATATGCCGACAGGATTCATCGTGACCCGATTCAAGTAATAGAGCTTGATGACGGGAATCATGCGGCACTTAAATATGATAGCTTTATAGAACATTACGATAACTTCGACGACGCAATGAGTAAACAAAAAGAGCTAAAAGATTCGGGAGAATTCAGATACATCAAGACTATTCAGGAAAAAGCATCTGACGAAGATATAGGTAAACCGGGCTATACGGTAATCGGGCTTGCTGATGGTAGTCATATATATAAATCAAAAGAAGCGGCTGAAAAGTTTGCTAATGCCAATAGGGAAAATGTGTTCAAAGATTTACTGCCAGAAATTACTAACCACAACTACTCCAAAGAAAGTATAAGCAAAATATCCAATGCTTTCAACGAATACCGTAACTTGATGAACGATGCTGGTGATGAAATGTTTTCATCTGCCGCCGCTCACGGCGAACGTAAGTTACCTAAACGGTTAATGGGTTATTTCCCACATTATCATTTGCCATACATTGTATACCGTAAAAATAAAACTGGATGGATAAAAGACACCTCGTTCTACAACGCAAACGAAGCGCAGAAATACATTGACAGTCATAAAGGGCAAGATATGAGATGCATTGAAATGAGCGCTGTTGATAAGATGGCTCTCAGAGAAAAACTTGGCCGTGATGACTTTATGACTCCTGATGAATTAAAACAAATGGAAGAAGCCGGTCTGGTAAATGAAGCAGAAGATTTTTCCGATTCTGAAAACCATAATGGAGAATTAAAGACAACATTAATCGATACGTTCCTCAGAGGTAAAGACAAAGATTCTTTTGAAGTGAATAAAGTTATTAAAGCCGTAAGTGCTATTGTTAAAAAGAAGAATCCTAATGGCACAATGAAGAGAGCCCAGCG
>Ga0172378_10005247_pt1 | contig 12110 bp, 10 predicted proteins | sample GrowelOW332metaG_FD_119755 | JGI IMG/M metagenome (GOLD analysis project Ga0172378, IMG submission 119755) | Groundwater microbial communities from an aquifer near a municipal landfill in Southern Ontario, Canada - Pumphouse #3_1 metaG | ecosystem: Environmental > Aquatic > Deep subsurface >...
CGCAGTTGATCCGACTTTCTTTTGATATACTATTTCATTCTCAGAATTGAGAATGACAAAAGCGGTTTTACTACCGCCTCCATCTATTCCGAGAAATAATTCACTATCTGACATATGCTTTTATTATCCCACAAAGTTGTTTGTTTTTTAACGGTTTAATGTAATATTCTTTTACGTGTTCAGGAATGATAAAGGTCTCAGCGTAGTGAAGAGTGAATGGTTCAAATTCTCCATTGACTGATTCAATAATCGCCCCTTCTCCTTCAATTAAATTATTTTGATTGAACGAATCACAAGTTGAAATCTTAATTCTTTCCTTAAAGAAATATCTTCTGGTTTCAATAAATTCCTTTTCGTGAAGTCCAGTTTTTGTCGAACCATCTTCCATAGGTTCAAAGTGATTTATTAAATTATCTTTAACCCAATCCGTATCTCTATCGTACTGAATGACATCCTTGCCAAATTGAATATTGATCGGACGCGGAAGACCATCTAATCCCACTCTATCCCAGTCATACAATTTAAATGTGAAAATATATGGAGTAGCGGAAATCTCTAAGACCATAGCGTTCTTGCCTGAGCAGTGAATCGTTCCAGCCGGAATCAAAAAGTGATCGTGTTTTTTCGCAGGAAAATTATTTATATATTTATTGGCGTCAAATTGAATTTTTCCAGCCTGTGCCGCTTCCAAATCACCGATTAAATCGGATGGTTTAATACCCTTTTTAACTCCTAAATACACGCTGGCATCAGGTTTAGCGTCTAAGATATAATACGATTCATCCTGGGTGTAGTTCATTCCAAACTTATCTTGAATATATTCAGTTAAAGGATGAACCTGCAAAGAGAGGTTTTGTCCTTCCATCGTATCTAAAAAGTCAAAGCGAATAGGATACTCTGTGCCAAATCTTCCATAGACTTTTTTACCCAACAAGTTTTCAGGCTCAAAAAAAACTACGTCGATTGCGGGAACTTCAACAATTATCCCTTCATAGTCTAAATGAATGCAATTTTCTTCCGGCACTCCATCAAAACTCCAAGCATAATTCTTTTGAGATTTATCTAGGTTGCAAACTTCTTTCATCCATTGTCCACCCCAAACGCCAGGATCAAAATATGGAACTAATCTAAAAGGCTGAGTGCTCACCTTGTGCAATCCAGCAAAAAATGCATCGATTGTTATCATCTTAGGATCTTGAGCAACATTTGTATCAATTATATAATTAGCTCTATTTATTATTTTCTTTTTTAGTCTATCTGCCGTTCTCCACTCAACAAAAAATCCACGCTTAAATTTACGCAATTTATCTTCCTCGTAATTCGCGCAGTGCCAGTTGGGCATTCCTTGACGGAATCGCAACTGAATCTCCCATCTAGACAGATCAAAGTAAACCAAATCATCAAAGTTATCAATTAAAGATGAGCCAAATCCATAGACTAAAACTCGTCCTTGCAAACCCAATATTAAAAAACTGAGTTCCTTCACTTGCTCCATGTGATAAAAATCATCGATAACAAAATGGGACATAACTCCAAAAACACGATTGTCCGTGAGATTTCTTTTGATCATTTCATCGATATCTTCAATTTTTTTCGCGTAGTCTTCAAAGTTTATAACGTTGTCAAATCCCAATTTATCGATAAGATTTTCTTTTACTTCCCCCATATTTATTCCGGGATAAAACTCGAAACAAACTATTTTCTTTTTAGAAAACTTTGATTTTAATTCCTCTACTATAGATTCATAGCCTTCAAAAGCTTTATATCCATATATTTTAGTTTTCGGAAATTTATCATACTGAGATTTAAACTTCAGATACTTCATATTCATAACCCTTCCATATTTTTTTAAGAATCAAAGCCTCGACATATCCTGTTAGGCTAAAGACAATGATTCCAAACACAACATTGATGTAAATTACTAATCCAACCGCCACAGCGCCTATGATGAGAAATAAAATTGATATAAACAAATATTTATGAGCGAAGTAAAAAGCTAAAGATAAGTGGTGACCATAGTTGCCTTCAAACTTAGCTATCGTCGGAAATAAGAATGTACATATCAACGCTATTTCAAAAATGACCAAACCTAAGATTCCATAAAGAACGGCTTGAAAAACATCATTTGTGAACGAATTTATCATTAAGTAATTTAAATAAGCAGCACCAGCTAAGAGTAAGATTGCTACATCAAATCCAATGGTAGATTTAAACTCTCCTTTGAAATGTTTCCAGTAGTTCCTTACATAATAGCTGTTGCTATCTGTTTTTAGTTCTAAGAAGGAAGCGTAAAGAGCAGTCAAAGACGTTCCAAGACACAAGCCTAAGCTTAGTGCACTGGTCAGGATGAACAAGATGTCCATCACCAATAGATTTCCGAGAAAATTTAACGCCTTTGCTACTTTATCCATACTTTTTTCTTAAATACTCCTTCTTTTCTACTTAGTTTTATCTCCTGCAGGCGCAGCGGCTTTTTTCTTCTTTTTAAGAATAACGGCAGTGGTAACACCCGCGACGACAAGGAGAGCGGCAACGCTGCCAAGAACAATAGCGAGAGTGTTATTGCTTTCCTCATGAAGAACTCCAGTTGCTGAAATAAATTTCATGGAAAGATCATCATTTAATCCATTATCGTTATCAATTTTAACTGTAACTGAATCAGATTCACCAATGGTGTATTGTTGCATGGAAATAGAAAAACCACTATCAGTCGTAACTCTATAGTCGACACCGATGGCGTCGCGATTGAAGTATTCAGAACTCATCAATCTATCAGCTATGTCATACACGGACCAGAAGTTCACTAAGTACGCTTCGCTCCAAGTATATGTATCATCGTCATTTTCAACTAATGTAGCCCATGGTGTTCCAGCATCATCAAGTTCTTGAAGATCACTTATTGAGTAGGATTCACCAATTAAGTTAGTGGTTTTGGAAATATATTCAGCTGTTGATTTCCAAGAATAGCTAACTTGATATACATAACCTTTCCATGCGCTTATTGTCGCATCAGGAGGTGTCTCCATATAAGCGTCATCCCAATCGTCAGATTGGATAGTTTCCATATTGAAGGTGAAGCCCACAGGGATAGCGGCTTCAACTTGGGTGTTGAATTCATCCCAAACAGCTTGGCAAGAAGTTAATGCGTTAGGGTTAGCTAAGTAACCATCAAGATACATTCTAACTTTGGCTCCATTGGGATTGGGAGTTATAGTAGGTGAAGAAAAATCTACATCGTCAACGTAGTAATAACTCGTATTTGAAGGAAATGATTCAGCATCAGGTGCGATTTGGCAAGAACCATCAACCAGCACTAAAGCACTGATGGTTTTAGAACCGGCGCCAGCAGTAGAAGTAATCGTGGTTTGAGCATTAACTGGGGCGATTTGACAACTCGTTAAGACCAAAGAGAGGGCGGCAACGGCAACGGCTGAGAATGTTTTTACTTTATTCATTATGAACTCCTTTCAACAAAAACATTTGAATATACTTCTCGAATACAAAATAGAAATGCAACTAGCGAATAGCGAATATTTTCTATTCACCTCCCATGTAGTGGACCCACTTCTTCGAGGATTTGAAGATGATCCAGACAAACGCAATAACAATAAGGAACATAATCCATGAAATTGCAGAGGCGTAACCCATTTGATTATCAGTAAAGGCCTTGTCGTACAAATAATAGGCTAAATAATAGGCAGAATAGTTAGTTCCTCGACCTACCATTAAATACGCCATAGTAAAATATTGAAAATTGCCAATTACTGATGTGATTAACATGAAGAGCATAGTAGGGGTTATGAGTGGGAGAGTGATTGTGTAAAATTGTCTAGTTTTACCAACTCCAGCTATATCTGCTGCTTCATAAAGATAATTGGGAATACTTTTCATTGCACCTAAGAAAAATAGTGCGGTGATTCCTGAGCCCCAAGCCGACATAAGAATAAGTGAAATCTTAACGACGTGTTCGTCACCAAGCCAATTCACTCCTGGAATATTAAATATTTCAAAAAACTGATTAATTAACCCGTAATCTTCATTAAACATCCAAGTCCAAACAAGAGCCATGGCAACTGAAGAAACACACATCGGTAAGTAGAAGATAGTTCTCCAAATGCCGATGCCCCTAATTGGTTTGCTCAAAATAACTGCGGCAATCAAACCCATAATTATTGAAAATATAGTTCCAAAGAAAACCTGAAACATCGTATTTCCCAAGGTTTGCCAGAAGAAGACATCGTGCGCAAGTAAATAAGTATAGTTAGCGAATCCAACAAAGGTAGGCGTATCAACCAAGTTATAGTTGGTAAAAGAATAGTAGAAGGATGTGCATAAAGGGAACAAAGTAAAGGCTAAGAATCCAAGGATCCATGGCGAGGCGAATAAGTAACCTACCAACCCTTCTCTCGTTTGTCTTTTTATATGTCGTTTTTTCTTTGGAGCAACCACTTGAGAGAGATTTTCCACTGCTTTTTCTGTCATTTTTTACCTTCTTCCTAAAATATTGTTAACCGAATAATACTGTTCAACCTTAGATTCCATCAGTGTCTGGGCCTTATCCATCGCTTCTTGAATCGTCATATCGTATGAATAAATAGAGTTAACGTAAGTTTGAATATCACTCGGCCAATTCGGTGCTGCTGCTATATACTCAGCTTCCCTTGTATTTTCAATAGCTTTTGATAAAGCCGTTTTAATTTCACTAGTATAGATATATTCGTCATAGTAAGTTTTATCTGAAAGCATGAACCCTGCTCCAGAAAAAATCCCTTGTGCTTTTTCGCTATACAAAGACTTTAAGAATTCCCAAGATCCGCGATTCCTTTGTAGCGCAACTTCATCAGTTAAACCGCGCTTCGAATTATCATAAAGTTCAATTGAATAAGAAGAAGACCAGTTTGTGGTTGTTACATCGCTACTTAAAGTAGGGAGTTGAAATACTCCATAATTAAAGTCAACATCGGCGTCTTGAAGCGTAGCATTTAGACCTTCATTGCCAATAAACATACCGAGTCTTCCAGACCCAAAAACGTTTTCACCAGTCATAGAAAACTCATTCATAAAGTCTTTAAGTCTTTCTCTAGCCGCTTCATCTCTCCTATCGTATGAGTTATATAATTTTCCTAAGTTATCAATGCATTCATCATCGTTAAAATTTGGAATAGGTTCCCCAGTTTCTGAATCATATGACCAAAAGCTGTGACCCTCAAGCCACCCCCATTGATGAAGGTATTGACCTTCACCTGAGAAAGGATCATAGCCGACAACTTGATAACCTGAATCTTCATCTCCTGGCGTTTTATATGTCGTAAGTTTTTTCGATACTTCTTCCATTTCGTCCCAAGTCGTAGGTAATTTCTCAATCCCGGCTTGTGCAAATAAATCCTTGTTGTAATACACAACTCTGACTGTTGAAGAAAAAGGCCAAGCATACATTTCATTGTTTGAATATTTTGAAATGTCTGAAATTTGTGAATCAAAGAACATATCCCTTGAATTTAAAGAATCAATTCCATTTTCAACATCGTACTCATACATGGAATCTAAATTTAATAGATTTTTTAATCTAGTAGGCACAGAGGAAATACAATGAATATATATATCTGGAGAAGTTCCTCCTGAGATAGATAAATTAACCTTATCCCAATAATCCCAGAAATTAATTCCATTTCCTTTAACGTATACGTTTAATTCTTTCGCAATGTCAGATTCATTAAATGAATTTATTAAATCGTTCACTTCGTTATAGTAATCCGCACCTCTTTGCCACAAGTGATCAAAGATCAACTGCTGGCGACCACTATAATCAGATATGTCTTCAGTTTCCATAAACCATAGAGGAGGAGAGCATGAAGTCAATCCTAATGTTCCAACCAACAACGCAATTACAAACTTTAATTTTTTCATTTTATTACCCCTTTATTCCCGTGCTATAAATCGATCCAATAATCTGTTTTTGCGCAATAAAGAACAAAATAAGAGATGGTAAAGTTACGATTAATGAAGCTGCCATTATCAAATTATTTTGATTTGAATACTGAGTAGCAAATGTTCTAATAGCATATGCTAAAGGGTAGAAATCACTGTTCGATATATATAGTAAAGGATTGTAAAAATCGTTCCAACAGCTTAAGAATGTCATAATAGCTACTACGACAAGCATTGATTTTAACAAAGGGACCATAATGGTAAAAAAGATCTGAAATTCATTAGCGCCATCAATCTTAGCAGACTCTCTAAGCGAATTAGGTACTCCCATGAAAAACTGTCTAAGCAAGAAAATATTTGCTGCTCCTCCTACGGCAAAATAAGTAGGAATGATCAAAGGATTATATGTATCAATCCAACCAAGTTGGTTATAGAGAATAAATAGAGGAACCTGAAGAACCTGCGTCGGAATAACAAGCGTAGCAATCATAACAATAAACCACTTATCTCTTCCCTTCCATTTCAATTTTGCAAATGAATAAGAAGCGAGAGTGCAAGAAAATGTCATGCCAATTGTCGCAAAGAATGCATAATACAATGAATTAAAGGTATATTGCATAAAAGGTATCGCTTTAATTGCAGTAGCAAAATTTTCCCAATAAAATTCTGTGGGCCAAAAAACACCACTCGAAAGATCTTGGGTAGACTTTAAAGCTGTTATCAACATCCAAATCAAGGGTGTAACAAAGAAAATACTTGCGATAGCAACTAAAACATAAGCTATAGTCTTTTCTTTAATCAGTCTTTGCTTTTTACTCAACTTTAATTTTACTTTCATTGCTTACTCTCCTATCTTTCTTAAATTTATAAATCGAGGACCATACACTCTTCCATAATTAATATTTTCATCAAAGTTCGATGTATTAACGTTGTAACTGACAAGAATATCTCCCTGACTCGACAGATGTGGATGCCCTTTAGCGTTGTACTGATAAAGGTGTTTACAATCATGTTCAGGACACACATACGCAATGCGCGGCTGACCGAATGGACCATATGGGGTTTTTGAAATCGCGTAAGCTACGTAAGGGGACTGAACATCATACGTAAAGATACATATGTAATCATCTCCATCTTTGTGAACAGAAATCTCACAAGATATATGATCCAACACGGGGATAGAATCTTTCATGTTAGGAACAAAAACCTCACCATTATAGAATCTCCACTCATTTATATTGCAAAAATCTTCCCCTTTGACTCTTGCCACGCGCATGCGTTTGCCATAATCAATTTCAAAGAACATCGAAGTATAACCATATATGTAAATATATCCATCAGCATCCTTATTTCCCGAGGTAAAAGAATTATCAAAATAAGCACATCCAAACAAATATTCTTTCCCACCAATCTTTTGATATAAGTTAGTTGATTTTTGCTCAAGAGTATCAAACTTAATCATTTCGTTTTCGATATCGATGGAAACCATTGCCAACCCTTCAACGCTAAATTGAAACCCGTCCGGTTGACTCGTATCAGATTTGACCACTAGTGGCAAAGAATAAAATTTATTATTTTTAATAATCCCATCTTGCAACCAAAACCAAGCATGCTTGCTCTTTTTTAAGAATTCACTATTGGCATCTGCCTTTACATCAATCAAATTATCACCACCTCTTTGATGAAGATATATTTTATTCATTCCGAAGAACGGTTCTTTTCCATTCGCTCCGCCATAATTACCAACACCAATCTTATTGGGAATTACCAATTTGATTTTTTTACCTATTGAATCTATTTCAATCTTGTTAAAATTTTTACCTTTCGCCGAAAAGTCTGCTTTTTCAAGGATTACTTTTTTAAGGATCGAAGACCCTTTGCTGTCACAAGTGTAAATTTCCAAATTCTTCACGCCACGACTTGCGTAATTCATATCAATTTTACTATCAACAAAATAGTTATAAATAATTAAGTAGTCAATGTCGTATGGTCTTTCCATAATCAATTCAATCTCAATGTCCTTATTCGGGTTGTATCCAGATAAGTAAGGAGTCACTTCCTTAGAGTTGTACTGAACTAGATTGCTTGCCATTGTTCCTTGAAAACTCAAGGAATTGTCCGGAATCATATATTCGGTGCAGTGACCCTTTTCATCGCAATTGATAAAAAATTTAATATTGTCTGGATTAGGCTTTTTCCCATTGATGATACAAAAGCTATTGTTGGGCATAGCAATAGGATTTAAGCGAACATTATTTTTGCCCAAAGTAGTTAAGAAAGTGTCGCCAAACACGCAAAGAGTGGTCACATCCTTATCTTCTAAGTTATATTGATCTTTGCCTTTGAGGTTGAAGGTATATAATCCATCTCCACCTGTCCAATATTGATTTTGTTCAAAAAGAGAAGTCCATTCTTTGTTTTCAATACCCACATAGCCAAAGCCTAAATATACTTCGATTTCAAAATCATAATCGAGTTTTATATATCTAGCAACTATGTTGTTAAAACTAAATTCCTTATCCTGAAGGAAAACTGAACTATCAAAATATCTTTTGTTATCCAAAGAGTAAGAAACTGCAGTTGGCTTAACAACATTAATCTTTGCTCCTCCCAATGGAAGAATTTCTTTCAGATCAACGATGCAATCATGAGATATAAATTTTCCAATTAATTTTGGTTTCATACTAATTATCTCTTTTAATTCTCATTTCCGTTTCACCATCAAAAATAGCGTAGCGGTTCATATCCAAATTAAAGGTGACTTTTTCACCATCTTTGTAAGGTGACTTGTGAGGTATCTTCCAAGTGATTTTATTTGTGCCATCAATCAAGTAATGAATTGTTTCAAAACCCAGCAACTCCGTAAAGTCTACCGTAGCTGTAAAGGAGGAAATTTTCCCATTTAATATTTCAGTCTCCAAGTAACAATCTTCTGGTCTGATACCAAATATAACAGCCTTTCCTTCAACTTCTTTGTAGTATTTCAAATCTTCTTTAGGAATGTTAATCTTCACATCATTTTCCAATGTAACGACTCCATTACAGTAGACTCCTTTAAGGAAGTTCATAGCAGGAGCACCGATAAAACCAGCGGTAAAGACATTGGCAGGATAGTCGTAGATTGTTTCTGGTGAACCAATTTGTTGAATTTCGCCTTTGTTCAAAACAACGATTCGATTAGCCATGGTCATAGCCTCAGTCTGATCATGTGTCACGTAAATTGTAGTTGCGCCAACGCTGCGGTGAATCTTAATGATTTCAGCGCGCATTTGTATTCTTAATTTCGCATCTAGGTTGCTCAACGGCTCATCCATGAGGAAAACCCCTGGCCTTCTAACGATAGCTCTTCCCAAAGCAACACGCTGTTTTTGCCCACCAGATAATTGCCCCGGTAATCGATTTAAGTATTGCTTGTCAAAATCTAAAATTTTCATTGTTTCATCAACGCGTTTTTTACATTCTTCCTTAGGTATTTTTCTAAATTTTAGCCCATAGATCATATTGTCATACACAGTCATATGAGGATAAAGCGCATAGTTTTGAAAAACCATAGCTATATTCCGGTCTTTTGGTTCGTAATCATTGATGACAATATCATTAATAGAAATCTCTCCACGAGTAATGTCTTCAAGTCCAGCAATCATTCTCAATGTTGTTGTCTTACCACATCCTGAAGGACCGACTAAAACAATAAAATCACCTTTGTTAACTTCTAAGTTGAAATCCTTCACGGCTTCAAAGCCGTTGGGATATACTTTACCAATATGTTCGAATTTTATATATGCCATAAATATTTATTCCACCTTCGAAAGTATTGTATCAATAACATTGCTATTTAGTCAAGCAAAAGTAATACGTTTATAACATATTTGAAAACCCTTACAAATGAGCATAATAAAAATAGGCCTATTTACTAAGAGAATCAGCCATTATTTTATATATATCAAACACATATTCTTTTTTTATGTGCCGCTTGTAATAATTGCAATACGTCCTTTTCCTTCAACTTTAATCCGTTTATCTAAGGCAGTTATAATAAAAGAATCGCCCAAAATAATAGTTCGACCTGCAACTTTTAATTTTCCATCAATTACCGAAACAATTTTATAGCCATTTAAGTTTACTATCTCGCCAACCTTGTCGATATATTGCACATCAATTTTAAAATATTGATTAGAGTAAAGTTCTCCGCTTTTAATATCGTTAATATTCTTGATTTGTTGTGAATATTGCGTTATATCCGTCACATCGATTGCTTTTTTTACGTGTAGTTCTCTTTCCTTGCCCTCTTTATCTTTTCTGTGATAATCATAAAAGCGATAAGTTATATCAGAGGATTGTTGAACTTCTAATAAAACTATTCCTTTTCCTATCGCATGAATAGTGCCAGAAGGAATAGGATAAAACTCACCATCATTAACTTTTACTTTTTTAAGCAATTTATCGTAACTATCACTTTCAATAAAGGATATTAATTCTTCTTTGCTGCTCGCATTATGACCAACGACTAAGCAAGCTTCTGGCAAATGTTTAAGAATAAGCCAGCCTTCCGTTTTTCCCAATGAATTTTCATATTTTCTAGCGTATTCATCATTCGGATGCACTTGAACTGACAAATCATCATTTGCGGCGATAATTTTTACTAGAATAGGAAATTCTTTTGACTTGGGATTCCCAAATATTTCACGATGATTTTTATAAACTTGAGATAAGGATAATCCTTTATATATTCCCTCCAAAATAATAGACTCGCCTTGAATGTGACCAGAACATGACCACATCTCGCCTATCTTCTTGTTAGAATCAGTAACTTTTAATTCATCTCTAAAGTAATATCCTCCCCAAATCCTTTCCTTTAATGGAGCACTCAAAAATAATATATTAGACATTTTTTCTCCTTACTTTTCAAGCGAAATCGCTTCAATAGTATACTTGTATAATTTTGAATCGTAATAGTTAATGGTATATTCAACAACATTATTTTTAACTCCATACCCTTTGCGCACTCTCTTGAGAACTATTCCATCACTATCCAACTGCAACAGTTGCCTCATTTCATGTGACGGCATTATCGCTTCTAATTCTTCATCAAATCGTGAAAATAAAATATTGTTTTCAATCAAATACTTATATAAAGACCCAAAAAGAAATTCCTTATTTGTCGGTAAATCAAACGGCAATTTTAAATAGGTGTTTGAATATACTATTGGTTTCTTGTCGTGTCCACGAACACGTTTCAAATTATAGATTTTTGCCGAATAATCGCAATCAAAAATTTTCATTAATTCTGCATCCGCAAAAACTATAGATATAACAGAAGAAAAAGTTTCGGTCTTAACTCCGCTTTCCTTCATTTCATTCGTAAAAGATTTAACAGAAGTGAATTTTTTAAGCTCTTTGTGATCGTGATTAATTGTAGTTCCATAACCAGCACGTCGAGTAATAATTTCTTCTTTTTCAAGTTCGCTCAAAGCCTTTCTAATCGTAACTCTCGAAACGCCATAAATCTTTAAGAGCTCGCTCTCGCTAGGAAGCATTTCGTCAGCGCTGTATACACCATCAAAAATTTTCTTTTGCAAATCTTTTTTAATTTGTATATACATTGGAATGTGTTTTTCCATATTTGTTATATTTTCCATACTACAGCTCCTTAATTAAAGATTAACATATTTATAATACATTTACCAATATATTATAGACATTTCATAATAAAATAAAAATCAGTTGGAACTCAAGTCAAAAGTTTATATTAAATCTAACTTATTCGTAATACATTTTATCAAAATTCTCGATATCATTAATACAATTATGAATTAACATATTTTTTTATATTTCTTACGATTTTTTAATATAGTGAGTTTTTGTTTCTTACAATATCTTTTAATTAACTCGACAAAAAAACCTTGGAAAATTTCCAAGGCTAATTTTAAGATTTAATCGTTGTCTTAGTCGATTCTATCTCTGACGATAGGAAGAACTTCGACCGGTTCATTGACGATTTCAAAAGCGGAATAAATATCTTTTGCAATGTCATCGAAATTAGGTCTCTCAGTATACAAAGTAGCTAGAGGCTCACCTTTTTCTACTTTATCTCCTATTTTCTTGTGAAGAATAATCCCAGCTGCCATATCGATTCTATCGTCGGCTTTTTCTCTTCCGCCGCCGAGTTTCATCGAAGATAA
>Ga0172378_10005249_pt1 | contig 12107 bp, 8 predicted proteins | sample GrowelOW332metaG_FD_119755 | JGI IMG/M metagenome (GOLD analysis project Ga0172378, IMG submission 119755) | Groundwater microbial communities from an aquifer near a municipal landfill in Southern Ontario, Canada - Pumphouse #3_1 metaG | ecosystem: Environmental > Aquatic > Deep subsurface >...
GGTGCGGCAGGCAACAAGTATACTGGAAAACAATGGTATTCTTGAAAGACGGCGCGGCAGTGGTACCTATGTAGCCTCTACTTGCATTGTACAGCGGGCAGTTACAATGAACATTGGCGTGATTACGACATATTTGGACGATTATCTTTTCCCCTGTGTTATTCGTGGAATTGATGGTGTGCTGACAGAAAACGGATATTCTATGCAGCTTGCGATTACATATAATAAAGCTGAAAATGAACGAAGCATACTTGAATCTATCCTGGAGAAGGGTATTGATGGTCTTATTATTGAACCGACGAAGAGCGGGCTGCCAAATTTAAATACAGATTTGTATAATAAGATTAAGCGGCAGGGATTGCCTTGCGTTTTTTTTCATGCAGGTTATCAGGGAATGAGTTTTCCATTGGTTGCAATGGATGACTACGCCTGTGGTAAGGCGGCGGTCGATTATTTATTAAAAAAGGGACATAAAAGCATTGCAGGTATATTTAAGTCGGATGATAGTCAGGGTCATTTGCGTTATGCGGGCTATGCTAGTGAGCTGACGAAACATAAGATGCCGCTGCAGGAAGAAAATATCATATGGTTTACAACAGAAGATATGGACCTTGATGATGATTCTGCACTTGCGTTTGAGCAGAGATTACACCGTCGGCTGCAGGGCTGTACGGCGATTATTTGTTACAATGATCAAGTTGCGTTGCGTGTTATGGAAGCAATGGAGCGCAATGACAGGTGTATTCCGGACGATATGTCAATTATTTCTTTTGACGATTCGTATTTGGCGACAATGGGCAGGGTCGGGCTTACGACGTTTGAACATCCCAAGGAAGAACTGGGGCGTGTAGCAGCTGAAAATCTTTTAAAACTGCTTCGCCGTGAGCATTGCGATGCTGCTGTGAAATTTAAGCCTAAGCTGATCGAAAGGGATTCAGTGAAGGATTTGACGAAAAAATAAAAACTGCTGAAGAGAAGAATCCATAAGGGGTGCTTCTCTTTTTTTTGTGTGTAAAAAGTCTTGTTGATGAATCAGAAATATAAGAATATACAAAATTTTTAAAATGGTATTGAAAAAAAAGAAGAGTAATAGTATACTGAAGATATAAATGTATGATATATTTATTGATATTGTATGACATTATCAAATTCTAAAAAACACAGGAGGAGATAGTAAATGCCAAAGTATGCAGTAGGCGTGGATTACGGATCGCTTTCGGGGAGAGCGGTTCTTGTAGAAATAGGGACTGGGAAAGAACTTGGCAGCTGTGTCTATGATTATCCCCATGCAGTAATGGATAAAACTTTGCCGGATGGAACAAAGCTGGGTGTAGACTGGGCACTACAGGATCCGCAGGACTATTTGGATGTATTGTCTCATACGATTCCCCGACTTTTACAAGAAACAGGTATCAAGGCAGAGGATATTGTTGGTGTGGGGACGGATTTTACGGCATGCACTGTACTTCCAGTTAAAGCAGATGGAACGCCGCTTTGTTTTTTGTCTGAATTTAAGCATAATCCGCATGCCTATGTGAAGCTATGGAAGCACCATGCAGCACAGGATAAAGCAAATAAGCTTAATGAGATTGCAAAAAAAATGGGAGAAAAATGGCTCGCACGCTACGGCGGAAAGATTTCTTCTGAGTGGGAAATCCCAAAGCTTTGGCAGATTCTTGCTGAAGCGCCTGAAGTTTATGATGGGATGGACTATTTTGTTGAAGCTGCGGACTGGATTATCTGGCAGTTGACGGGCGTACAGTCACGAAATTCCTGCACAGCCGGCTATAAGGCGATGTGGCATAAAAAAGAAGGCTATCCATCAAAGGCCTTTTTCAAAGCGCTTGATCCGCGTCTTGAAAATGTAACGGAAACAAAACTCAGCTGTCCTGTAACACCACTGGGCCGAAAAGCTGGTGAACTAACGGCAGCAGCAGCAAAGCTTACAGGTCTTAGAGAAGGAACAGCCATAGCTATTGGCAATGTTGACGCACATGTTACGATTCCGGCAGTGAAAATTGACAGCGAAGGCAAACTTTTGGGTATTATGGGGACATCAACTTGTCATGTGCTTCTTGGTAAAGAAGAAAAATCTGTACCGGGAATGTGCGGTGTCGTTGAAGATGGCATTATGCCCGGATTTTATGGCTATGAAGCCGGACAGTCCTGCGTAGGCGATCATTTTGCCTGGTTCGTGAAAAATTGTGTATCGGCAGAGTACGAAAAGGCAGCAGCAAAAGAAGGCAAAGAGATTCATTCGTATCTTACAGAACTTGCGGCCAAGCTTGTACCGGGCGAATCAGGACTTATCGCGCTTGATTGGTGGAATGGCAATCGATCGGTGCTTGTTGATGTCGATCTTACAGGTCTTATGATTGGAATGACACTTCAGACGAAACCGGAGGAAATGTATCGTGCACTTATTGAAGCAACGGCATATGGCACACGCAAGATTGTGGAAACCTTCAATAAAAGTGGTGTGCCAATCAAAGAGTTCTATGCTTCAGGCGGTATTTCACAAAAAAATCCGATGGCAATGCAGATCTATGCGGATGTCATTAATCTGCCGGTTAGGATTGCTGGTTCTGCACAGGGACCGGCACTTGGTGCTGCAATTTTTGGTGCTGTAGCAGCAGGCAAACAGCGCGGTGGATATGATGATATTTTTCAGGCAACACGCGATATGGGGAATCTTCGCGATGAGGTGTATATACCAAATCCTCAAAGCGCAGCCGTGTACGATAAGCTTTATGCAGAATATGATATTTTGCACGATTATTTTGGTCGTGGTGCTAATGACGCGATGAAACGCCTGAAAGCTCTTAAAATAGAAGTAAAACAGGGAAAATAGAAATAGGTTAAGGGCTTTGTAAGCTGATGAATATCTGTTTACAAAACTTATTATATGAGGAGGAATATATTATGAAATCTTTAAGTGAAGCAGAATTTTGGTTTATTGTTGGCAGTCAGCATCTTTATGGTGAAGAGGTGCTTGGACAGGTTGCGGATCATGCAAAGAAAATGGCGGATAGCTTGAATAAATCGGGAGATCTTCCGGCAAAAATTATCTACAAAATGGTTGCAACAACTTCGGATGCGATTGAACAAATCATTGAAGATGCCAACTATGATAAAAAATGTGCAGGCATCATTACGTGGATGCACACGTTCTCGCCATCAAAAATGTGGATACGCGGACTGGGTAAGCTGCAGAAACCATATCTTCATTTGCATACACAGTTCAATCGTGAAATCCCCAATGAGGGTATTAATATGGATTTCATGAATCTTAATCAATCAGCACATGGTGATCGGGAACATGGTTTTATTGGCACGCGCATGCGCTTGCCGCGCAAGGTTGTTGTCGGTTATTGGGAAGATGCACAGGTGAAGAATAAGATTGCCGGCTGGATGCGTACATCAATCGGGGTTATGGCAAGCCGAAAACTCAAGGTTGCGCGCTTCTCGGACAATATGCGTGATGTAGCTGTAACGGAAGGTGACAAAGTCGAAGCTCAGATCAAGCTTGGCTGGTCTGTCAATACCTATCCAGTCGGTGATCTCGTGAAATGTATTAATGCTGTAACCGAAGAAGAAATTGATATCGTTATGGCCGGTTATGAAAAAAAATATACTATGAATACAGATTGCATTGCTTCGGTTCGCTACCAGGCGAAAATGGAAGCTGCTATGAAAAAGTTTCTTGAAGAAGGTGATTTCGATGCTTTCGTCAACAATTTTGAAGATTTATTTGGTATGGAGCAGCTGCCGGGTATTGCAACCCAGGATCTTACAGCTCAGGGTTATGGCTTTGGACCGGAAGGCGACTGGAAGATTGCGGCGCTTACGAGTATTATGAAAATCATAGCGCAGGGTAATGATAAGGGTACTGCACTTATGGAAGACTATACGTATAATTATGCGGATAAGGGCGAAAGTCTTATTCTTGGAGCACATATGCTTGAGGTTTGTCCAAGTGTTGCGGCGACAAAGCCGAAAATCGAAGTTCATGAACTGGGAATTGGCGGCAAGGATGCTCCGGCACGGCTTGTATTCGAAGGCAAGGCCGGCCCGGCAGTCACAGCTACACTTATTGATATGGGGGGACGTATGCGCCTTATCGTTAATGATGTTGAAGCTGTAAAACCGATTCTTCCGATGCCAAATCTACCGGTTGCTCGTGTTATGTGGAAGCCAATGCCAAATCTTGAAACATCTGCAGAAGCATGGATACTCGCTGGCGGTGCACATCATAGTGTTATCAGCTATAGTGTGACGGCTGAACAGCTTGCCGATTGGGCTGAAATAATGGGTATTGAGTTCGTTCATATTACAAAAGACACAAAGATTCCGGAATTCAAGCAAAGCCTTATGCTTGCAGATATTGCCTGGAAACTTAAATAATATAGAAGGAGAATACTATGCTGGAACAATTAAAAGAAAAAGTTTTTAAAGCAAATATGATGCTGCCGGAATATAAAATGGTCACATTCACCTGGGGTAATGTGTCAGGTATAGATCGGGAACAAGGTCTTGTTGTTATCAAACCATCAGGTGTAGATTACAGCACGATGAAAGTATCGGATATGGTCGTTGTTGATATGAATGGCAAGATCGTTGAAGGTGAATACAATCCATCCTCGGATACGGCAACGCACCTTGAACTTTACAAGGCCTGCCCGGAAATGGGTGGTATTGTTCACACACATGCACGCTATGCGACTTCCTGGGCACAGGCGCGTCATGGGATACCGGCGTTTGGTACGACACATGCAGATGATTTTTATGGTGAGATTCCTTGTACACGGGCAATGACCGATGCTGAAATTGAGGGTGAATACGAAAAAGAAACAGGTAAAGTCATTATTGAGACCTTTGCTGGGAAGAATATGATGGATGTGCCTGGCGTACTTGTCTATTCGCATGGTCCGTTTGCCTGGGCAGCTGATCCTATTTCGGCAGTAAAGAAAGCCGTTGTTTTGGAAGAAGTTGCGTTTATGGCCTATACTGCTATAACAATTAACAAAACATTACAACCAATGCAGCAAAAGCTTCTTGACAAGCACTATCTTAGAAAACATGGTAAAAATGCTTATTATGGTCAGAAAAAATAAAATAATTTCAGGGTAGAAAAATAAGCAGTCATGTTGCTTGAGAATAAAATATAATTCTCAGCATAAGACTGCTTTTTCTTTCTAAATCAACGGGCTGTCTAAATCTAGAAAATTATTTTGTTTTTTTGAATACTTTGTTCATTGGTAATAAAGTGTGTGTGATTTCGTAGAAATTTTAAAGTGTTTATGCTATACTAAGGCAAAAGGTATCATTAGCGAAGTTTGTCAAGTGACGGCAAAGGGGAGATAAAAGTGGAAGATAGCGGCAGATATACAATGGTTTTTCCGGATTATACGATTGGCAGGGAAGCATATGAAAAGATTCGTGAGGTTTGCCCGCGTTACGGGAAAAGCGTTGTTGTTATAGGCGGACGTACGGCAATTGCTAAAGCGGAGGAAAAAATCATTTCTGCCGTTGAAGGTGTAGGGCTTGAGTTTACGGGATTTATTTTGTTCGGTGGTGAGGCTTCTTATGAAAATGTCATGGAACTTAGTCACGATCCGGCAGTCCATGATGCGGATATGATTTTTGCTGTCGGCGGTGGTAAGGCAATTGATACAGCGAAAGTGCTTGCCCATACAGTGAATAAGCCGTTTTTTACGTTCCCAACAGTTGCCAGCAGTTGTGCAGCTTTTGCGAGCATTGGATCAATGTATGATGCGGAAGGGCATTTTCAGGAGCTGGCATTTTCCGATATACCGCCGATACATGTATTCCTTTGCAGTCGTATTGCTATAGAGGCTCCTGTAGAGTATCTTATTGCGGGTATTGGTGATACACTGGCAAAATATTATGAAGCGAATATATCATCGCGCGGGGCAAAACTTGCACATTCAGATGCAATGGGAATTGCTCTGAGCCGGATGTGCGCCGAGCCAATTTTTGAATATGGTGCACAGGCGATTGAAGATAATAAAAAAGGTATTATAAGTGAAGCGTTTGAAGAGGTTATGCTGGCAATTGTTGTATCAAGCGGTATGGTATCAAATTTCGCTGCATATGACTATAATGGTCATATGGCGCATACGCTCTTTACTGAGCTGGCGGAACTGCCGCAGGCAAAACGCTGTCATATGCATGGAGAGCTTGTTATTTACGGTGTCCTGCTTTTGCTTCTCTGTGATAAACAAGAACAGGAATTTGAGCGCGTTTATGATTTTTGTAAAAAAGTCGGTTTGCCAACAGGGATTGAACATATCGAGGCAACACAGGACGAAATTGATCGGGTGTTTTGTACAACAGAAAAAAATCAGGATACAGAACACGCACCATATAAAATCACAAAGGTTATGCTAAAGGCAGCAGCAGAAAAACTGGAAGCTTATAATAAAGAACATAAATAGAATAAAGAGCAATACGCAAGCAACGAAAAATTGTCATATAAAATGACAGCTTCGTTGCTTGTTTAATTGTTAGAGAAAATGCGGAAACTCAAAGAACTTCTTTATAATGCAAAAGCTTCTTGAAGTAAACAAAATAAAGGCATTATTCACAATTAGTTATAGTTATTTTAAGATAAATTATTAGAATGATTTATAGCAATTTAACCGGAATGATGAATATGCATAATTTTTTTATAAAAGAAATAAATTATATTATTATAAATAAATAGTAGACGAAAACAAGAAAAAAGTATAAAATAATACTTGTTGAACAGGAACAAATGATACTAAATAATACTAGAATCGGTCCAATTCAAACAGGGGGGCAAGGCTATGAATATTCATGAATACCAAAGTAAGCAGATCTTAAGATCGTATGGTGTCAATGTACCAAATGGCAAACCAGCATTTTCAGTAGAAGAAGCTGTCAGTGCAGCAAAAGAACTTGGTTCTAAGGTATGTGTTGTAAAGGCACAGATCCATGCGGGCGGCCGTGGAAAAGCTGGCGGCGTCAAGTTGGCAAAATCGATTGATGAAGTAAAGATGTATGCAAAGGAAATTCTTGGAAAAACACTTGTAACACATCAGACGGGGCCGGAAGGCAAAAAAGTTAATCGTCTGCTTATTGAAGAAGGCTCTGATATAAAAAAAGAATATTATTTGAGCTTTGTCATTGATCGTGCAACAGCACAGGTTGTTATGATGGGGTCTGAAGAAGGCGGTATGGAAATCGAAAAAGTTGCCGATGAAATGCCGGATAAAATTATTAAAGAATTCATTGATCCGCTTATAGGGCTGGCACCATTCCAGGCAAAGCGAATGGCATTTAAGATGAACTTTGGCAAAGAAGTTGTTAATCAGGTTGCAAAGCTCATGGGATGTCTGTATAATGCATTCATTGGCAAGGATTGTTCACTTGCAGAAATCAATCCGCTTGTTGTTACAAAGGATGATCAAGTCATTGCGCTTGATGCAAAGCTGAATTTTGATGAAAGCGCGCTTTATCGTCATCCGGACATTGAAGAACTTCGCGATGAATCAGAAGAAGATGCAAAAGAAAGAGCAGCGGCAAAAGAAGGACTTAACTACGTTAACCTCGGCGGTGATGTAGCGTGCATGGTAAATGGCGCAGGTCTTGCTATGGCGACTGTTGATATTATAAAATTCTACGGTGGGGAACCAGCTAATTTCCTTGATGTTGGGGGAGATTCTACTGTTGAAAAGATTGCGGCAGCTTTTAAAATTATGCTTGCAGGCGATCAGGTAAAAGGGATTTTTGTAAATATCTTTGGTGGTATCAATAAATGCGATGTTATCGCAGCTGGTATTGTTGAAGCAGCGAAAATCGTTGGCATGAGTGTTCCTGTTGTTGTTCGTCTTGAAGGAACAAATGTTGAACGGGGCCGCGAAATCCTGAAAACTGCAAATGTACCAGAAGTTATCATGGCTCCGACTATGGAAGATGGTGCAAAACAGATTGTTGAACTTGTAGAAAAATCTAAAAAGAATGCCTGAGGGAGGCCGTAATCATGGGAATTTTGGTAGATAAAAATACAAAAGTTATCGTACAGGGAATCACCGGTAAGACAGCAACCTTCCATACACAGCAAATGCTTGCTTATGGAACAAAGATTGTTGGCGGTGTAACACCAGGAAAAGCTGGTATGAAGGTTGAAGGTGTACCTGTATTCAATACCGTGCGGGATGCTGTTGAAGCTACAGGTGCTACGGTATCTGTTATCTATGTACCGGCAAAATTTGCAGCTGACTCCATTCTTGAAGGTGTTAACGCAGGATTGGATCTTGTTGTTTGTATCACGGAACATATTCCAGTACTCGACATGGTTCGTGTACGTCGCTATATGCAGGGAAAGAAAACTCGTCTGATTGGGCCAAACTGTCCAGGGATACTTACAACGGACGAATGTAAGATTGGACTTATTCCGGGCTATATCCATAAAAAAGGTCATGTGGGTGTTATTTCACGTTCAGGAACACTTACATATGAAGCGACATTCCAGCTTTCATCAGCACATATTGGTCAAACAACAGCCATTGGTATTGGCGGTGACCCGATTAAGGGCACAGATTTCATTGATGCACTTGAACTTTTTAATGAAGATGATGATACAAAAGCAGTTATGCTTATCGGCGAAATTGGTGGTAATGCCGAAGAGGAAGCAGCTGAATGGATTAAAGCGAATATGAAAAAACCAGTTATCGGCTTTATCAGTGGTCGCCAGGCTCCTCCAGGCAAACGTATGGGCCATGCGGGTGCAATTATTTCTGGTGGCAAGGGAACAGCAGCAGATAAGATCAAAGCACTAAATGCGGCTGGCATCGAAGTTGCTGATACTGTAGCACATATGGGTGAAACAGTTGTTCGTGTACTTAAAAAAGCTGGTCTTTACGATGAATGCAAGACCTGTTAAAAAGAGTTTTCTAAAATATAATAAATGATTAAAAAACAAAACAACCTTCCTCTGCGCATGTAGAGGAAGGTTGTTTTATGCTGAATAAGCTTATTTGCAGCCGTCAAGAGCAGAACGGACACTTTTTGCTGACTGCTGGAGAAGCTCAAGCTCTTTGTCTGTAAGATAGATTTCAAACGAACGAACAATACCCGATGAGCAGATCATGCGTGGAATACTGAGGGCTACAGATTTAATACCATATTCACCATTAAGTACAGCAGAGCAAGGGAGAATTGTGTGTTCATCATAAAGAATTGATTTTACGAAACGGCAGGCTGCCATAGCAATACCTGTATTTGTAAAGCCCTTAAGATTGATTACATCGTAAGCAACTTTAACGATTTCGTCTTCGACAGCCTTACGGTCGAGCTTTTCAGCATGATGAAAGTATTCGTCGAGGTTATCAAGACCAAGACCCGCAATATCAACTGTGCTCCATGCAGGAAAAGCGGAATTGCCATGTTCGCCTAGAACGTAGCCGTGAATATTTTTTGGATCGACACAATATTTGTCGGCAAGGATTCTTCTGAAACGGAAAGTTTCGAGGAGTGTTCCTGTACCAATAATCTTTTCACGAGGATAGTCGAAAGCTGTTGAAACATAATAAGTTGCAACATCAAGCGGATTCGTGATCATGATAATCATAGCTTCTTTTGTGTATTTAACGATTTCGGACATAACGGAATGCATAATCTTTGCATTTGTGTTTGCAAGACGCAGACGGTCGGGTGTTTCGCCTGGACGGATACTGGGACCCGCAGTGATAATGATAATACCAGCGTCTTTGCAATCTTCATAAGTACCACAATGAATATCAATATTTGTGCTGTAGATACAGGACGTTGCATGGCTGGAATCGAGAGCCTCACCCTTTGCTTTGTCTGCATTGATATCGATGAGGGCAATTTCCGAAGCAAGCTGAAAGTCAGCTAATTTGTTGAGCACAGCAGAGCCTACATTGCTGGTACCGATAACGACAATTTTACCTTTGTTTACGATCATGATAAAAAACCTCCTCAAATTGATTATAAATAAAACTAATGATTAACCGATTTTACTGGCACGATAGTTATCGTACTGGCAAAATGAAAACCTATTTTACATAAGCAAAATAGGCAGAATAATGAATATAAAATCTCCTTCCTATCGCTCGTAGGTCTGACGGTGATTGTTAAAACAGGCAGTTCTCCTGGCTTCGGATCATAGCGTAGCTGCGCCTTCCCGGGAAAGCTGAACTTTTATCCCAGTGACATTATGCAGTACGCTCTCCGTTACAGTGGCGGGACCGTGCCGGACTTAAACCGGCTTCTCTATTGAACTTTTACAAGTACCTGTTTTCGTTGAGTATGTGAAATATATCTCTAAATCGCATTAATCGTAACACCGATAAAATAAAATGTCAACGATCGACAAAAAGAAGTATTTTTCACAAAATTATTTTAAATAATGAAAAAATTAGTAAATTTTTACGAAAAATTAAAATCATATAGAATACTTTTAGAATACTATTGTAAAGCGATCTAAAGTATTATATATTATATATTGGATAAAAGTTATCGTAAATCGAGAAATGATTTTTATATTAGTAAGCTTACAGCGTTTTTTCATACATTATTGCAGATTATGTTGTATAATTAAATAGAGATAATTTTTACAGCTGAAAAGCTTATAGAAGTTTTGGAAGGGGAAATTTAAAAATATGTTTGGAATGTCAATGGATATTGGGATTGATTTAGGGACCGCCAATGTTTTAGTTTATATAAAAGGCAAGGGAATTGTGTTGAGAGAACCGTCCGTTGTAGCAGTTAATCGCGATACGAATCGCGTACTTGCCATTGGTGAAGAAGCAAGACGTATGATTGGCCGTACACCAGGAAACATTGTAGCAATCCGTCCATTGCGTGATGGTGTTATTGCTGATTATGATATTACCGAAAGTATGCTGCGTCATTTTATTGAAAGAGTTGTAGGACGCAGTTTTGTTTTTCGTCCGCGCATTATGATTTGTATTCCGTCGGGCGTTACAACAGTAGAAAAGCGTGCTGTGCAGGAAGCTGCAGAGCAGGCCGGTGCACGACATACACAGCTTATAGAAGAGCCGCTTGCAGCAGCTCTTGGGGCAGGACTTGATATTGCAGAGCCATGTGGCTCAATGGTTATTGATATTGGCGGCGGTACAACAGATGTGGCAGTGATTAGTCTTGGTGGAATTGTTACAAGCGAAAGTTTGCGTATTGCTGGCGATAAGTTTGATGAAGCAATTATTGCATACATCAAGAAAGAGTTTAATATGATGATAGGGGAACGTACGGCTGAAGAAATTAAGATTACGATTGGTGCAGCGTTTAAGGGAGCCCGTGAAGGATCGATGGATGTTCGTGGGCGTGATATGCTGACAGGACTGCCGAAGACGGTACAGGTTACGGTTGATCAGATTAGTGATGCACTGAAAGCATCTGTGGCACGGGTTATTGAATGTGTAAAGAAGGTTCTTGAAGATACACCACCGGAGCTTTCTGCTGATATTATTGATCGTGGTATTGTTATGACAGGTGGCGGATCAATGCTTTATGGTCTTGACGTGCTTATCCAGAAAGAAACATCGATACCAACGTATCTTGCGGAAGATCCGCTGTCTTGTGTAGCACTTGGTACAGGGAAAGCATTGGAATGTATGGGTAAATTTGATGATAAGCCGACGTCTTTGCGTTCGGGAAGATACTAGAGAGCAGGAGATTCTTTTGTTTTGTCGAATCAAACAAATAGAATAGAATAAAAATAAAAATTCGGAACAAATTAGAACTTCCGTAGAAAAGATCATTGAGGTGAAATAGTTATGTGGCGTGGACTCTATACAGCAGCAGCAGGGATGGTTTCAGAAACGACACGGACAAATGTGATTTCGAATAATTTGGCAAATAGTAATACAACAGGATTTAAAAAAGACACGGCAGTGAGTGAAGAGTTTAAGCCGATGCTTATTCGGCGTATCAATGATACGAATCAAAATGATGTAACATCATTCAAGGGATTTTCAGTAGGAAATTCGGCGCCGGTTGTTGGGACGCTGGGACTTGGGGCGTTTACAGCAGAAATTGCGACAGACCACGCACAGGGAGCAATGCAGACAACTGGA
>Ga0172378_10005252_pt1 | contig 12106 bp, 8 predicted proteins | sample GrowelOW332metaG_FD_119755 | JGI IMG/M metagenome (GOLD analysis project Ga0172378, IMG submission 119755) | Groundwater microbial communities from an aquifer near a municipal landfill in Southern Ontario, Canada - Pumphouse #3_1 metaG | ecosystem: Environmental > Aquatic > Deep subsurface >...
GTAAAGGGAACGCGCATCTGTCCAGCTGTAACTTTTAATTGAGGCAGGAGTTCTAAACGTGCATAAGCATCGAGCATACGTTGCTCCCCTTTGTCCGACAGATCCATCTCCGCCTTATAAAAAACAGTGGGTAAGATATGCCCACTTAAACTAAATCGTGCATTTCTCACTTGAAAACGATGTGGATCCTCTTCGCCATTTTGAAACTCATATTTTGCACGTATGGTACCATGTATAGCGGGCATCCATGCAGGAGATGCACTCTCTTTTTTTTGCGCATACAATAGATAAGTTTGAAAACAACAAAGAGCTAGTAGTAAATAAATTTTTCTTTTCATGCTTAAATAGTCCAAATAGTGGTGTAAAATTTTCTACAAAGAAAATTAATTAATTGATAATATAGTCAAGCAAACGCGCGAAACTTGCTCTTTTTTTATCTATTTAGCAGAAAATAGTAGAATGTATAAAAAAAAATAGACTAACTTTGTCATACAAATATAATATCATACCATTATGAAAAATAAAATACTAGCCGTAGCCCTACTGTTAATCAGCACTTTTTCAGTAGTAGCACAAACGGCCAAAGAAAAAGACCAAGCCGTTATAACCTTTAAGAAAACGACTATTGACCTAGGCACCTTTTCCGAGAAGAGCCCCAAAGTAAGCTGTGTTTTTCACTTTACCAACACAGGAACACACGCCCTAATCATTCACCAAGCCATTGCCTCATGTGGTTGTACCGTACCCACATATACCAAAGAGCCCATTTTACCTGGCAAGACAGGTGAAATAAAAATAAAATACAATGGAAAGGGTAAGATTCCAGGACGTTTTAAAAAATCAATAACCGTTTATACCAATGCTAAACCAAGTTTACAACGACTGTATATAACAGGAACCATGCTAGGTATTGACGATCCAAAATAACTTAAATATTATTTCTATGAAACAGAACAACGAAAACACCACTGGACTCCCCGAAAATGCCTTTCGTCCATTAAAAGCTGGTGAAGTGTACAATCCCCTACTTTCTCCCGATAAGAACTATCCGGAGATTAATTTTTGGTCCGTCACTTGGGGCATCTTAATGGCCATCCTGTTTTCAGCTGCTGCTGCCTACCTCGGTTTAAAAGTAGGACAAGTCTTTGAAGCTGCCATCCCTATTGCTATTATCGCCGTAGGTGTATCGGGTGTTGCCAAACGTAAAAACGCCTTAGCAGAGAATGTGATTATTCAATCGATAGGTGCATGTTCAGGTGTGATAGTAGCAGGTGCTATTTTTACCCTTCCCGCACTCTATATCCTACAAAAGGACCATCCAGAGATGTCTGTAAGCTTTTACCAAGTCTTTTTAAGCTCCCTTTTAGGAGGCGTTTTAGGTATTCTGTTTCTGATTCCTTTTCGTAAATATTTTGTAAGTGACACACATGGTGAATTTCCTTTTCCAGAAGCCACAGCCACCACACAAGTACTTATCTCCGGCGAGAAGGGCGGCAGTCAAGCCAAACCTCTTTTAATAGCCGGTCTTGTAGGTGGACTATACGATTTTATTGTTGCCACCTTTGGTTGGTGGAACGAAAGCTTCACCACCGCCATTGTATCCATCAAAACCAAATTAGTGTTTAAGGTAAACACCGGTGCCGCCGTACTTGGTTTAGGATATATTGAAGGACTGAAATATGCATCCATCATCTGTTTAGGTTCCCTCACCGTATGGTGGCTTATCATACCCGGTATGGACATCTTTTTTGGAGATCAAGTGATCAACAATTGGAATCCCAACATCACCGCCACCATAGGCAGCATGTCGCCAGACATGATTTTTAAGGAGTATGGAAAAAGCGTAGGTATTGGTGGTATTGCTATGGCAGGTATCATTGGTATCATCAAATCGTGGGGCATCATCAAAAGCGCTATCTCACTAGCAGCAAAAGAGATGGGCAAATCCACCTCTAACAAACATTTAAAACGTACCCAACGCGATATCCCTATGAAGATAATCGCTTTTGGCTCCATTATAACCATCCTATTCATTGCACTTTTCTTCTTTTTTGATGTGATGCATGGCAATCTACTACACACCATTGTAGCCATCCTATTAGTAACCGGTATTGCCTTTCTATTTACCACAGTAGCAGCAAATGCTATTGCTATTGTAGGAACCAATCCAGTATCAGGAATGACACTAATGACGCTAATTTTAGCTTCCGTTATCATGGTAGCAGTAGGACTAAAGGGACCAGAAGGAATGGTTGCAGCACTCATCATGGGTGGTGTAGTATGTACCGCATTAGCCATGGCCGGTGGTTTTATTACCGACCTGAAAATTGGATATTGGGTAGGAAGCACACCCATCAAGCAAGAGGGCTGGAAATTTCTAGGAACCGTTGTTTCTGCCGCAACAGTAGGTGTAGTCATCATGATCTTGAATGAGACCTATGGATTTACCGATGGTCAGCTAGCCGCACCACAAGCCAACGCTATGGCAGCTGTTATTGAACCATTGATGAATGGAACCAGCGCTCCATGGTTACTCTATGGCATTGGTGCTGCCATTGCCATTGTTCTAACCCTCTTTAATATTCCCGCATTAGCTTTTGCCTTAGGAATGTTTATCCCATTAGGTCTGAATATCCCCTTAGTAGTAGGTGGTGCAATCAATTGGTATGTAACCCATCAAAGTCAAGACGAGAAACTAAACAACGCACGTGGTGAGAAAGGCACCCTTGTTGCATCCGGATTTATTGCCGGAGGAGCTTTAATGGGTGTGGTTAGTGCAGGAATGCGATTTGGTGGAATCAACTATATCCAACAATCTTGGTTAGACAATCCATGGTCGCAAGTAGTATCCCTTATTTGCTACGCTTGCCTCATCGTATTCTTTATTCGTTTATCCATGAAAGTTGTTAAATCTAAGTAAATTCACTCATTTATACAGGAGTAGCCCTATTATTTTAGGGTAAACTCTTGTTATTTCGTGAATTTGATGTAAATTTGCAGTCGCTAATACGGGTTATTAGCATGATTCAAATCATTTATTAAAAATTAAAAAATGGCAACAAAAATTAGATTGCAAAGAAAAGGGCGCAAAAACTACGCGTTTTATTCAATCGTTATTGCAGATGTAAGAGCTCCACGTGATGGTAAATTTACTGAAAAAATTGGTACTTTCAACCCTAATACCAATCCAGCTACAGTGAATTTGGATTTCGAACGTGCTTTAAATTGGGTTTTATCCGGTGCTCAACCAACTGACACTGTACGTAATATTCTTTCTGGTGAAGGAGTTTACATGATGAAACACTTATTAGGTGGTGTTAAAAAAGGAGCTTTCACAGAAGAAGCTGCTAAAGCAAAATTCGAGGCATGGAAAGCTGATAAACAATCAGGTTTAGCTGCATTGAAAGCTAAGCAAGCAGCTGACGTTGCTGCTGATGCTGCTGCACGCCTAGAAGCAGAGAGAAAAGTAAACGAAGAAAAAGCTAAAAAGATAGCTGAGAGAAAAGCTGCAGAATTGGCTGCTAACGCACCAGTTGTTGAAGCTGAACCAGCTCAAGAAGTATCAGAGTCTACAGAAGCTCCTGCTGAAGCATAACAAAATTTCTGTACCATCCAAACAACAAAAAGCCTTGAACCATGTTCAAGGCTTTTTACTTTTATATCCCTCCCTACCCAAAAAGATGAGCCCCATCCGTATAGCACCACAGACAGGACTCTTTAATAAACAACCAATTGTTCAAAACTTCAAAAAGAAGTCATTATTTTTTTGCTTTCATATGTAGTTTAACAGGATGAATCATATTCTCTGGTTTAAGAATCTCATCTAGCTCCTCTTTCGATAAAAGCTGATGTGCTAACACCAAATCGTATACCCCCTTACCCGTTTCCATAGCTTCTTTAGCAATCTCAGTCGATTTATCATAACCAATAACAGGGTTTAATGCTGTAACAACACCAATACTATCGCGTACATATTGGCGACATCTCTCCGCATTAGCCGTAATACCATCCACACATCTTGTTCTAAGCGTATCGAAACCATTCATTAAAAGTTCTGCACTTTCAAAACAGCACTGCGCCATCACAGGTTCCATAGCATTTAATTCCATCTGTGCAGCCTCTCCAGACATTGTAACACATAAATCGTTACCAATCACCTTATAAGCCACTTGGTTCATCACCTCAGGAATAACAGGATTCACCTTACCCGGCATGATAGAAGATCCAGGTTGCATAGCAGGTAAATTAAACTCCGCAAAGCCACAACGAGGACCCGAAGCAAGCAATCGTAAATCATTACAAATCTTATTCATCTTGATAGCCACTCTTCGCATAGCCGATGAATAGCCCACCATGCTCGATGTATCCGATGTAGCACCCACTAAATCGTCGGTCAACTTCACATCCAATCCTGTGATACTTGCCAAAGCAGCAACACATTTCTCGGCATAGCCCGGTTCAGCACACATCCCTGTACCAATAGCAGTAGCGCCCATATTAACGGTAAGGAACTCCTCCGCAGCAAAATTAAGATTTTTAACCTCGTTGCTTAAGATACTAGCAAAGCCATTAAAGGTTTGTCCTAAAGTCATTGGCACGGCATCTTCCAGTTGCGTACGTCCCATTTTAAGAATCTGAGCAAACTCCTCTCCCTTCTTTCTAAAAGAAGCAATCAACTGTTCAAAATGCGAGATTAATTGCATATGGGTATAATACAGCCCCAGATGAATAGCCGTTGGATAAGCATCATTTGTAGATTGTGCACAGTTCACATGGTCGTGTGGATCGCAAAAAGCATATTCGCCACAAGCATGTCCCATAAGCTGCAAAGCCCTATTAGCAATCACCTCATTCGCATTCATGTTAGCCGTAGTACCAGCCCCACCTTGAATCATATCAATAGGGAAATGCGCATTCAATTTGCCATCTGCCATCTCTTGTGCAGCCTTCCTAATACCATTATAGATATCCTCCGGCAGCAATCCTAATGCATGGTTGGCCATAGCCGCTCCCATCTTAGTAATTGCCATACCTTTAATAAATAAAGGGTAATCACTCATTTTAAAATGACTCATTTTAAAATTTTCAATCCCTCTAAGTGTCTGCACACCGTAGAGTGCATCCATTGGAATTTCTCGGGTGCCTAATAGGTCGCTCTCTACTCTTGTCTGTTTGTTTTCCATAGCATATATATTAACTATTCGTTTTTTTTATTGACAACGCAAAGATATAAATAATCATTATGATAGCAATAGAATATATATTTAGTTAACTATCTTTAATAGTAGGGTAAAATACACAGTATTTCAAATTATCAATAACATATCGTCAGCAATAAACAATAGTTAACATATCATAAATATACAATCATTTTGCTACTATCGAGAACAAGTAGCCCTATTTTTTACTAGATTTGAGGCACTAATACGAAAAAAGAAAAACATGGTTATTCAATTATTATTTGTACTCACAGCCATTATTTTGGGTGCACGTTTAGGCGGCATTGGCCTAGGAGTTATGGGAGGAATAGGTCTAGCTATTCTCACCTTTTTCTTTCATCTAGAGCCCACCAGTCCGCCAATCGATGTAATGTTAATGATAGTAGCAGTTATCTCAGCCGCCTCCTGCATGCAAGCAGCCGGTGGATTAGATTATATGGTACAAGTAGCCGAACGAATCCTTCGAAAACGTCCAGCATTAGTCACCATCATCAGCCCACTGGTTACCTACTGTTTCACCTTTTTGGCCGGTACAGGTCATGTAGCCTACTCCGTATTACCCGTTATAGCAGAAGTAGCAAAAGAAACAAAGATTCGTCCAGAGCGTCCACTCGGCATAGCCGTTATCGCCTCTCAACAAGCCATCACCGCCAGTCCTATTTCTGCAGCCACCGTAGCACTATTAGGGTTGTTAGTAGGTGCAGGATATGACATCACCCTATTTGACATACTCAAAGTATCTATACCCGCCACATTAATAGGTGTACTTGTTGGCGCCATCTTTTCCCTACGTAAAGGAAAAGAGCTCGATGCAGATCCAGAATATCTAAAACGACTCCAAGAAGGATTGATTGATAACAGCAAATACAAAACAAAAGATGTAGAGCATCTCACTAAAGCCAAAATCTCCATTGGCATCTTTCTACTCGCCACCTTTTTGATTGTCCTCTTTGGCTCTATCCCATCCCTTCGTCCCTCCTTTGCACATGCAACAGGCACCACACTACTAGATATGCCCTCCCTCATTGAAATCATGATGCTTAGTGCAGCCGCTCTAATACTTCTGATAACCAAGACAGATGGTATAAAAGTGACAAAAGGTTCTGTTTTCTCGGCAGGAATGCAAGCAGTAATTGCCATCTTTGGTATCGCATGGATGGGAGACACCTTTTTACAAGGCAACATGCAACTCTTCCAAAATAATATATCCGATATAGTAACCCAGATGCCTTGGCTATTTGGTATCGCCCTGTTTGTGATGTCTATCCTATTATATAGTCAGGCTGCCACCATCAGAGCATTACTACCATTAGGCATCAGCTTAGGCATCTCCCCCTGGATGCTCATCGCACTATTTCCAGCAGTAAATGGTTATTTCTTCATTCCTAATTACCCAACCATTGTAGCAGCCATCAATTTTGACCGTACCGGTACCACACACATTGGTAAATATCTATTGAACCACTCCTTTATGACACCAGGACTTATTGCAACAATCGTCTCTATTTCAACGGGACTATTATTAATAAATATCTATTAAAAACACTAATTATTCACTTAAAAATCTAAGTATGAAAAAGTTAAGTTTTATTTCCTTCTTATTGGTCGTGCTATTATCCGTCAATAGTGTAGCAGCACAGAAACCCAACATTCACATTCTAGCCACAGGTGGAACCATAGCAGGAGCAGGTACTTCCGCCACAAAAACCAACTATACAGCTGGACAAGTAGCCATCGGTACCCTACTCGATGCCGTTCCACAACTACAAGAGATAGCCAATGTAACGGGCGAGCAAGTAGTACGCATAGGCTCACAAGACATGAATGATGCCGTTTGGTTAACCTTGGCAAAACGAATCAACAAACTATTGAGTCAGAAAGATGTAGATGGTATTGTTATCACCCACGGAACAGACACCATGGAAGAGACCGCTTATTTCTTAAACCTCACCGTTAAGAGCAACAAACCCGTTGTATTAGTAGGTGCCATGCGTCCTTCTACAGCTATGAGTGCAGATGGTCCATTAAACCTCTACAACGCAGTAGTAACTGCAGCATCTAAAAACTCCATAGGTAAAGGTGTGGTTGTAGCCATGAACGGTCGTATCTTAGGTGCACACAATGTATTGAAAACCAATACAGTAAGCGTAGAAACATTCCAAGCACCCAATTCAGGCGCTATTGGTTACATTTTTAATGGAAAAGCCTATTACACGCTTAATCCAACTAAAAAACATACCACACAATCTATCTTCGATGTTACCAACCTCAACAAACTACCTAAGGTAGGTATTGTATATAGCTATTCCAACATCGATGCCGATATGGTAACCCCACTTTTAAAGAATCATTACGAAGGAATTATCCACGCAGGAGTAGGAAACGGAAACATCCATAAAGATGTATTCCCAGTATTAGAAGAAGCACGTAAAGCAGGTATTTTAGTAGTTCGTTCTACCCGTGTACCTACCGGTTCTACCACATTAGATGCAGAGGTAGACGACAATCACTACACCTTTGTAGCTTCGCAAGAGTTAAACCCACAAAAAGCTAGAATCCTACTTCAATTGGCGCTAACAAAGACCCACGATTGGAAAACAATTCAAACCTACTTTAATGAATACTAATTGTATAATCACAACTACTATGAAAAATTATTTAGGCGTTATTTTGTGCTTAGGTCTACTTGTACCTTGCACAACCATAAAAGCACAAACAGAGTCCACTCTTTTTGAGAAAGTGACCAATATGGAGAAAAAAGTAGATAAGCTAAATCTCTATTTAAACGTACAAGGTAGTGGCGATGCCAACTATATGGACGAGTTTAGTAGTCGATTTATGCTACGTCAACTACGTATTGAAGCCAAAGGAAACATTAACGACCGCTTCTCCTATCGTTATCGTCAACGCCTTAACAGAGGCAATAACGGTGGTGGTAACATAGACAATCTACCCACCTCCATTGATATCGCAGGTATTGGTATAAATGTCACCAAGAAATTCTCCATCTTTGCAGGTAAGCAATGTGCCGCCTATGGAGGTATCGAGTTCGATCTGAACCCCATAGAGATCTATGAATATTCAGATATGATTGAGTATATGAGTAATTTCTTAACCGGTGTCAACTTTGCCTATCAAATAGCTCCTTCTCATCAAGTACAATTCCAGATACTAGATAGTAGAAACAATTCGCTAGAAGACACCTATGGTGCAGGGTTTACAAAGAGTAAAATACCAATGCTGTTTACCCTTAACTGGAACGGTAACTTCAACAATACATTTAAGACCAGATGGTCTGCCTCTTTGATGAACGAAACCAAAGACAATCAAATGTATTACGTAGCACTTGGTAACCAATTAACCGTAAATAAATTCGATGCCTTTTTCGATTTTATGTATTCCACAGAAGATATCGATAGAAAAGGAATCATGACAAATCTTGTAGGCAATATGAGCGGTCACAACGCTTTGGATGCCTGTTACACCTCTTTAGTATTAAAATTGAACTATCACATCACACCACAATGGAACATCTTTGCAAAAGGGATGTATGAAACAGCTGGATTAAGTGAAGATGTCAACGAACTAGAGAAGGGAACCTATCGTACCTCCTACGGTTATTTTGCCGGAGCCGAATATTATCCTAATGTAGAAGGCAATCTACATTTCTTCTTAACCTACGTTGGTCGTCATTATGCATATGATGATCGTGCCAAAGCAGTAGGATTAGAGAACCTATCCAATTCGACACGTGTGTCTCTTGGATTCATTTACCAATTGCCTTTGTTCTAAAATACCTATTTGAAATTAAACAACTAAGGTGTGCTATCTACGGGTAGCACACCTTTTTTTTTCCAATCACCCCCTCTTCAACACTACATTAAGCCATTTATCCATTCTCTCTTTCCTAACATCCCTACTAATACTAGTCTCCACCAGCTCAAAACCAACAGGTTCATAATAGGTTCTAAAAGCATCCTCTGTCATAAAAGTAAAATACCTGCCATTACGCTCCCCCTCAAAATCACCATATTTAAAGGAAACATACATATATCCATCCGGTTTCAAGGCTGCATAACAATGCTGCAAAGCATTACTCAAATCATCTGATTTGATATGTAACAAAGAAGCACATGCCCATATAGCATCCACTTCATTCTTTCTATTCAAATCCAAAACAGATAATTCTTGCACATCAAGACCCATTTCTTTAGCATGATTACAAAATTGCGGACTAGTATCAATACCACACACAGTATACCCTTTAGATTGGAAATAGAGCATATCGCGACCAGACCCAAAACCAAGATCCATAATGGTACATGTTGGTTTTACATATTTTTCTAATAAGAGATATTGACGTTGCATATCACAATGAAGCGTATTCTCTATAAACGAATCAGCGTTCATTTCGTAATATTTTTTTGTGTAATCATTCATCAAAAATCAATTTTGTTTGAGTAAGGCTACAAGCCACCCATTTGTTCATAATAAGCCTCTAAAAAGAGCTCTAGCTTTGTTTTCAATTCATCTAAATACTCCCCATCCATCTTTTTCCAAAGAATAGGATTAAAAGAAAATAGATTAAAATCTTTTGACTTTGCATAATAAATAAACCGTTTACGCTCAAATTTCTCAAATGGATTATCTAAAATAGTTCTATTGAGCTTACTTTTATCTTCCAAGTATGCTTTAGTAAACACACACCCCTTTCTATCCACCTGTAAATTTCTATTCAGCCTATCCATATAGAATTGTTTATACCGCTCTGCTAGTTGATAGAAGTTGCATTCTCCATTTTTATCCACTAGTTCTAGAAATTTGAGTAAAAATACGAGTTTAAATGAATAAGTCAGTGAATTTTGGTCAATAAAATCAGTAAAATCTTCTAAGATAGTATCTTCATTATGCTCTTTTAAATTCTTTTTCTTTCGGATAGTAAGCAAATTATCTGCATTGAAAAATGGAACACGCTTGTTTCCAACCGTCAAATACAAACTAGCCAAAGAGGGTTCCTTTTTAATCCAAGACCTCAAGGTGTCGGTATTAACAAAGAGTATTCTCGCAGCCTGTTCGGCAGATTTAATATCGGGATACTTCTCCTCAAAAGTTAGAATATCAATCTCCTCCAATTTCATCTCTTTCTCACTCAATCCGAGTAACTCCAAATAATCGGTGCTTCTTCCCTCCTTGATTCCCATCCAAGAGACATAGGTATTGAGATTAAATAAAGAATTAAAACTCCAAGGTCTTAAATGTGCCGAATAATTATCCACAACATCGATACAATACAGACACTCTTTATCCACATGTTTTCTGGCCCCACGGCCTAACTGTTGCAGATATAACACTTTTGACAAAGTAGGTCTAGCCATTACAATAACTTCCGTTTGTGGAGAATCCCATCCCTCCGAAATCATCTGACAAGTAGTCATAAACTGGAGTTTCCTCTTCTTATAATTATCAAAAACGGTTTTATTCTTTTTATTGATACCATAAACAGCTTCGCAAGTTAATCCACGTTCTCTTATAAACTGTGCCAACTTCTTGGCATGTGCAACATTAACGCAATAAATAAGCCCCTGTTTATAGAAGCCCAGCTTAGGTTCAAAATATTTCTTAAGCGTTTCAGCAATCAACTCATTTCTAGAATCAATAAAAAGCGTTTTTTCAATATCGGCATTGTTATAATCCTTTCCATTAAATCTCACCTCACTTAAATCGATATTCGATTTCAATCTAAACACCCTGATATTTGAAATAATATCTTTTTTAATAGCCTCTTCCAACGTTAGATGCGAATCATAATTACCAAAAATAGCAGTAATCTTTTTCTGATCTAAACGATCAGGTGTAGCTGTTAAGCCAACCAAAAACTGCGGATTATAATATTGTATTGTTTTCTTACAATTAGGAGCTTGCGCATGATGAGCTTCATCAAAGACAATGTAATCATAATGAGCAGGTGTATGCGTCAATCTATCTTTAAATGCAGTATTGTATGTCTTTATCTCTACACATTCATTCTTTAGCACTTTGATTCTATCTGCCCAGTCCTCCATTATTTTCACAGACGGCACCATAATTAGTACTCGCTTAAAAGAGGTATAATACGACTGTAAGTCGCTGATAACTATCTGACTCTTCCCTGTTGCTGTGGGCAATATGACAAGAATAGATTTTGTCTCCAACGCCCTTAGCTCATTAAATTTATCTAGATATTCTTTCTGATGCTGATATAGCTCAAATTTCCGTTCACTCTTAATACTATTAATGTGTACAAGCCCCTCTTTATTTCCAAAGAATCGTTTTATATTTTCAACCATCTGCTCTTTGGCCAAAAGATTGTTCGTGGAAAAGCGGAACACATTATTACCCAATAAAGACAACGTGTTTTGTCTAACGAGTTGTTTAATATATCGTTTTTGTCCAATAATAGCTGGATGATGATAAGAAACTCCATTCTCCTCAACAGCGAATGATTTGTCCTTTGTTTGGATAATATAATCTACAAAAGCATTGGTATCTTTATCAATAGAAACGCCAAACTCTTTATTTAGAAAATTGCTACTATCACTCCCATACACCTCTTGAAAGACATCCTCAAAATGGCTCTCCAAGACCGAATTATCACCAGTATGCTCCTCTCGATTTGTTCCGTGATCTTTCAATTCGAGACTAGAAAGGTCCCTACACAGCCAGTTGGTAACCACTTTTAGTATATCATCGGTTCTAAGGAATCTCAATAAAAGCTTGTACTTTGCACTATATTCATTTTGCATCACACAATATTTTTCATACTGAAAAATATTATTCTCGTTCTTATCACATAGATTCTCATCAATAATAATACAAGTATCCTTATTAAAGTCAAAAACATAACTAAA
>Ga0172378_10005253_pt1 | contig 12106 bp, 11 predicted proteins | sample GrowelOW332metaG_FD_119755 | JGI IMG/M metagenome (GOLD analysis project Ga0172378, IMG submission 119755) | Groundwater microbial communities from an aquifer near a municipal landfill in Southern Ontario, Canada - Pumphouse #3_1 metaG | ecosystem: Environmental > Aquatic > Deep subsurface >...
AATTTTTAATACTCTGTTAAATTCTTTAAAGAGATATTCAGTTATTTCTACTAATTGATCTCTAGTTGTTTCTAAAAATTCCTGAATTAACATTCTGTCCCATCATCCCAATCATCATCTTCGTCATCCCAATCATCATCGTCATAGTCTTTTTCAGAATCCCTGATTGTTAAACTATCAAAACTAAATGGCTCTTTTAAATTTATGTTTAACTCAATATATTTTGGATCCCCTTCGGCATCCGAATAACAGCCTTCTACACCAATATAAAGACAATCTGAATCTTCCTTATAAAAGACTAGTGGTTTTTCCCAAGGACAAATTCCTGTTTTATGACCGTAAATTTTCATATTTTTAATATCAACAATTGTAATAGTGTCAAAATTTTCAGAAAATACAAAGAAATCTCCGTAAGGAGTTGTTCCCATAGCAAATTCATGAGGCGCATAATTAACTAAATTAAATAGCAAAATATCGTTTTTATAAACTTTATATAAATGATAAGCCCAATAACCTAACCCGAATGAAATTGCATAAATTTCAACTTTATATCCTGGTAATGTTTCTGAATTTTCTTCAGTAAATACTTTAGGATATAAATTCTTATGACAATCTTCTGTTATAAATATTGGAGTTAATTTCTTTCCATTGGGAGATATACTATCTTTTAGTATATTCTTTAATCTTTCAGTATATGATTTGAAAATAACAATTTCTTCTTTCTTTTCCCAGTCATATGCCATATTATAGTTTGGAAGTTCTCCATATTCCAATTTATTAATATCAATAATTTCTTGAAATAATTTGTCCATTTTTATTCCTCTTTCATTTCCAAAACTAATCTTTCAAGCAATTCTTCGTATTCTTTAGTTGTATCATCTGGTAGGTGCTCTAGAATAATTACTTTTGCGTTTGGAAAATATTTTTTAATATATTCATCCTGAAATGATCTAAAATCCGTTATATGTTCTTCAAGATATGAAAAATCAGATATATCCAAATCAGGCAAATTTTCATCATTATTTATTGAGTTATTTCTTTTTATAATTCTGTTAATCGTCACATTCATATCTTCCTGAACCATTATAACCAAATTAAATGGAAATGGTCTTGAGACATCGTCTATAGCTTTTCGTTCAGCTTCTGTTAGACGACCATTTTTTGCATGAATATTACAATAAACAAAAGATGAATAAGGCGCATCAAATAATAATACATCATATTCTTTTTTTCTCATTTCTTGGAAATGAATTTCATGAGCTGCGCTTACTCCTAATTGAAGTGGATATGCCCATGATTTTGTATCTTTATAAAAATCTTCTAATACTTTACTTAAATTTGGCAATGATATTGATGGCTCAGGAACAAATTCGATCCTAATTCCATCTCTAGTTTCCTCTAAATATTTTTTTAGTCTTCTTATTAGTGTTGATTTGCCAACACCAATTGAACCTAAAACTGCTACATTTACCATGATGTCACTTCTTTCTCATATTTTTTAATTCCTATTTTAATTTCTTTAAATTAAAGAGAACTCTTAGGAGTTCTCTTTTTATTTTATACTTCGAATATTATTTCTTTATTTCTCATGAACTCATCGCCCTTTGTAGCAACATTGCTGTCTTTTAAAAGGATTAGATCCATTGCTTCAGTATCAAATGCATCATTATGTGAAATAACAAATACTTGTTCGATATCAAGTTTATCTATTTGTTTGTTAAGAATTGATAAGAAATTTCCACGATTATTTGCATCTAGTGGCCCATCTATTTCATCAAGCGCAAGAATATTATACTTGCCAATTGCTTGTTCGATTAAAGCCAAACTAATAGAGATAGTTGTCAAAGCAATTTCTCCTTGTGATGCTTCTTTGATATCGTTCTTTACATTTTCGCCAGCGCGTACTTGAATATAGAACTCTCTGGAATCTGTCACAAAATTAATTTCAAAATTACCTTCAAAAGCTAATTCTAGTAACTCATTAACAATGTCTTTAGTTTTTTCTAGATATGACTTGATGAAATATAAAGGAATTCCTCTATTTGGATCAAGACAATCTTTAACAATTCTAAGATAGTTATAATCTTTTTCAAGGCTTTCTTTCTTAGCTTTTAATAGTTCGATATTAGATAAAATAGTTCTAGCTTTTGATAACTCTAACGATGCTTGTGCCTTTTTAGATTTGTAATCTATAAGACTTGCATTTGTAGTCATTAATAAAGCTTGTTCAGATTTAATTGCTTCTGCTTTTGCTAGATAGTTAATCTCTGTAGTTTTAAGAGTTGAAACTATAGTACTGAGACTTGTAATTTCTTTCTTTCCACTTAGATAATCCTTATAATCATTTAAGATCTCAGTTTCACTATTAAGAGTTACTAATTTCTCAGTAATTGCTGCAACTGTATCATTATATTTCTTAGTAAACTTTTCCTTTTCAACTATCTTTTCATTTATAGAATTTTGAATTTGTTTTTTATAAGTTTCATTGTTTTCTATAAATTTCTTTTTATAATTTAAGCTTTCTAACTTAGTAGTTTCTACATTAAAAATTTGTAAAGTAGTTAATTTGTCATTAATATCTGTTATAAGGCTGTCAGTTGTTCTCATAAAATCCCCTAATGGATTTCTAACATTAGTTAAGAGATTTCCATTTTTTTGAATGAAATACTCATATACTTTATTATTTCGTGGGTTCATTTGATCAAAACTATTAGTAAAATTTAAATATAGTGATTTTAATTCTTCGATATTTTCTGCTTTAATTTCATAGCTAGCTATGTCTTTAGCAAGTTGGTCTCTTTCACCTTCTAGAACTTTGATTTCATCAGGTAAATTTTTATATTGTAGTGCGTCTTTAATAAATGGACAAGTATCAATATAACATTTATCAGGTCTTTGTTCTAAGATGGCAACTTTTCCTAAATTTGCTTCTTTCTTATAAATATCACTTTTTTTAGTTTCAAGATAAGCTTTCTTTTGAATGATAATATTTCTCATATTTATTATTTGTTTTTCTAGATCATTAGCAAAGCTATCTTCTAGAAACATTTCAATATTTGTCTTAGCCGGAACTAACGATGATTTATTTAAGTCTGTATAATATTTAGCTGTAAAATTTTTGAATGCTTCAAATTTTGAAAGCATTCCTGAAATTGTAGCAATATTTATTTGTACAAGTTTCATTAATTCATCAGTATCTATTTGTTCTTGAATATTTTTGATATTCTTTTCTGAGATAGATATTTGGTTTTTAATTGTTTCAATACTGTCAGTTTCTTGTAGCTCTTGAAGGTTAAATTGGTATTTTTTGATATCATTATCTGCGCTAATTACTAACGAATTAAAACTATCTTTATTTGCAGTAAATGTTGCAATCTCAGAATTCAAAGTGCTTACCAATAGTGTTTTATCTTCAATTATTGCTTCACAAATTGTAGTATCTTTTTTGCCATCATATTTTGCTATAAAAATTTCGCCTTTAGTCATGATATCATTTTTTCTTTTTTCTTTTGCTGTTCTATCAAGGATAACTGCAGCAATATCTATTCCGCTATTTTCAGTTGTATAATCATTAATGTGCGAATTATGAACTGCAACTTCTCCAGATTTCTTTTCAATTTCGTTATCAAGCGATTTAACAACCCCTTCGAATGTTGCAATTTTAGATTTAACAGTTTCTTCTTCTTCAAGTTTACCTAGATCTCCTGAAACAACTTTAATGTCGTTTGTAGCCAATCTAAATTTATCCTTTACAATTTCAAACTTTTCTAAATAGTCTTCAATATGTGGCAGGAACTTAGAAATATATTGTTTTCTTTCTGTTGCTGTAAACTGAATAAAATTTTCTGTATTTGAGCCAATTTTGCCTATTTTGAAATAATCATTAGTCAAACCAAATTCAGATAAAATAAAGGCATTAAATGTCTTTACACCACCATTTTCATTCATTTCAACTCCATTTTTCTTAACGAAACTTTGAGCTATTTTTTTATAATAATGAGAGATTTCATAAAAATTGTCTCCATCTTGAATATCTATTTCTTTTAAACCTTCCTCGTCTTCTAATATAACTGTTTTCCTATCATCAAATGAGTCTTTAAATGGATGTAATTGGCTTATGATTGTTGATTTACCTGAGCCATTGCCACCATTGAGCATTACTATTTTACTTTTGCTAGTTTTATGAAAATCAATTTCAATCTCGTTTTTACCAAGACCATGCTTAATTCCAATAAAATTTACAAGTTTTAGTCTTGTAATTCTCATTTTTTATTCCTCCTTATTGTTTTATGAGATCTATTTCAAACTTTATTTAATTCTTTATTGCACATTCAATCTCTCCTATATTTCTAAGTATATAATATATTTTTCTTTATGCTTTTTAAATTTATAGAAAAAAGTCATCAAGACCAAACTTCTTGTATTTCCTTTTGCGAGGAATTATTTTTGTTTGATCTTGATGGATTTGCGCACGATACTTTTGTTGTGCTTTTAAGTGTTGTTCATCTCTGACAACTATTTCTTTAATAACATCAGTTTTTCCCTTTTCTTTAATTCTAATCTTTTTTTTCATCTTTCATTCCTCCTTCTCATCAAAAAAAGAAAGTTATCTCTCTTTTATTATTTTTTAATGGTGCCCGTCCAGGCTTCGAACCCGAATATCCCCAACGTCAATACTTAAATGATCAAAATTTTCTTGGTTGTTAAAGTTCACCCCTTAATAGCAGAGGATACTTAGACGCCAGAAACCAGTTTAGTGATCAATCTACTTAATTTCTTTTATTTTCTATATCCTTTATCTGGGTTATTTAGATAACGGGCATATATTTTTTGGATATAGAATTCTTAAAATTTAAACATATTCTATAAAAATGGTGGATCCGGCAGGGATCGAACCTGCGACCTCCCGGTTATGAGCCGGATGCTCTGACCAACTGAGCTAAGGATCCACAAAAAAGGTATCATAAAAATGATAGCCTACTTTGCATAGTATGGTTAGTACTACTGACACTTGTTTACAATCACCAATCGTCCAAAGAAGCCCAGCTTACTCCTGGGTATCCTGTTTTTGTTTGTCTCCGATAGTTTTCTACCTCTACCGCCTTGAGTTCCCTTCCCTCAAACGTCACCTGTGAGCTACACAGTTCATGAATCTAGATATTAATTAATGTTACTCAAGATCCAAATATATAATATATACTCAAAAACAAAAATAAAAAAAAATATTAAAGCAATAGCCTTAATATTTAGAGGTTGATCTAGTCGTCATAGCGAGAATTGCTTGAATTCTTTTTGCTATTACGCTTGGATTCGTTTTCTTTTAGTCTGCGAGCAACGCCTGGTTTAACATAAAACTCACGTTTTTTGTTTTCAGCAAGAGTTCCGTCACGATAGACTTTAGATTTGAATCTTTTTAAAGCGCTATCGACTGACTCGCCTTTTCCTAAAATAATTTTAGCCAAATTAATTAACCTCCCTTGAATTTATTAATATAATATTTTGTTCTTTCTTAAAAATAAAGGGCAATATCTCTACCGCCCTTTTATTATTATTCTTGGTCGTTTTCTTCGTCGTCTTCGTTGAATAACTCACTTAGAGCTGCATATCTTGGATTGTCTAGGACAGCAAGCATGTTTTCCATAGGAGTTAAACCTTTACCACTCAAAATTGACTTAAGAGTAGCAGGTGAGAATCCACTAACAAGACCAGCACCAGATTCGTGTTGACTAACTGGGAACTGAGTACTTCTTGAGTTAAGATCCCAAAAGACTACATCAGGTAATTCATATCCTGCATTAGCAAAGTTTGTCTTCATTTGTTGGAATAAAGTTTTCACTTCATTACCTCCAGCTGTTGACCCCCATCTACTTCTTCCAGAAGATGCATTTGTAGAAACGCATGAGTCAAATTCCATATCCGAAAATATAAGAAGTTGAGATGGCATTTCTTCAACAGGCACTTGATTTGCTATTGCTGTACGTAAGATGATATCAAAGACTGCTTCAATGTTAGTATTAGCAACAATGTTTTTCATGTTATCATATTTTTCAGCAAGCGTAGCGCCACGGAATGAATCTAAAATAGGAGTGTCGCTAAAAGAAATGTAATGATTCTTAAATGGACCCGTAAGTCTTTCAGAAACATACATACCTAAAGAAACTGCTACTTCTAATGCAGATACATCACCACTACCAACAGATGATGTCATAGATCCAGATGTGTCGATTACTGGAATGACAAATCTATCGCTACCTTCCATGTAGTTAGGCATATCTCTCCATTGCAATTCTGCTGCTTTACGTTGTGAATCATCGTTAGCACGTCTTGAAGACTGCAGAATATGGTATGGATATAAAACTGAAGATTTCATCTTAAGTTCGCCAGATTCGACTTTTTCAAGATACTTCTCTAGTTTTTCAGGAACATGTTTTGACCATGCTTGAGAATACTTTTTGAAGGCATTCCCTGGTACATGATTCAAATCAATTTCATCCCATTCTCTAGCACACATTTTCTTTTCAACAACGTCAATTTTTGCACGTAGTGCTGATAAGGTTTTACGGTACTGAGGAAGACTAATTCCTAGAGCTTCGACAGTTTTTCTACCTAATCTACGACTTTCGTCTGAATCAGTATTAATTGATTTTAACCATTTTCCAAGTAAAGATACATCTTCATCAGCGTCAAGATGAGCTTTGTCTTCAAAGAAATTTTTCTTCACTACAGAAAACATTTCGTCTTCTAATGAAGTTCCTTCGAATTCATAAACTAAGTCCCAACGTGAATATTCTGGAATTAACTCAATTACTTGAGCTGCAATTTCAGGTGCAACTTTAATTAGATATGCAAGGGCGATTTTAAAGAAACGACGTTCTCCTTGACCTTCACGGATATCAGCTAGAAAGAAGATTGTTCTTAATGCTAAATCTGGACTGTCATTCCATGCTGCTTCTACCATTGCCAGAATTTCTTTTTCATCCCTATTTCTCATAGCTCCCGCTAATGAAAATAGATTTAAAACTTCACTTCCTGTTGATGCATTTGTTAATGCTCCATTTTGTGTTTCCACAAGTTTACTTTTCTTAATCATAATTTTTCCTCCTATTTTTTATTTTATAATAGGTTGTCAAGATACAAAACGGGATCAATTAAAAGTTGATTGTTTTGATTGCTGTAAGTATCTTTCTACCTTTATGAATTTACGAAAAAATAAAATAATCCAATGGATTATTTCTTTTATGCAAGATACGCAATTTAAAGCTAGTGTTAGTAGCTATTTTTGGATTTGAACCAAATATTTTTCAAGTTGATGAAAAAATTCTCCTTTAGGAGTTTGCTGAGGGTATCTTTACCTTTACTGCTTATTCTTTTATTTAAAATTAACAAGATGTGTTTTTTCCATCGCAAGGGTTTGATTGCTGTGAACATCTTTACATTTGAAATTGTTATTGTCAAGATACATTAACTTTTCTAATTTTGTAGGTTAGTTGGTCTGCTGTAAGTATCTTTACTGTATTAATTATTTTGTTTATTTAATTTTAAATCTTTAAAATTTCTAATTTACAAGATATCGTTTTTTATAGTCTGTTGCTCTACCAACTGAGCTACTTCCCCATATAAATGGCGGGGAAGATTGGAATCGAACCAATGACACACGGAGTCTTTATTTTTGATTGCTGTTGATATCTTTACCTACAAAGAGTATACTCTCTTTTTAATTTTTATACAAGATGCTATTTTGTTATTGACTGACGTCCTACCACTAGACTACATGCCAAACGCATGATGAGAATCGAACTCACGTCTTCAGTTTGGAATCAATATTTAATTGCTGTTAACATCTTTACTTTGTTTACAATTTTATTATATATATTTGATTATTGGTTTAAATTTAATTCATATGTTATTTTTCCAGCATCCCAAATTCTCCATAGATTGGTTTTATCCATCATTTCAAATTCAGTAAGTTTATTATCAAAAATATCAGGATATTTTTCTTTTATTTTATCTTTTCTAAATGCAAATCTATGTTCTCGAGTTTTTCCATCAGTATAAAAATATCTAGGTTCAACTTCACCTGAAATAGTAAAATTCAATTTTTCATACATATTGTTATTTGAATCACTCCATCTTAAATCTGCAAGAGTCTTTATATACTTTGGAGAATAATTAAGAATAAAATATTTCAATAATTTTCCAAAACCACCAACAATGATCTTCTCAATGTTACTAGCAAATCTAATAATATCCCAAGAGTCTTGATAGTTATATTTATTCATACTAGCCCTCAATCTATTTAAAAGTATTAATGATTCCAATCTATTATTGTAAAATAAACCAAGTTTTAAAGTAGCTGCAGTATATCCTTGAATGTGATTAGCCTCCATAAAATTTCTAGCATCTTCAAGATTAACTTCTCGTATTTCGCATTTTCTAGCATATACTCTTTCTTTTTTACTAGAACCAATAATAGACTCGATTTTCGATTTTACTATATCTTTTTTTAAATTCCATTCATCTTCAAAAATCTGAATTAATCTAACTTTTTTATTAGAACACAATTCTCTTTTTTTCTTATGATAATTTTTTCCTTTATTTTTCTCGTTGTGCCAATATAATCCATTAAATTCTATTGCTAAATTTTTTTCTGGTAAATAGACATCAATCTCATATGGATTAATTAAGGTACGATCTGATGTTTTTATTATCCCAGAATATATTGATTTAATGAATTCAGCCAATTCATTTTCTACAATCGATTTCATTCTAGAGCAATGAGGGCATCTATAACCTTGTTGAAAGTCATTTGGTCTCATTTCAAAAGTTTTTCCACATATTTTATGTTTAAACTCTAATTTCACTTTATTATCAGTATAAGTATCAGATAAGATTTCATAATCATAAGAGTTATCAAAGGACAGAAATTTTTTTTTAAAATCTTCTATATTTAGTTTAGGAGTTAATGATTTTAGTCTTTTTTCTTTAGCACAAACTGGGCAGCCACCTCCAACTTTAATAAAACTCCTTCTTAGCTCTTTAAATTGTGAAGTGAATTCATATCCACAACTATGCTTAAAAGTAAATATGCTTCGTCCTTTATTGTCGTAGTCTCCTCCTATTATTGAATACTCATTATTAGTTTTATTTTCTATATATTTTTTAGCATCTTCTGTTGAATTAATTTCTGGATAAATTTCCATAATAGCACCTCACTTTTAATTTATTGTTGGTGGAGACTTTAACTTTTAAAGATTTAAAATTAAGAATAAAGATAAAGAACTTATCTTTATTCTTTTGTTAATTCATACATCCCCATAACTGCTTCTTTACCTATTTTAGCAATACCACGAGAGGGGCCGCCAGATGCATTTAATATATTTGATTTAGCATATATTAAATTGGACGCTTCTTGATTGGCTTCTTTTGTGAAAACTGCTTTTAAATAGAGCATATCTCCATCATAGTCTCCGCCAAGTGCTTTTAGATAAATATTACCTGGAATAAGAACATTAAGAAAACCATAATGTGTCTTTGGAGATGGTTTTGGGTCATTTTCAAATTTAATTAAAGGGTATCCTTTCATTTCCATAACTTCTTCTCCAACTTTCAAGAATATATCTCTTGTTTTAGAGGTTGTTAATATTTTAATCTTCGATGGATAAATATTTTGAAAGTTAGTAACTGGATAACGAGTAACATAAATATGTTTATCCGGAACAATATCTAAAGCAGCTAGATAAAATAAATCAGTTAAAGTAATTGCTCTATCAATACCTTTATTACTAGATACATCTGCTTTACTTCTGAACTCTGTTATTAAAAGTTCTCTCTCTATTTTTTCACCATCAAGGTTCTCATATTCAACAATTATTGGATTAAATCTTTCTGTTTCAGATTTGATATACATCTTGATAAGTTTTTCAGCAGTTTCAGTGTTGTATTGTGCTTTATTAATTTTCTTAATTTCACTGCTAAATGCATGTTCAACTAAATCAACAAATTGAGTTAAATATTCAGTTGTAATGTTTACAAAGAATGGATGAAATAATGACATAAGGGTAGGCAAAGGAAATGCTCCACTGCCAAATTGTACTGGCATATCTGAAGGTCTTTGTGCTTTTGATATTTCTGGTGAAGTAATAACGTTTGATGAAGTATAGTCAATAGTTTTTCCGAGTAAATGTTTACGTACTAAACTATTTTTACCTTTAATTGGTCTAATAGTTTCAGCATAAACTTCTGATAATAATTGTTGAATTCTATATTTAGTTTCTGCCCCGAACATTTCAAGTCCACCAAAGCTCATAGAATTAGTTCTTGATATTAATTCCTTATAAAGCTTATTAATGTTGTCTCCCATTGATTGATTTTCTGAATTTTCTGCTCTGTAATATGGAGGAATAACTATCCATTTTCTAATAAAAAACTCATCTTTATCAAGGCTTTTTAAGAATTTTAATCTTTTCTTTCTATCTATTGAATCAACTTCTGCTTCTTCAAGCTCATTATACCAATTAATTTCATCAAAATGATCATAGAAAAAAGTTAAGCTTGTTTCTGCATTTGGAAAATCTTCTGGCACAATTTTTACTTTCTTGTCTACAACTATTGCATATTTATTTCCTGAAAGTACATCTCTAAATGAGCCCATTCTTGCATTCATCATTGAGAAAATTAGTGGGTGAATATAATTGCTTCTTAAATCAATATATCCAAAAATATTTTTTCTATCGTTATCACTAATTCCAAAAAGGTCATATGAAAATAAACCATCAACTGTTGGAGTTTTATCGAAATTAAAGAATACAGGATTTGTTACTTGAGGACAATTATTTTGCTTTACAAACTCATCAATATTAAATAAATCTATTTTCATAATTTCACTCTCCTCTGTTAAGATCTATATTATCTATTTTAATATCATATCTTAAAATTATTTCTTGTATATCTATTATATCAACATTATAATCTGCTGCATAATTCCATGTTTCTTTTCTTTTTTCAAAATCTAATTCAATCAGGAGTTTATTTGTTTCTCCCATATCAGTTTCTATTTTTTCTATTACTGGCAGTGATGGAAGGACTTCGGTTTTTATAAGATCCAGTTCAAGCTTACCAGCAAATATTTTTACTGATATTAATTCTGCTCCACGTTCTTGCAAAATTTTATGTTTTGTTTCAACTATATTTAACAATATAATTTCATTAATTTGTTCTCTCCAAGATTTTGCAGTGCCAACAAATGCTACTGATGGCATAAAATCAAATTTATCAATCACATTATCCCTCCTAAATTCAAGTATAATTAATTGTTCTTTTGTAGAAACTAAATAGGATAAAAAAAATTAGCTGCAAGAAAAAGGCTGCCAATTTTTTGGAATAATATTTTAAGGGCAACGCCCAAAATATTTTCTTGATTTTCTCAATATTATTATATATTAATAAAATATAGTTTAAGAAAGAATAATCCTAAGATTATTCTTTAGTATTCAATTGTTTCTAGTACTTCTAATGATTCTGATTCATTTACTATATTGCTTAGGCCTGATATAACACGGTTATTAATAACACGTCTGTCCTTGTAAATCTTAGCAATTAATCTAAAAATCTTTTTAATAGAATATATTGTGTCATCATATTTTTTCTTTTCCTCTGCACTACTCAATGTTTGTTTTGCTCTTTCTAGATTTTTTACCACTAAAATGGCTTTTTTCATAGAGCTTTTTGTTTTATTAAACTTTGCAGAATCAACTGATGATCTGATACTTGAAATTACTGTTTTAGAGATTTTTCCTTCAAAGGATCCTTCACCAAAACCTAGTACTTTAAAAAATTGCTTAATAGCTTCTTCATTACTAAGAAGTTTATCAATATCTCCAGAATTAGCTAATGCTAGTAATTTTTCAATCAACTTATCTATATTATTAGAGAATAAAAAATTAATAGCTTTAGAATCAGATATTCCTGAGAGCATTATGTTTAGATTACTTGGTAGGTCTGAGTCCTTCACCTCTGTTTTCTTATTTCTAATTTCTTCAGCATTTTGATTGATTTCATCTAAAAGCTTTTCTAATTCTTGAGAGTCAGTCATTTATTTTTTCTCTCT
>Ga0172378_10005255_pt1 | contig 12103 bp, 11 predicted proteins | sample GrowelOW332metaG_FD_119755 | JGI IMG/M metagenome (GOLD analysis project Ga0172378, IMG submission 119755) | Groundwater microbial communities from an aquifer near a municipal landfill in Southern Ontario, Canada - Pumphouse #3_1 metaG | ecosystem: Environmental > Aquatic > Deep subsurface >...
ACATGAGGGGCACACCATAATATTTAGTGTTTGGGTCTACAAATAAAGTGTTGTTGGGAAAGCTTGATGCAAATATTCCAGTTTTTGGTGTTCCACTCACCACTGCCCCAGTCATTTCCGTCTGATACTGTTTTTTACTGTTAAACGGAAATGCTCTGTAATAATAAGTTGTGTCATTTGTTAAGCCTGTATCTGTAAATCCTGTCCCTGTTCCGTCATAAGCCTTATATCCATCAGATGTATTTATTGGCTGACTTCCTATCTTTCTAACAATTAAAGTACCACTCCAATTTGCTATTGGGTTGTTCCACGAAAGCGTTGCTTGTGCACTACCAAAACTAGCGATGAAGCTTGTTACTTGTGATGGTAAAGGATATTGTATCATTCGTCTTTGCAATAGTATTGCTTGTGCCATTAATATATCACCCTTCCTTGAATTGTATATGTGGTAGTAGGTTTTTCTTCATAGGCTGTAGCTTTAATTTGTCCGTCTAATGTATCAAAGCGATTAGTGTTTAAAAAAGCAATTAGTTCGTTTTCAGCGACAGACTGTGTTTCTGACAAAACTACATCAATTATCGGAACATCAGTAGCTAAAATATTAGCCACTGAAATTGTTTGTATATATGGTGCAGTCGAACTCCACCCAGTGCTTAAAAAGGTAGCACTTACGATTTTTGATTTATCCGCTTTATTGCCAATGCTTAAAACTCTACTGTCGTTTCCTTGACAAACTGTTCCTACGGTTGTTCCAAAGTTTTTATTAAATGCTGTGTTTTTTGTTGTGATTGTAGGTTCTTTAGTGGTATTGTAATTATCGTATTTTGTTTTAAGTTCATTTGTTAAATCATTTGTGGATAAGCCTTTACCGTCAATTTTGTCGACTTTTCCATTTGATAAATCTTCAATACTTGTATCATTAGAATTTATCTGACTTTGCAATTTTCCTAAAGCAATAATCACATTGTCAATTTCTGCAACTTTGCCCTGTGCCGTTAAGTCAATACCAGTTAAGATTGTGTTTCTGACCTTCGCAAATAAATCAATCCATTGTTTTCTACCACCATAGTAAAAATTATCATCTACAGTATCTGTTCCTTTTGCATTTAAAGTTGGTTCTTTTTGGCTAAGAAGATTATCAATTACAGACTTGTCATAATAATTGGTGAGGTCTGTTATTTTATGCGTATCTTTCCAATCGTTAGTATCGCTATCCCAAACCCACATGGTGTCTGTCGTTCCTACAACTGCAAAATCTCCATCAGTGGCTATTGGATAAGCAACTCTTAATTCTGTTGGACTTTCGTAATAGCCTTTATCTTTAGCAAGCTTTGTTTGAATTTCAATTAAGGTCTGCTGAATATCGTACAACTTTTTGCTTTCTGCTTTTACAGAAGTAAATGTTGCAGTTAAAATATCGGTTTCAAGCAATCTGTTTGTCGGCTCAAATGCAATACTTCCTCCAATTAAATCAACAGTGAAATTATCAACCGCACTATTGATAATGCTACCGTTCTTTCGGATAATAGGATTAGGTTCTGATAACCATAATTTTTTACCCATGTCAACTTCATAAATTCTGTATCTATCGCTATCAGTAATGAAAACTTCCGACAATATCACGTTTTCAAATTCTTCTGATTGCATATTTAAAGCATCGGAAATTTTATTGGCAACTTCTGTAAGTCCTGCAATCAATGGACTTCTTGCTTCACCACTTAGAGGATTAAAGGTTGGAATTTTTGCCATTAAGCATTATCTCCTTTCAGTAATATAATTATACATATAGTATTAGTTTGTTGAAGTTATACTTAAAGTTATTTGAACGCTCCAAATACCACCGTTCTTAGTTCCTAAATTTTGCACTTTTCTATTCATTGCGATTGCTCCTGCTCCTGTGCCATTCTGAATGCAGAACTCGTTCCATTGAAAGTTAGCAACATCATTATTAAAAGTTGACTTGTAAATCAGTTGATTGCCTAAAACTTGTGGATAACTAGCGTCCACCTTTTGTGCATATTTGTTTGTGATAGCTTGCAGTCCTGCCTGTGAAGAATTTTCTGCTGCCGAACTATCTCCAACATTGATAACTGCATTTGCATTATCAAAAGCTGTTGAGCCAACTATTCCACCGATTAACTTTAGCATTTCTGTCGCACCGTTATTAAGAATAATGTTTTGAGTTGCACAAGCTATTTCATAAGGTGTTTTGTTATTAAGCTCTAATTCATCATGAAACTTTTCAACTTTCCAATTTACTCTCCATTGTGCGTGTTCGGAAATTCCCAATGTTTTACATAAAGCTGAATACATTTTATTGAGGAAACTTTCTTGCTCTTTTGTAACTTTGTCTGGGCTATTCGCCATTTCGTCAAGTGCCTTAATCATTCCTTTAAAAAGTAAATCTTTATTGCTCATAAAATTTATACCTCTTTCTATTTTTTTATTTTAAATTGCCTTACGGTAAATTAAAAAAGCTATTGGTTGCCATTATGTCAATATCTCTTAGCAGTTTTCTTTTTTCTATATCTCCGCTAGAATTTGTCGTGTAGTTAACCGTGAAAGCCCTAGAACGGTTGCTACTGTCTATGTTGTTGTACTTGTTGTTACTTGTTATGCTAGAGCCTGTTTGTGGATTTATGGGTATCGTGCTTTGTGCTAAAGACAAGCTGTACAAATCCTTTAAGTCTTGCGATATTGGCTCTACGTAATTTTTTTGCATTGTGTCATACATTAGCTTTGATTTTTCGTCGATATCAGTTAAAGCAATGTCACTAGCTTGAACAAATCCATCAACAATTCCGTTTGCAACAGGATAAATGTAATTAGACAATGCCACTTCGTACATTTCATTGTTAAAAGTTGCATTATATGCCAATTCGTTTTGCCTTTGCTCGTCAAAAGCTTCGTTTATGCTGTCTATTTGATTTTCAATGTTTTCAACAGCCAATTTCTTTAGCTTTTCTTGTCTTTCGATTTCTCTTTCAGTATCATTTTTTTCTTGCTTTTCAGAATATTTTTCATCAAGTTCAGCTAATTTTTCATATCCTTCTTTTTGTGCACGTCTTGCTTCAACACCACTTCGCATTTGAGCACTTTCGATATCTGCAATTGTTTTTCTGCGATTTTCGTAATATTCCTCCTTTTCTCTTATTCGGTCTTTTTCCTTTTCTTCATTACGCAATTTGTCAATCCGATTATCGTAAAGTTTGGAAACCGCATCTTTCTGTTTGTTTAAACTGTCAATTTGTAGCTTTAACGTATCTTCAATATTCTTTTTGTGAATGTCAAATAATTTATCTTCCGCTTTTTTTCTATCCTCTGCACTTATTTTTCCGCTATAGGCTATCTGTCGATAGAAGTTAATCATTTCTTTTGAAGTTTTTTGACCCATTCGATAAAGCCGTTCCCAACTTTCCGTTTGAATATCAAACCAAGTTTTAGCAGTGCCACCACCGCTGGTTGCCTTTTTTTCTTCACCTTTTAAATTTTCAAAAAGAATATTGGCATATATACTTAGTTCTTTTACAGCCACCTTTAAATCTTCTGTGCCCTTAATTCCCTTTTTAGAAGCTTCGGCAAGAATTTTTTCAGCTATTGCTAATCTTGCTGTGTGATTACTTGCCAATACCATTTCTTTTGAAAGACCGCTTAAACCCAAGACCGAAGCTATTTCAATAATCTGTGCTTCTTTGTCAAGCATTAGTTTATTTTTTTTCGCTGAAATTATTGATTTAATTGCATCTTCTTGAATTTTATATCCATCAGTTGTAAGTTCAAGCTTATCAACTAATTCTGGATAAGCATTTATGAGTTCAATTGTTTTTTCAACCGATATTGATTCACCTTTTTCTAAGTCGGCAAGCGTACTATTTAAATCTTTTATACTTCCTGTGATTGAAGAAATACTTTCCTCTGCTAATTTATTGTTTTTTACAAAATTTAAAGTGCTTTCACCTGTTTTACTTGAAGAATCTTCGGCTAGAGAAATAAATTTATTTAACAATTCAACTTGTTTATCTCTTAAAGTTTCGGTTTCTTTAAGTTGTTCATTTAGAGTTCGTTCTTGGTCTACTAAAGCACCGTATGCACCGCTTATTTCGTCTCTTGCGGTAAACTTTTTTCCTTCCTTTTCAAGTTTGCTCATTTCTTCTCTTGTTTCAAATAATTGCCATTTTAATTGAGAACGTTTTTTTAGCAACTCGTCAAGATATTCTGTCTTTGATTCTAAGTCATACTGCTCTTGTAATTTATTAATGTAGTTTTCAATTTCAGCAGAAGTTAATTTTATTGTATTAGTTTGTTCGTCGTATAGGTCTGTTAATCCTGGCAAAACTTGGTTTAATTTATTAACATAAAATATAGCTTCTTCTTGCGATATATTAAGTTTTCCGTTTTCATCTACATTTTGTAACAGTTGCCTTAAATATTCCTCGCCTAAATCAATTTGCTCTCGTCTACTTTGATTGCTTGCTTCTATATTTTTAACTGCATTTTTATAACTTTCATTTGCTAAATTTACATAGTGGTATTCTTTTTCTAAAGTTTGAACCCATTTTGCCAAAACTGCAACCGCTGCTACAAGTCCAAAAGTTTTAATACCTAATAAGGCAATTGCTTTTTCGTCACTTAAATTTTTAAGCTTTTGTGCTGCAACATTTGCCATTGTTATTTTTGTGTTTGTATCGGTAACTTTGTTAATTTCAATTAAAGTGTCTTTATACCATTTATGATTTGTATAAGCTTTAAAAGCCATAACTCCTATTGAAGCCAGCAATGGTAATGTCATTTCCCCTTGATTAGCAAATTTTAAAGTTGCGTTTGCTAAGTCGAGCATTGTCTTTGCTAAATCGGTTAAACCACTTTCGCCAGCTGCAACTGCTATTGATTTAAGAATTGTGATAAACTGATTATATTTTGCTGTCATGGTCTCCATGTATTTTGCGTTTTCTCTAACTGAATATCCTTCGGCAAGTAATAAGTTGTTGCTAACCTTTTGAACATTTGAGAAGTTTTCCATCAAAGAAATGTAATAGTTTCTACGCAAGTTTCCAGAAGCCAATGTGGATTGAGAAATTTTTTCTACTTCAACACCTTCTGCTTTAAGCCTGTTTTCTCTTTCGATAGACTCTGCGTATTCGCCTGTTTGGTCAAGCGCCTTTGTCAATCCTTCGTTTTGGTTCATGAAATACGTCTTGCTATCTTCGTCCATTTCGTTCCATTTGTTGGACATATTTTCAAGAATTTCCATCATAGGCAAAAGCTTTGTTTGTGCTTCGTCCGCAAACACCTTTATTCCTATTGCTTCAAAGCCTTTAAGACTTTGTGCTCTTTGAATGTATGCAATGATAGAACGAAAAGCATTACCTACTGCTGTTCCTGCTTGACCACTAGCAACTTTCATAGTTGTTAAGATTGATACCAATTCGTCAAATTGTATTCCTGCGTTTTTAGCAACAGAAGATGATTTCATCAACGCATCAACTAAGTCCTGCGAAGTTAATGCAAAATTATCTGATGTAATATTGATTTTATCGACTAGCAATTGATAGTCTTTAGCCTCTAAGTTCCATTGTTGCATAATGGAAATAAGACTCGTTGTTGCTTCTTCGGTACTTAGTTCAGCAGTATTTAAAGCAAGCATAGTTGTTTCAAGCATTTTTAAACTATCCGAAGCATTATATCCAGATTGAGCAAAACGTTTTGTTATTTCAGAAGCATTTTCAAAAGAATTTCCATAGTTTATTGCCCTTTCAAAAATAGACCTAGTATACTTTTCAACATCAAGTGAACTGTCATTTAAGACTCTCGTGATTTCCATAACAGAAAACTCAACTTCTTTTAAGGTAGAAATTGTTTCTTGAACACCTCGCCTTGCAGCGTTAGTAAGCATAAATGCAGAAGTCCAACGGAATTTGTCTATAATCTGTTGCCAATAGCTTTGTTTTGGAGCAGTTTCCGCACCTCTGATAGTTTCTATTTTTAAGTCTCTTATTCTTTGCTGTATTTCGCCAAGTTGAATTTTGTCTTGCTCTGTTATTTTCTTTTTGGTTTCTAGTTGTTGCCTAAGAGTTGTGAGTTCAGCAATTAAAGCATTAGACTTAGAAATAACGCTAAGGTCTGGCTTTTTGCTTATTTCTTCTCTTTTTGACAATTCCCTTTGCTTTTGAATTAAAGTATCAATGCCATTTATTCTAGTTGACAATTCTTGTTGTTGCTTTACTAAAGCAGAAGTTTCTAATTTGTTTCTTTGTAAAATGTCATTTGTGATTTTTGCATTTGTCTGTTCCCAAACATATTTATATTTTTGCACTCCATCTGCAACTTTTCCGACGGCTTGCTTTTGCAGATTAAATGTTTCTACTAGCTTTCTGCCTTTGCTATCTATTATTTCAAGTTCAGCACCAGTTAAAAGACCAGTCTTAGGATTATAAGTAAACTTCTGTTTACTTATTTCACCTTGTAATTTTAATATATCTACTAAGCCATCTTTGGCTTTTTCAAAGCTATCAAATGTTGCTCTAGGAACAGTTATTGTAGTGCTTTTGCCTATGTCCTTTAGTGTTCCTTCCCAAACGTTTTTTACCGAAACAGCTTGTTTAGATGTTTGTTCATTTATATTTTTTAATTGTTCCGATATTTTAGAAATGTCAAAATCTAATTCGGTTATATGCTTAACTGGTTCAGCCATAAATAAAAACACCACTCTCTCAAAAATAAACTAATTTCGGTTGTCTGTAACATTTCCAAACTGCGAAGCCCAACCTACAAAATCATTAACAGATGGTTTCCCATCTTTAATTGTCGGACTATACATCTTTGGATTTGCATTAGTTTTAGGGGCAAAATCCATAGTTGAAAACGAGGTTGGATATTCTTCGTCGCTCTGATTTTCTTCTTCATTTTCATCTTGCTTTTTTCCGTAAGGTAATCCTAAGCTTTCACATAATCTTTTAGTTAATGGGAAAATATAAATATAAATTTCTGGTATGTTTAACTTTCTTATTTCTTCAAGCTTTAATCCATAATGGTAAACAATCATGGAATATTGTTCTATTAAATTAAACTGTGTTTTTGCCACATCAGCAGAAATATTTTCTTCCGCATTTGTGGCTAATCGAAAAAATCGCTAAACCCAGATAACTCGTTGATATAATTAAGCAATTTGATAATCTCATTCTTATTCAAATTGTATTTTCTCTCTAAATCATAAAATCTAACCTTTTTACCATTTACTGTTACAAGTTTTTCAAACCATTTTGCAATTATATATCCATGCTTAAATCTTTTGTAATGAATATAATTTTTAAAAAACGTTGAACAAATATGGTTGATAATTATAATTAAAAAATTAGAAGTGCGTTTGGTTGCTTTTAGTGAAAATTTTGCAGTAAGCATTTTTCTTAAATCTACGCTTTCCGATTCCTTAATAAATGCAATTGTTTCATTTAACATAGGCATATAGGAGTCAAACTCTTCAACGGTAACTGGTCTTACCTTAAATGATACATCATTAGCTGTGAATTTGCCCCTATTTATGCTTATGTCATAAGTTTCCATGACCTTGGTCATTTTGCCAAAGTCATATCCTACACCTTCGTTTTCGGCTTTTTCGTTATCAATTGTTTCCTCTTCGTATAAATCTTCGTCTGAAACTTTTTCAACAGTTATGCTTTTGTCACTCATTGTTTATTATTCCTTTCAATCAAATAAATACTATGCCGTTTGTTCAGCAGAAGCGTCGTTTTCAAGCATGAAAATAAATGGACTTTCTCCTTCTGGAATTGGTGCTGTCTTAAAGTTGTAAGTTATAGGTGCGTTAGGAGACTTTTGAGCATTAGCCATAGGCAAATCTCCATCTGGTGTAACCTTTAGCAACTTAATATAGCCGTTTATTGGCTTATCTGTTCCTTCTGCTTGTAATTGTTCAGAAAATTCCATCATCATGTATTTTGTGGTCATGACTGGATTAACTTTACTTTCATAGTTTTCTACCTTAACAAGTCTGTAATAAAGAACACTTACTTCTGTATTGTTTGCAGTAGCATCAAAAGTAATGGTTTTGGTTGTAGTATCAATTTTAAATTGTCCTTCTGCTGGTGCTGTTTCGTCTTCTGTTTTTTCAAATGAATTTCCCTTGTTGTCATAAACATTTATTCTAAGTGTTCCATTTGATTCAGCAGGCTTAGATTTAAGTTCTTTAGTTGCATTAGCAACTACAAAAGTTTCTACAACTGGCATTACACTATCAGTCTTGTTTAATGTAACTATGTTGTTAGCGATTCTGTCATGGAACATAGCATTAAACGTATTCATTGTTACAACAACATTAAATACTCTGCTACTTGCAATAGTAAGTGCTTCACCACGTTCGTTAGGAATTTCTTCCGAGGTTTTAGCTTGTGTAATACTTACTGTACCTGCAATACCTTGATTATTGACAAAAGTTTTGACAAAGTCCAAACCGCCTTGTGCGTTATAGTCAGTAAGAATTGTGGTTGCACCCTTTAAAGGGAATGCAGAAAGTGGAATTGCATTTTTAGTAACTGCCATAATTTGTTTACCTCTCTTTTTTATTTTTATTTATGTTAAGCCTTACGGATATTGTAAAGGCTTTCCACCAGAAATTGTTGTGTAAATACCAACTTGTAAAGCAATTTGATACTGTGTTGATTTACTTGTTGAGATATTACCACCGAACCTTTTAAGTCTTATTTGTTTTGTTGGAGTTATCCAAACATTGTCAAGCAACTTGGATAGCTGTTCTTGGCACAAATCGGCTCGTGACTGCCCTGTTTTAGTGTTTTCGGTAAGTATATCTATTTGATAGATACACTCTGTCATTTGCTCGTTTAGCGTGTCTTCCGCTTGTTTTCCGTAAATGTTTATATAGTTTTCCTTCGGATTAAATTCAGCATTCAAGTCTTTTTGTGTGCTTATATTATCCTCGTTGTTAAATTTAAGATATATCTTAATGTAACTGTCATTAAGAATAATTTGCCTTATAGCATCTTTGTCTGATTTTGGAGTTACTGCCATATAGCACACCACCTTTAAATGTATTCATTATAAAAACAATCGTTTAAGTTTTCATTTGTAAACTTTTCAATCATTAGATTTAAGCTACTATATATTTTGCCTTGTTCACCGCCCAACCATCTTTCAGCATCTTGTATTGAATAAGTTGGTCTTTGCGGAGCATAAAGTGGAGATACTCTTTCAAGGTTCTTTCCAGCCATTTTACCAGTTGAATATGCTTCATTTCCAAAAAAATCTATATAATTTCCTTGTGGTCTACCTACTATTTCATTTCCACTTCTTAGCGGATTCCAGTAAATACTATTTTTGTATTCTTCGAGTTCTGGGTTTGCAGTTTGCATAAACGAGCCTTTTCCATAACTTTCTAGCAATGCATAACCCCAAAACATAATCTTTGTAGAAATAAAGCTACCAATTATTTCAGTGTGTTCCACTTTGGAACTATCTTTGGCTTTTTCCGATAATCCATTTAATGCTTCATCTTGAAATTGTTTTGCAATGTGTTGAGAAAACTTTATTATTTCCTTAACTAATAAATTAAAAAACTTCTGCTCGTCAAATTTCAGCACCATTGTTTGGCTCATTTTCAATCACCTCGCCTTTTGATAATTGACAACGTGTAACACCGTATATTTCGTCTGTCTCTTCATTAAAATCAGTCAATGAAGTATCAATGCTTTCAATTCTAAAGGCTATTTTTGCAATCTTTCCATCAGCAAAAGTTTTTTTGATAATTCTCATGCCTGTACTAACTTTATATCTTGACGGAATTGTAATCACATAAATGCTTTCATCAAAGAAACCGTCTTGTGTCTTTTTTTGGCTTCTTGGTTCTGTGTTTCCATATCCACATATATTAGCAAAAGTTACCCAACCGTCAACTTTATCTCCAAATTCGTTTAAGACTTTACTGCTTTTTTGGACTTCTATATTTTCATTGCATTGTGCTGTATATAAAGTTGCCATTGTGGTTGGCTCTATTGGGTCTAAAATTAGCGAGAATAGCAAATATCTTACATCTGGCATAATACTTCTAGTAAGAAAGCAACCTTTCAAATCGCTTATTTTTTCGCCCTGTGACATTTGTGGTAATGTAATTTTACCAGTAAACAAATATTCTCTATCGACCATATTATAAGCTGCTTTTGTTGCAGGCAATGCGCTAAGTTTCAAATCATAAACAGTGGGCGATATTTCGTCATATGTTTTAGTTACTAAATTATAATTTGGCTTGATTAGCTTTATATCTTCACCATATTTATCAATTATTCCAACTAAGTTAGAACCTATTTCAGCCATAATAATTCCACCTTTACTGTGTTACCCTAAACATTGACAATATTATTGGGCTATATGAGTTGTCGATTTCTTTTAGCAATCCATTTAATTCGCCATTTAACATGGTCAAATATGCACCATTTCCGTTGTATTCTCGTTTAATTGTTGGTATTTGTTCAGATTTAATGTTTGGACTATAAACTGAATTATAGCAGATAATAGCTGTCTTAATTATTACTGCTAATTCAAACTTTTTTATCTTTTCTTCATCAAGAGTTTCCCAATCACTAATTATGCTTTTTAAAATGCTTTCGGCTCTTGGTGCTTTGGAAGCCAAATCTATAACATCATCTGCTAGTATTTTTTGTGTTGCACTTAATTCTACTCTTACATTATCGTAAAAGTTTTCTATGTTCTTATACCCTGTGTATGCCATAAATTAAACACTCCTTTATATATTAACTTAATTATACATTCTGTATTAACAAATGTCAAATAAAACTATCTTAAAAAATAAAAAAAGGCACGAAAATAAATTCGTACCTTTAATTGCCACACATTATGCTTTATAAAAAAGCAAATTATTGTTTTTTTGAGTTGTTCTTATAAGAACAAAAAATTGTAAAATTGTGTGGTTTTGGTTATCGTGGCAAGATTTGAACTCGCAACACACAGAGTCAAAGTCTGTTGTCTGTACCATTCGACTACACGATATTGTGGAGATAGCAACTGGGTTTGAACCAGCGAATAAAAGTTTTGCAGACTTTTGCCTTTCCTCTTGGCTATGCTGTCATTTGAAACATTTATATTATATCAAAGCTTTTACTTTATGTCAATAATTTTGTATTTAACAAACGAAACATTTTCATCATATCTGTTTTTCTTAGTTTCAAAATTCTTTTTAAATTTATAACCTTGTTGTTTTAAATCCCATATTCTAGAAGCCAAACGTGTTATTCCATATTCTGTAAACGCTTCCCACGTTGTTATACTTCCGTTGTCTTTTAAGTGTCTTAAAATTCTTTCGCATTGTGTTTGCTTCATTTTTTATCTCCCTTTCTTTTTTAATTATAGCTTTTTTAAAAGGCTTTGTCAATTAAATATTTTTAATATAACCGTTAGCTTCTGTTTGACATTTCTATTCAATATGTTATAATAAAGAAAAAGGTGATTATGTGTACGAGATATAATCGCTCATATAATCGCCAAACCGCAACTTGACTGCTCGTACCAGTTAGATTGCGGTTATTTTTGTTAGGAGAGCATTATGACAAATTATTTTAAGTACGAAAAGATTATTCAATGTAAAGATACTGGAGAAATATGCAAAGGATATACTGAATATTTAAAGAGCAATCATTGGAAAGCAAAAAGGCATGAATTAATAAATGATGATTCAGTATGTCATCAGTGCGGTTGCAAAGGCATACTTCAACTTCACCATCTGTCTTACAAGCGTTTAGGTAATGAAAGCATAAAGGACTTAATACCATTGTGTGACAAGTGTCATAAGGAAGAACATAAAAATAAAGATGCTAAAAAAGAAGAAAAGAAGTTTAATAATGTTCCTAAAAAGAAAAAGAAAAGCAAAAAAAATTTTGTATGCAAAAGATGTGGAAGTACCAACTTGCTTATTAAAATAAAAAGTAATCAAACTGGACTGTATTGTTCTGATTGTGGAAGATGGATAAAGTGGCTCAAGAAAAAAGAAATACCAATTGCTAAAAAATTTATTGAAAGTAACAAAAGCAATAGCCCGGCAAGCAAACTAGAAAAGATAAATAAA